>OGPJ01002747.1_pt1 | contig 10976 bp, 7 predicted proteins | sample 1552831 | NCBI WGS metagenome assembly OGPJ01 (sample SAMEA2579914, study PRJEB22360) | human gut metagenome | biome: human gut; feature: human-associated habitat; material: faeces | place: Denmark | collected 2008/2010
CGCCAACTCCTGGCGGCTTTTTTCCAGTTTACAACAATAAATATGAAAACACAAGCAAAAAGACGCAATGTGTGCTGAATCGGACTCTTGTTTTGCAGGAAGGAACTTACAGCATCACCCTTGATGGAAAAAGCGAAAAAGACGTGATTGCCAAGACGGAGAGTATTCTGGTGATCTGCTGGGATTGCGCCGGTGACGATGCCACCATTCTTCAGCAAGAATTGACCGGCCAGTTGGACAATCTCCGTCAGGAATTGAACGGTAAAATCGACACCGAGACCAGAAAACTGCAGGATCAGATATCGAATCTGCAGAAGGCTTTGAACGACGCGATCGGCGATCATGACCGGGATCAGGCCGAACTGCTGAAGAAGATCGAGGAGTATAAGAAAGAACTCGCGGATTCGGTTTCCGGCCTGCGGCAGAAGTTGTCCTGGATGAATCGTTATGTACCCGCCGCCGTAACAATTGCCCGCTTCGCCAAGAGGCATCAGCAGAGGATATTGCGCAGGCAGTTGCATTTCTGGCATCTGACGCGTCTGCGAATATCTGCGGAGAACGGCTTGTGGTTGACGGCGGGTGTTCCGCCCAGCATATGCCGGAGGATGCCGATTGTTGAAATGAGTTCCCGGCTCGCGTACTATGCTGGAATGGTTCCGGTAATCAAGGCGCGCCGGGGAGCTGATGCGGTTTTATTTTCCGGGAGGGGGAGCGGTGCTTTCGCGGATGATCAGCTTGGCCGGAATCAGGATGTCTTCCGATACGGTTCTTCTTCTCATCAGTTCCCAGAGCATTTCCACGGATTTTTGGGCGAGGAGTTCAAAATCCTGCATGACTGCGGTCTGGGGAGGAGCCAGAAACTCGGTCATGTATTCCATTCCCTGAGTTACCAGAGAGATGTCGTCCGGAATCCGGCAGCCATGCTGTTTCAGCAGGTGTCCCGCCTGAATGGCATACCCTTCTCCCATCACGATCAGGGCTGTAATTTGCTGTTTGAGCAACCAGTCCATTGCGTCCGGGAATTCCGCGGGTTCTGCAAAAGTACGGTAAAAGGCGGTTGATTCCAGGCCTTTCGCCGCCATGGCTTCCAGAAAACCTTCCTGCGTCAAATGGGAACTTCGCAGCGAAAAATGCCGATCCCGGCGCATCATGCCGATCCGCGTATGTCCAAGGCCGGCCAAGTGTTCCACGATCAGCCGCTGGCCTTGTTTCGGGTCGCTCCGCACGGTATAGATCTGGTCGATGTGACGGCTGAAATCGTTGATGCAAACCAGCGGGCACGATTTCTGGCGGGACCAGACTCCGGCAATACGGTCTTCGCTGCAAATGGAAATCGCTCCGCTGAAAATAATTTCCGAAACCAGTTCCAAGCCTTTTTCTGAAACGACAAAAGGGCATCCGCCTGCGACTTCAATTGCCTGACAGACCGCATATTCAAGACGTGTCCGATACTGCCCGTACTGCGCCCAGTTGGAAATTACTGCGATAGCCGGGGATTTGCGGAGGGCCGTATTGCAGTATTTCAGCTCGGCGGCTAGCGACAGGATATGTTTGCGTACCTCCGGCGCAACCTCCTGCTGGTTATTCAGAGCACGGCTGACCGTGGATTTGGATACGCCTGCATGGCGCGCCAGTTCCCGGATTGTGATTTTTTTCATACGATCGGAGTCAGTCAGGCCCAAGCCGGATCCCTGCAGACGGAGCTTTGTTCCCGATGATTCCTTCTGCTCCTTCTTTTGCTTTCAGTCTGTTCGCGTCACATTTTCAAGCCGGCTTCCCCGAAAAGTCGAACAAACCGGCCGGAAAACGGATGCCGTTTTCTCAAAAAATCATGAACTCCCATCTAATATAAACTTGGATTGCGGAATATCAAGTTTTGTCCCGGAATGTCCCGGGGGAATGAGGTTGCAGACCATTGTTATTTTTCTTTCTTCACTTATATTGACTAAAGATGAAGCACTTTCGGCAGAATGAATTTGCATCGTATTGAGAAAGGAGGACAAAGTAATTTTGAATATAAAAGTTTCGTTCCTGAAAAAAACTTGGTGATTCTTCCGCTTTCGGTCAAGGATGATTTCCCAGAGTCCAGTCGATGAAACAAAACACAGGTAACTATGGCAGGAAAAATGAATGATCACATCTCACTTGAATCGCCCAAAAATACGAAGGAAAATGTAAGATGGAAATTTACTTTGATTGAATTGCTCATTGCAATAGCGATCATCACTATTCTTGCCGCAATGCTTCTGCCGGCGTTGAATCAGGCCAGAGCCCGCGCTCAGGCAATCTCCTGCTCAAACAACCTCCGACAGATCGGGATTGCCGCTCTCACTTACTCCGGGGATAACCGGGATTATTATCCGCTGGCCAATTGGAGGTGGAATAACAAATTCGCATTCAACAATTCCTTCCCGCCGTTGCTTTATACCTATATTTCCGGTTCGGAATTTCCGGTAGAGGGAGCGGTCAGCAAGGTGTATCTCTGCCCGGCGGCAAGGGAAGAAACCTGTGTCAGGGGAAGTGACCGGGATGGCATGGCAATTACCAGTTATGCGTGGAACGCATTGCTCGGACTTTATCAGGAGACCGCTTCGGAGCAGTTCAAATATATGCCGCGCCGGATCGGCAAATGCCGGCAAGCCTCGCTGGCGGTCGTCATCCAAGATCATGATTTCAGTAAGATCTATGGCGGAAATAATTGCGGCATAGAGAGCAACGCCGCCTATTTCAATTATCACACGCAGGATATCGCTTCCAAATGCGCGGCTTTGCCCCATGGCGGGAGAGATAATGTTGCAATGGCGGATGGACATGTTGCCTCGCAAAACCCGAATTATCTTACCGCAAACGATTTTAATTTGCGTTACCTGTACGGTAATAATTATGGTTGGGATGCTTCGACACGTTCGTATTCCGTCTGGCCTTATTGACTGAGCGGACGGGAGCCTGGTTGGGGACAGCGAGTACCAGATAGTTCGGAACTCCCATATTATTAATGAATCAGAGAATTCACAGAATATTTTACATCACGATATTAACTGCAGGAAAGGAGATCACGATGAGATTTGCTGTCATTCTTTTTCTTTTGGCCGGAGCGCTTCAGGCGGAGGAGATCAAACGGCCGGCATGGAACTGGTATGGTGGATGGAAAATCAAGACTGAATCGGCCAGTATTGTCCATACTCCCAAAACCTGGCCTAAACTTGTGCGCACCGTTCCGTTGAAGGCGGATACACTGTATCAATGCAGTTTTTCGTATCTTGCGCCGGAAGGGGGACTGCATTGCCGCGGCGGTAAAAATTCAGTCGCGCTTCCGGCGCAAAAGACGTTTGCTCCGGCAAAGATTTACTTCAAAACCGATGGCGACGGCAAGGCGGAATTAAGCTGGTATACCGAAGGAAGTTTGCCGTATTCCGCCGAGGTCAAAGATATCTCCGTTGAGGCATTTGACGGTGAAAAACATGCGGTGAAACTGGATTTTGACAATGATCCGGGTCCGTTCCCGGTCGCGTTTTCCCGCCATGTCCGCTGGATGCGCGATGGCGGCGACGAACTTGGAACGCTGACAGTCGTGTCTGCCGCTGACCATATTGACGGCGGCAAGGCCATGCGCCTGAAGTGGGATTCCGAGAATCCGCCGGAACGGATCAATGCGGTATCCATGCCGGTTCCGGTCATCCCCGGAAAAGTTTACCGCGTTGGCGGCTGGTTCAAGGCCGACCACGACGGAAAAGCCCAGATCATCGTCGACGGCGGCTGGCAGAAAGGGCTGGAGCACTGGGTGAAATTCAATAACTTCACGGTTTCGCCGGAGTGGCAGCACCGGTCGTTTGAAATTGAAGTTCCGACGGCTGAAAAGATCGTTCAGCTGCAGTCCGGAGTCCTGACATTGTCGATCGGCCTGTTCTGCGGCGGAAGCCGTGAGCTTGATGTCAAGGGAATCACCTGGGAGTTTGTCCGATGAAATGTGTCCTGAGCATTCTGCTGGGAGTGTTTCTGGCCGGGACGGCTGCGGCAAACCCGATCCGCAACTCCAGTTTTGAACTGGATTCCGCCAACTTCGGCGTGGTCCGCTTCGCCCGCAGCGGCGGGGGCTATCTCAAACCGGAGTTTGATTCGGCTTCTGCCGTTCACGGCCGGCAGAGCATCCGTTTTGCCAATCCCAAAGCGGATATGATTGAATTCCTCTCGGCTGAGTTCAAGTTGGAACCGGGGAAAACCTATACGCTTTCCTGGTATATGAAAAGCGACAAACCGGTTCGTATCCGTTGCGGAGTTCTCTCCGGCGACATCACGCCGGAATCCGACGCCTGGATCACGGAACTGCGATGGATGAAGCCGGAACGGGAGTGGAAGCGGTACTCTTTCAGCTTCCGCGCCAAGGGGGATGGAAATTATTTCACCGAGTTCCGGTGGGGGAACTGGGACCGGATTGCGAATGATGCGACTGTCTGGTTCGATGCGTTTCAGATCGAAGAAGGAACCGAGGCGACGGACTACGCGCCGCATGCCGGAGTGGAAGCGGCACTGATCGCCCCGGAACGGATCTGCCTCGGAGAAGCGCAGATGCCGTTGGAAATCGCGGCAGTCAACTACAGTAATTCCGATCAGAAAATTGCGGTGAAACTGACGCAGAAAGAGAGTTTGAGCGGACTTGTGACGCCGCTGGGCGAGTACCAGCTCGAACTGAAGCCGGGGAGTGTCGTCCGCCGCAATCTCCAACTTGCCGCCGGTCGTTACGGACACTTCCAGCTTGCGGGAGAATTCACCGGGGCCGGGAGTTCCGGCAGTATATTCCCGATACACTATGCCCGCGTTTTTCCGCCCCGGCCCGGCAAGCCGGATTTGCGCCGGGAGAGCGTGCTTGGAGTGGAGTTTTCTTATGGGGAAACGGCGGAAAACCAGAGCTTTATCCCCGGAGGCTACCGGGGGCTGGAGAGCGATCAGGAAAGTTATATGCGTTTTTTCCGGAATGCCGGCATAAAGCTGCTGCGCAGCGGCAACAACGGCGATGCTTTTTCCTGGAAGCTGATAGAAACGGCTCCCGGGGTATTCGATTGGAGCAATACGGATCGGCTCGTAGAACTGGCCGATCGGAATGACATGCAGATCATGCCGGTATTGGGCAATATGTTTTTTCTGCGGGACAATTACCGGACCGGGAAACGCGATTTTACGCGCCTGCCGAAGTTCGTGGTTGAAAAATCGGATAAGGTTGCAACCAAGCTGTCATGGGACGGCCTGCTGCCGCCGCATGAGATGTGGGAACGTTATGTCCGAGCCATGGCTTCCCGTTACCGCGGCCGGATTGCCGCTTATGAACTGACGAATGAGCCGAACATCTGCATCCCCGGCGAGAAGTATGCGGAGTATGTCAAAATAGCAGGACGCGCGATCCGGGAGGCTGCTCCCGGCACAATTGTGGTCGGAGGCGGAATTACATCTGACTTCGGCGGTTCGGCAGGGGCATTCCTGAAAGCACTCGGGGAATCAAAGGCATTGGAGGTTTGTGACGCACTGAGTTTTCACCCTTATTCGTCCCGTCAGGAGAACAGCGCGAACCCGGCGCGTGAGAGCTTGCAGCAACTGCGGCGGATGGTTGACAAATACGCAGCCGGAATGCCGCTTTGGAACACGGAGCTTTATTATCTCTGGGGGGATAAGAATGATACCAGACGGATTGAGGCCGGTACGCTGCCGCGGCATTTGGCGCAACGTTTTTTGCTGGATCTAGGGGAAGGAGTCAAGCAGAGTATGTACTTGCCTGACACTTCACTGCTGATGCACGAACTTTCGCCAAGCTGGCAGCAGGTGGGGGAATTTGTGCAGACCGGACTGGTTCCATCCATGCTTTATCCGGCGCATAGCGCATTGGTTCACTTCTTCGCGGGAGCCGTTCCGGTGGAGCGTATTGAGTGGATTCGCGGGATTACCTGCTATCTCTACCGTGACCACGATGGGAAGGAGATCGCAGCTTTCTGGAATAACACGGTTGACCGGAAATTCAAACTGACTTTGAGTGGTGAAGGTATTTCCCTTTATGACCTTTATGGCAATGAGCTGACGGTTCGCGAGGAGTTGCCGGTCGGCCGAAACCCTTGTTTCCTGCGCGGTTCTGATTTGCGCAAAGTGGTTTCAGAAGCGCAGATCGTGCCGGAACTGGCTTATTCCGTAACTGGTGCCCGCCAAAGCAAAGTTGACGGAAAAACGATGCTTGGAATCGGAATCTTCAATCACGGCACTGCGACAGTGACGCTGAAAGTGCGCCCGGACTTTGCCGGAACCGCCAGGACGGTAACTTTGCCGCCTCAGGCGGAGAGCGTGGTGTATTTCCCTTTTGACGGCACGAGTTATCAGGCGCAGGTGATTATTTCAAACGGGAAAGAGTTCCGGCGCTGGCCGGTTTCCTTCAAGCCAGTGAGTTTTTGCCGCAGTGGCGAGAAATGCGTTGTCGGAGAGCTATTCAGTTTTCAACCTGACGTGACTGCAACGGCCTTGAAGTTATCGATCCGGGTGAATGATGCCGAGCGCGGAGTGAGGGAGAAAGGGGCTCCGTGGAATGGTGACACAATTGAACTTTTCTTTGACACGTGCCCGGAGAGCATGCTCGATTTCCCCGGATATACCCCGAACGTCCATCGGCTTTTTCTGTCGCCGGCATCGTTGAACGGCCTGCCGGCGGCGCTGCAGGCAAGCAGCGGCGTCAATACCGCGAAGATCCGGTGGAACATCACTGAAGATGCCACCGGCTATACGGCGGAACTTACGGTTCCGTGGAGCTGCCTCGGCCTCGCTGAACCTGCACTGCTCGGATTCGACATTGCCGTGGACAACACCGACCGCTTCGGGAAGCGGAATCAAACCGTCTGGGCCGGAGGTGAGTTCAATCATAAGGACAGAACACACTTCGGCACTCTTTTGAAGGAATAGTGAAGGAACAGGTTATGGAACAGTTTTTCAGATTACCGGATTCAGATGACCTGAATCGGTATGACAACAATCCGGCTCCGCTGGATCAACAGTTCGGTATCCGTCCGCTCGGAACGCTGAAACCCCTCTCCAGTCATGACATCACCAGTTCCATCGCGGGAATCGGCATGGAAACGCTCGATCGCGACACCTATGACCCGACGCCCCTTTACGATCCCCTCTGCGCCGCCGGTTGTAAATGGGTACGACTGCAGACAGGTTGGCTCAAATGTGAAAAGACAGCGGGGGTTTATGATTTCGCCTGGCTTGATGCTATTGTGGACAATCTGCTTCAGCGCGGCATTCAACCCTGGTTCAACACCGGATTCGGCCACCCGATTCATACGCCTGTTCCCGCCTATGAGGAGCTGTTCCGGCAAAGTGGAAATTCTCCGGCCAATGGAATGGTGCGGGGCTACGTCGGCGAGGTTCCACTTTATCATGGCCCACGGGCGATGGCTGCTTGGAAAAATTATCTGGCCGCAATGGCAGAGCATTTTTCCGACCGTGTGAGACACTATGAAATCTGGAATGAACCGGATGTTCACCGCGTATTCTGGCGTCATCTCGGTCAGCCAGTTCATGCAGATCTGAAGGAAGAACTCCGGCGGATACGAATTGCAGAAGATTATGTGGATTTCGTAAAGGAAAGTGCGGATGCGTTGCGTAAAACATTGCCGCAGGTCAAGGTTATCGCCACGATTTCACATCCCGTTTCCGATCACGTCAGAGTTGCCGGTATCAGGCGGCTTGCGGATTGGGTGGATATCATCAGTTATCACAATTATGCCAACACCCCGGAGGCTGAAAACTGCGACAAGGTTGCTTTCTTCCGCAGTCACCTTACTGTTCCGGGGAAAACAACGGAGTTCTGGCAGGGCGAAGCCGGGCGGGCAACCCATCCGCATCACAGCGGCTGTTATATTACGTCAGAATATGTTCAGGCCAAGTATATTCTGCGGCGTCTGCTGTGCGATTTTCAGACCGGGATGAAAGTTTCTTCGATCTTTACGGCGTCGGATTTGCGTTCCTATTATCCCGATGGATCTGATCAGGAATTCGGGATTTTCAAAGCGGACCCCGTGCGGCCCAAACTGGGATTCTTCGCCTTTCAGGCAATGGCAACACTGCTGGCAGAGGCTGAATCGACTTCCCGGATGATGATTTCTGGAAATCTGATCAACGGCAACATGGCAGGAAGCAGACTGAATTATCAGTTCAATTCGGTGGCTTTTCTGCGGCATGAAGTTCCGGTATTTGCGCTGTACCTGCCGGAAAGCGTTGAAATCTCGGTACCTCCAATCCGGTGCGAGGTGAAAATTTCCGGGGAGCTGGGCTACCGTTTTCGGGAACCGGTTCTGATTGATCCACTGCGGCACAAGGTGTATGCGATCGACCGGGAAATTGTGAAATATCCCGACTGGGCGTATGGTTCCGCAATTATTGCGCCGTATCCAGTTACTGATTATCCGATATTTATGACAGAACGTTCTGCAATTGAACTGGAGAGAGCATGATGAAGAATTTTTTTGAGGATAGCCGTTTCCTTTACGGAGCTTCCGTCGCTCCATACGCGAAGTCCTCCGATTGGCCCGCCGAAGAGTACGAACAGGATATGAAAGAGCTTGAAAAGCTCAATTTCAATGTAATTCGCATATTTGTCCCGCAGGATCGCATTGAGTACGCGGAACACCGCTACGATTTCTCCCGGCAGGATGCTGTAATGGATCTGGCCGCCCGGCATGGAATTGGCGTATTGCTGACTGTTGGCGGCGTATTCGACAATCTTCAGGGCATCTATCCACCGCAATGGCTCGCCCCCGGGTATTCCGGAACTGCCCCCCTTTTCAGATCTGCCGCCGCAGGCAAGTCCCGGAGCCGGCGGAAATAACTCAGGACCGCGGGTACGGATCTGCCTTGATGATCCGCTGTGGCGCAGCAGGGCGTTTGAGTTCATCGCTCTGGCTGTGCGCCGCTATGCTGAACACCCGGCGGTATTGGGCTGGATGAACTGGAATGAGCCGTGGCTTGGGTGCTGCTATTGCGGGCACACTCGCAGTCGTTTCCGCCATTGGCTGAAAGAGCGTTACCGGAATGATCTGAAAATGATGCTGAAAGCGTGGAGCACGGAGTTCCCCGTCCTTTTCCGCGACTGGGATGAGGTTGAGCCTCCGCAGGGCTGCGGCTTTTTGTATGGTGGTTTTGTCGCATGGCGCGACTGGCATGAGTTCAACCAGTTCCGGCTTGCTGAGGCGATGGGGGAAATCCGGCGCATTATCCATGAAAATGATCCGTATGACCGGCCGGTAACCGGCAACATCTGCCTGACACACGGATTCCGCGGTGTCTTTCCCGAAGTTAATATCCGACCGTCGGAAGTTGCGAAGAGCTTTGACATTCCTGGCTTCTCCTATTACACTGTTGCGCATGGCGAAGGAAGGTGGTTGACACCTTTTACAAAATCTCTTTATGTCGACAGTTTCCGCTGGATGTCCCGCGATCCCCTGCGCCGTACTCTTGTGCTGGAAACGGAAGCCGGTCCCAATGTCGCCATGCTGACACCGCAGGAACGGATTTTCAACAACTGGCTGGCGATCGGACACAACGCAAAATCATTCGTCTGCTGGAACTATCGTACCCGAATCTCGGACAATCAGGTCGCCAACTTTAATTTGATGCGCTGGAACGGAACGCCGTCGGCCCGTGCCCGGCTCCATGCGGAACAGGCGAAACTGTTGAGTCGGCATGCGGCACTGCTTAATACGGCCTGTCCGCGGCCCGCCGCTGCGGTTCTCGTTGCGGACCGCCTCATGACGCTGCTGATGTCATCCTATATCCAGACGGGCGACGGCAAGATTATTTCCAACCACTATGAAGACGGCATCGAAAACAGCATTCGTGGTGCATTCAAGGCATTGTGGGATATGAATATTCCGTATGACGGAATCTCCGAGTTCAATTTAGGCGAACTGAAACGCTACCGGTTGTTGCTGTTGCCGGCAGTCGAAAATATGACGCAGGAAATAGCGGATGCCATCCGGGATTTCACGGCAAATGGCGGCACCGTGATTGCCGAGTCGCCGTTTGCATTCAAAGACGGCAACAATATGTTCAAGGGATATGCTCCGATCTGTGGCCTTGAACAGGTATTTGGCGTAACCATGTTTGACCGGGAAGGCAGGGAAACTGCGCCGGAGATGGAGTATCCGGCAGGCAAGGCTCCCTGTTGCTTTTACTGGCATGTGCTCGAACCAGCCGAAAAACTTGAAGCTACGGTGCCTTATGAGGATGGACGATGTGCCATCTCCAGCTGCCGTTTCGGTAAGGGGACAGCGATTCTGGCCGGCACGGAGATTTTCCGGCAGTATTACGAATCTCCTGCCGCGCCTGCTGTGGAGTGGCTCCGGGAGGCGATTCTTGCCTCCGGCGTGGCGCGCAATGCCGAACTGCTTCAGGATGGGCACTGTTGCGATGGAACCGGCATTGAAGTCTGCCGGCTCTTCTCTGATTCCGCGGAACTCTGCATTCTGCTGAACCACAATCGGGAGCCGCAGAAGTTCCGGCTTGTACTGGAGCGGGAAAAGGAGTGGAGCGACCTCGTGGCGGGCACTCCTGCCCCACTGGATCAGGAACTGGAGCTGCCGGGGCTGGGAGTGCGGGTTCTGCAGCACCGTTTTGCAGCGAAGCAATGACTGTAAGGAGTACTCCGGAATGAGAAACGATGAAAATTGCCGGTCCGTGAAAACAGCGCCAATTGTGATCAAAGGCGGGCATTGGTGTGACGGTTTGATTCCGCAGCTTGAAGTCGATGGATGCTGGCTTGACGTGCGGCAGTGCGCGACTCGCGGGATTGCGCCGAAAGAACAGCGCCGGGTGGAGGCGGACCGGGTGACGATGTATCTGGAATTGGTTAATTCCGGCGCGGGGTTCCGCTGCGGCGGTTTTCGCTGGCGATATCGGACTGGAAACCGGAACGATTTTCTGGGGCTTCCCGGCAGCCGTCTGCA
>OGPJ01002751.1_pt1 | contig 10966 bp, 8 predicted proteins | sample 1552831 | NCBI WGS metagenome assembly OGPJ01 (sample SAMEA2579914, study PRJEB22360) | human gut metagenome | biome: human gut; feature: human-associated habitat; material: faeces | place: Denmark | collected 2008/2010
CTCAGAACTATGTCGATAGAAACTTTCTTCAAATCGCTTATTTTGTAAAGGATCAGGAAATATCACAGAAAAAAGGGGGGAAACATGTTGACTCCGCATCCAACTTTAATAGAACAAATTGAAAGCCTACGTGCATAATATCAATCATAATAACATGTAGGGATTTGTGTGAGATATAAAAAACGCATTTATCCTATTAAAATATCATTACTTAATTTACAATGACTTCATGCAATAAAACAATGGGGCTATGTAGAAGCAATCATACCGTATACAACTCAACAATATGTTATAAAATATATTTGTTAATCTTTTTTCAAAAAAAGACGCATAATATTAAAATATATTCTAATTTTGCACATGTATTAAACTTAGTTCTGAGAGAACTATGGGATATTATGAAAATATTCTAAAAACAGGTTGCTGATTAAGTACTGTTTTGGATTAGATAGAAATATTATGTAAAACTCTAAATCAAAATGTAGATGGAAATTAAGCCAGTACAAATTCAATCGCTGTCATTTTCTATTCCGCAAAGAATTGTGAAAGGAGTACAGGTCGCTTGTTTGTTGTCATTTGTTTTGCCGGCTTTTGCTGCGGCTGATTCGAATGATTTGTTGACTGTACGGGAGTCCAAGTATGTGGAAATGCAGCAAACCCAGAAAGTTTCGGGTTCTGTTTCAGATGATTTTGGTCCATTGGTTGGTGTCAGTATTCATGTTAAAGGTACTACAAACGGAACTGTAACTGACATGGACGGGAATTTCTCTTTGGAGGCTAAGCCTGGAGATATTCTGGTAATATCTTATGTCGGGTATCTCACTATTGAGCACAAGGTGACTGCCGGTCCTGTCAATTTATCTATGAAGGAAGACACTCAGAAGCTGGACGAAGTAATAGTCCTGGGGTATGGTACGACAACAAAACGTTCGATGATTGCAGCCGTATCAACAGTAAATGCAGAAGAGATGGCTGCTCTTCCGGTAACAAATATCACGCAGGGGTTGGCCGGGCGTTCACCTGGTTTGATTGTACAAGGTAGCGGTGGTGGTATTAATAAGACGAGTACGGTGAGTATTCGCGGTGGTGGCACTCCGCTCGTTGTTATTGATGGCGTTATTCGGGACTATGGAGACTTTGTTGCTTTAGCTCCCGAAAATATTGCGAATTTATCTATTTTAAAGGATGCCTCGGCTACGGCTGTGTACGGTTCGCGTGCTTCTAATGGTATTTTGCAGGTAACGACCAAGCAGGGAAAAGAAGGAAAACCTCAGATTGATTATAACTTCAACCAAAGCTGGTCTCAACCGAATGTATGGCCTGATAAATTGAATTCGTATGAGCGTGCTATACATCGTAATGTGGCGGCAGCGAATGACGGAGTGACCATTCCTTACAATGACGACGATTTACGCATGTTTGCCGATGGTTCGGATCCGTACGGACACCCTAATACAGATTGGCAAAAAGAGGTAATGAAGAATTTTGCTCCGCAACAGAAACATAATATTACGATTAGTGGTGGTGGTGCGAGCAATACTTATTATGCTTCTATAGGTCATATTAACCAGCAATCGCTGTATAAGAGCGATTCGCATTATATGAAACGAACGAATTTTCAATTGACTCAAACTTCAACTTTTAAATCCATTGGCCTGAAAACAACGGCACAGTTGGATGGTTACATGCAGTTTAAAACACATCCGTATACTTCCACATCCAGCGGATACGGGAACGTATTCTCCCATGTCCAGAATAAATCACCGATGGAGATTGGTCGGAATAAATATGGATTGGTGTATAATAATACAGATAATCCGATCGCTGAAATTTCTGATGACGGTGGCTATATTGATGAAAAAGAGAATGTAGTCAACGGCTTGTTGGGGGTTGAATGGGATCTTCCCTGGGTAAAAGGCCTGAAACTGCGGGCGAAGGGCAGTTATCGCTATTATATAAAGGATAATAAGTCCTGGAGAAAAGATGCAGCTCAGTATGCATGGGATTCTCAAGAACCTACATATGCTTCAAAACCACAGTTGAGCCAGTATGGGGAATTGGGAAATTCCTGGACCTTACAGTATTTTGCCGAATATAACCGTACGTTTGGCAAGCATTCGGTAAGCGCCTTAGGAGGTTACGAATATACAAGCGGTTTTGGACATAGTATGGGCTTGGTCCGTAAGAATTATGATTTCCCGATTGATCAAATTAACCCGGGACCTTCTTCGACGATGGAAAATTCCGGCGGTGAATGGGAAAATGGCCGGGCCGGTTGGGTCGGACAGGTCAAGTATAATTATGATAACCGTTATTTTGTAGAAGCCAGTATGCGTTATGACGGGTCGGATAATTTTCCGAAAGATCATCGTTGGGGTACTTTTTACTCTGGTTCGATCGGTTGGTCGCTGGCAGATGAAGCTTTCATGGAAACCATACGCGAAAAACATATTTTCGATATGTTGAAAATACGTGCCTCTTACGGACAAGTGGGTTTGGATAACTGGGGAAATGACGGGGATACGTATCACATCGGACGTTTTGCCTATCTGACATCTTACGGATTAGGCGGCCAGGAGTATGTAATGAATGGTGAGTATGTACCCGGTTTTTGGGAAGGGAGCTTGCCTTCTCCTGATTTGACTTGGTTTACCACTGATCAGTTTGATGCCGGATTCGATTTTAGTTCGTTGAATAATAGATTGTACGGCTCTTTCGACTATTTCTATTATGCAACCAAAGGTTTCTTATATGCACCGGATGCATTGGATGTTGGTTATACCGATCCGTTGGGTGTATCGCTTCCTAAAATATCGACAGATGGGGAACATCGTCGTGCCGGTGTGGAGTTTCAATTGGGTTGGCGCGATGATATTGGTGATTTCCATTATGATGTAGCCTTTAATTTTACAAAATTTGATGAGTTATGGGCTAACAACCCGTCTGAGTCACTTGAAAATAAGAAAAATCCTTACAAGCGTACAACCCAGCAACGGGGATATGCCGGTGTCTATTATGAGAATATGGGCTTTTATAAGGATGCAAATGATGTATATAACAGTGTGCAACGTACAGGTTCCCACTCACTAACGGCAGGTGATCTTAAATATTATGACTTTAATGGGGATGGCGTTATTGATGGGGCCGACCAGCATCGTTTGGGTAAAAGTAGTTTCCCGCGTGCCAACTATGGATTGAACATCAATTTATCTTATAAAGGATTTTCTTTCAGTACCCTCTTTCAGGGGGCAACCCGTTTTGATATGTATTTAGGTAGTGTGCTGATGATGAGTGATGCCAATACCGGTTCAAGTCCTACCTATGAGTTTCAAACGGACTATTGGACACCGGAGAATACTGATGCCAAATTTCCGCGTTTGTTGTCTTCTACCGGAAATAATGGTTCTAATAATACAGTCGGAAGTGATTTCTGGTTGATTAACGGAGGATATTTGCGAATGAGGGACATTCAGGTCGGATACGATTTCAAGCGTATACTATTGAAGAAGACCCCGTGGATCACCCGGTTGAATGTGGCTTTGAGCGGACAAAATATTTTTACTATTTCGGAGGCAACAAAGTACGGAATTGACCCTGAAAACGGATCAGCCAACCGTTATGATTATCCAAATGAGCGCGTGTTCGCGATCAACTTTGGTATAGGATTTTAATTGAAAATAAAAACAGAACTGATATGAATAAATATTTAAAATATGGTTTGCTGTGTTTCACTGGTGGAGTTCTCGCTACTTCTTGTGATGTGATGGATACAAAACCGATGGAATCGTATGATGAGGATTTGGTGTGGTCTTCCAAAGAAACCGCCGATGCTTTTGTGACAGAGGTGTATAAATCCTCGGTAGCCCTATATGCCGGAGAGTATGCTTATCTGGAATCATATACACCGAATGGAATCCATAGCGATTTGACAAACCTGGATGCTTTTCCTACTGAAGTGGGGATGGACCGGACAACGAATATGGGATTCGGCTATTTCGCTAATTTAAGGAATTGTAATTTGATTATCGAAAAAGCTGCTGCTGCCGCTGCACTTACAGAGGCGCAAAAGTCGGAATTGATTGCCGAAGGTCATTTCCTCCGTTCGTTAGTGAATTTTTATCAGACGCTTTGGGAAGGTCGTTTTGTCCCAATCATGAAGGTGTTGACCCCCGAGTCTACAGAAGATTTTAAGACTCCGCTGACTGCTAATGTAGCAGAAAGTTATAAACTGGTAATTGACGATATGAACGCTGGTATTGAAGGACTTCCTGAAGAATCGGCTTCAGGACGCGTCAATAAGTATGTAGCTTATGCTTTTCGTTGTCGTGCAGCGCTCCAAGCTTATGCTTATACGAAAGATGCGTCTTATCTGGATATGTGCATTGAATCAGCGAATGCTGTTATTAATTCTGGTAAATATACATTGAGCAGTAATTATGGCGAGATGTTCCAAAAGGCAGGAGCTTATGATAATGAGATTATTTTGGGTTATTACCGTTTGGAGAAGAACACGAATTGCGGTTCATTCAGTGAAATGATTAGTTGTGTGCCGAATGTAAATAATGATGAAATAGTCAATTCAAATGCTTCTCCATTATTTAAAGATGCTGGCGGACGTTCGTTTGAAGGCTGGGCCAGTTATTTCCCGACACAGGATATGGTAGACCAATATCTTGTCATTGATGAAGTGGATGGAAAGGCAAAACCTTGGAATGAAACGGCACAGTACAAAAATAGTGTAAAGGAAGAAGACCCCTCGGCGTTGCAGGTCGGTGATTTTGTCAAAGTTGAATTGACTGGGCGGGTAGTACCGGATGAAGATGATATGGGTTCTACCGAAAAGGGGAAAAAGATTGTACGTTACGGACGTGTAACGGATGATTCCCGTATCAATGAGATTATGTATAATAATCGTGACAAACGTTTTTACGGAACGATAGTGTATGATTCTTGTACTTGGTTAAGCGGCGAGCTAGTGACACTTTGTTGCCAGGGTAATTTGTGGGCCGGTGTACGTAAAGACCAAGCGGATTCCTGGTATACTACGGCATCTGGTTATTATTGGAGGAAGAATGTTTATGAAGTTTCTCCTCGTTTTTATGTCTCGAATAATACGGATTATCATTTTGTATTGGCTCGTTTAGGAGAGATGTATATGAACCGTGCTGAAGCTTACTTGCTGAAAGGCGAAATAGATAAAGCAGTAGCAGATTTGAATGTGACACGTACACAACATGGCGGATTACCTCCTTCTATGGCTGTAACGGAGGAAGAGGCATGGCGGGATTATATTCGCGAACGTCGTGTTGAAATGGCTTATGAAGGTAATTTATACTGGAGTTATTTGCGCTGGGGCAAATATGGCGGATATGCAAATGAAGGGGAAAAGGCTAATGGTGTTATTCAGGCGTTAAACCGTCCTGTCCATAAGATTCAGATAACAAAAGACCGTAAGCGTTATTTCATTGGACAGATCGTAAGAAACAGAGCCTGGAACAGAAATTTTACAACAAAACGTTATTTAATGCCTATTCCGCAATCTGCGATTGATAGACGCGCAGCGAGTGGAATTACTGATGAACAGAATCCGGGTTGGTAAATTTAAAAATGAATATGAGTATGAAAAAATATAGTTATTTGTTATTCTTGTCCATTCTTTTCACTCTATCTTCTTGCCTTACGGGAGGATTGGAAGATCTGCCTGAGTTTGAAGAGAATGAGATTAGCGGGGTACAACGTGTAGAGTATCGTTATATAAGCGATGAGGTTTCGAACGCAAGCGGACAGCAGATCGTGAAAAAAGTCGAACTTGGACGATCTAATATTGTTATTGATAAGGAGGCTAGTACAGTTAGTCTGGATGTATCAGTTCCTGCTGCCAATGAAGGATCTTTTCCGGCGTCAGAGTGGGAGAAATGTTCAGTAAATAATATAGGTGTGATGGTCACTTTGTCTACGGCTGCCAGAATTACTCCTAAAGAAGGATCGCCTGCTTTAGGTGTTCCTGGTGATTGGTCTAAACCCAATAAATATCTTGTAACAGCAGCTAATGGAGAGCAACGGGAGTGGACGATTACAATTGTTAATTTTACGAAGTAAACAGTCCGTTTTTTCAATATAATTTTTAGGTGGGGGATTCTATAAAGAATCCCCTTTTTTTGTCAAATGGTTTCGATATCCGTAACAGTTTTCCACGAAGATATGTACCAATCAGCTTTCCGGATAGTACAAAAAAAGAGCTACCCTTCGCAGGATAGCTCTTTATATATAAATGTATAAGAAAGTTGTCTATTAACGATCGTTACGGTTGTTGCGGTCTCCGCGATCCTGGCGAGGGCCACGGTCCCCACGTTCCGGTCTCGGACCTCTTTCAGGTCTTGGCGGACGTTCTTCGTAACCTTCTGGTTTCGGAAGCAATACTTTGCGTGACAGTTTGAACTTGCCTGTTTTAGCGTCGATGTCTACCAGTTTAACCTGAATTGTATCACCTTCTTTCAAACCTGCCTGTTCTACTGTTTCCAGACGTTTCCAGTCGATTTCAGAGATGTGAAGCAGACCGTCTTTACCCGGCATGAATTCAACGAATGCACCGTAAGGCATGATAGAAGAAATCTTTCCTTCGTATACTTCACCGATTTCGGGAACGGCAACGATACCTTTGATCGCTCTGATAGCAGCATCGATCGTATCTTTGTTTGTTCCGGAGATTTCGATCTTACCTACACCGTCAACTTCTTCAATTGTGATAACAGCGCCGGTCTTTTCCTGGATACCCTGGATAATCTTTCCACCCGGGCCGATCACTGCGCCGATAAATTCTTTGCCGATGGTCATTGATTCGATGCGCGGAGCGTGCGGTTTCAGTTCGGCACGTGTTTCCGGCTGAGCTTCCATGATTTTACCCAGAATGTGCATACGGCCTTCTCTTGCCTGAGCCAATGCGTTTTCAAGGATTTCGTATGACAGACCGTCTACCTTGATATCCATCTGGGTAGCTGTGATACCGTCTGCTGTACCTGTTACCTTGAAGTCCATGTCTCCCAGGTGGTCTTCGTCACCTAAGATATCCGACAGGATGGCATAGTTCTGACCTTTGTTTTCAGAGATAAGACCCATTGCGATACCTGATACCGGTTTCTTCATCGGAACGCCGGCGTCCCTCAGAGCCAGTGTACCAGCACAAACAGTTGCCATAGAAGAAGAACCGTTTGATTCGAGGATATCGGAGATTACGCGTACAACATAAGGGTAGCCATCCGGAATCATGCGTTTTAAAGCGCGGTGAGCCAGATTTCCGTGGCCGACTTCACGACGTCCTACGCCACGTGATGCTTTTGCTTCACCGGTTGAGAACGGAGGGAAGTTATAATGTAATAAGAAACGTTCTTTGCTGTGGTTCAGTACATCGTCAACCATCTTTTCGTCGGCTTTGGTACCGAGTGTAACAGTTGTCAGCGACTGAGTTTCGCCACGCGTGAAAACTGCTGAACCGTGAGGTCCCGGAAGGTAATCCGTTTCGATCCAGATCGGACGGATCTCCGTTGTTTTACGGCCGTCCAGACGTTTTCCTTCGTCAAGGATAGCGCGGCGCATGGCTTCTTTCTCTACATCGTGGTAGTAACGGCCGATCATTTCGGCTTTAGCTTCCAGTTCTTCTTCAGAGAAATTAGCTTTATATTCTTCTATGATTGCCTGGAAAGCATCGAAACGCTGGTGTTTGTCCGTACCCGATGTTGCAACGGCATATGCTTTTGCGAAACATTTGTCATGTACGTCTTTGCGCAGTTCTTCGTCGTTTTCTTCGTGGCAGTATTCGCGTTTAACGAGCTTGCCGCAAGCTTCCGACAGTTCAAGCTGAGCCTGGCACTGTACTTTGATAGCTTCGTGTGCAACCTTGATTGCATCCAGCATGTCTGATTCCTGTACTTCAGACATTTCACCTTCAACCATCATGATGTTGTCGATTGTTGCAGCAACCATCATATCGATGTCTGCTTTATCCAATTCAGAGAATGTCGGGTTGATAATAAATTTACCATCGACACGGGCTACACGTACTTCAGAAATCGGTCCGTTGAAAGGTATATCTGAAACAGCCAGGGCAGCAGAAGCTGCTAAACCAGCCAATGCATCCGGCATATCTTCGCCGTCAGCAGAGAACAATATAACGTTTACATATACTTCAGCGTGGTAATTGTCCGGGAATAACGGACGCAAAGCGCGGTCAACGAGGCGCGATGTCAGGATTTCATAATCGGAAGCCTTTCCTTCTCTTTTTGTGAAACCTCCGGGAAAACGGCCAAATGCGGAGTACTTTTCTTTGTATTCAACTTGCAGCGGCATAAAGTCAACACCGGGATTTGCATCTTTAGCGGCACAAACAGTAGCCAGCAACACAGTGTTGCCCATACGTACGGTAACCGCACCGTCCGCCTGTTTTGCCAATTTCCCGGTCTCGATGGTGATGGTTCTTCCATCAGCCAACTCGATCGTCTTGTTAATTGGATTAAGCATAATCTTCTTTCTTATTTTTCTATCTGTAAAAATTGGTGCAAATGTAATGAAAGTTTACCTGTAAACACATGAAAATGAAAATAAAAAACATCAGAAAAGCCCTTTTTTATAAAAATAAAAGGAAGATTTTGAGAATAATAGTGCCACAATTGTAAAATAATGTATATTTGCATCGGAATTACGAACATTGTAAAGAAAAAAGGATGAAACAAATATCTGCGCAATTACTGGTTATTTTCGGAATTTGTATGCTGTTGTTTACTGCATGTAACAAGGCATCGGATTTTACAGTGAAGGGAGTTGTATCCGGAGCCGACGGTCAGACAATGTATCTGGAGAATGTGGGCATATCAAATATCGAATTGTTGGATTCGGTGAAACTGACTGCTGCCGGTAAATTCAAGTTTACCCATAAACGTCCGGAATTTCCGGATTTTTATCGTTTACGTCTGAATAATCAATTGATAAATTTTGCGATCGACTCGGTTGAGACAGTTACTTTTGCTGCTGATGCCGGAACGTTTGCCACTTCTTATTCCGTTGAAGGATCTGAAAACAGTAAAGCGATTAAAGCGATCACCCTGGCACAGTTGGATGCGAACCAGGCGATCGGTCGTTTACGTAAAGAATATGAGGATAAGCATATTGCAGATACGACATACCGTGCAAGAATCCTGGAAACAGCAGAGGCTTATAAGGATGTAGCCCGTAAATATATTTATGCAGCCCCGATGTCGACAGCAGCTTATTTTGCTTTGTTTCAGCAGATCGACGGACTATTGTTCTTTGACCTCTATGACAGAAATGATGTAAAGGCTTACGGAGCAGTGGCTACCAGTTACGATCATTTCTATCCGGGAAGTCCGCGTTCGAAACATCTTTACAACCTGACTTTGCAGTCTATGAAGGTGCTTCGTGCACAGCGTCCGGTAAATCTGGATGATGTGAAAACGACAGAAGTGAGTTTTCTGGATATTGAATTGCCGAACCTGAAAGGGGAGGTGGTTAAACTATCTTCTGTGGCAGAAGGAAAGCCGGTTATTATTAATTTTACAGCTTATCAGGCTGAATGGTCTCCGGCATTGAATATGGCTTTGGGCGAATTATATACGCAGTATCATAGTCAGGGTTTGGATATTTATCAGGTGTCTCTGGACTCTGATGCTCACTTCTGGAAGAATGCGGCATCAAACCTGCCTTGGGTAGCTGTTCGTGATCCGCAGTCTGTCTACTCTCAGATAGCCGGATTGTATAATGTGAAACAACTCCCGGCGATCTTCATCCTTGACCGCAAAGGTAATCTGGTTAAACGGGTGGATGACGTGAAAAATCTGGCGGCAGATGTAAAAGCTGTACTTTAATATAGTAGCTAACAATCAGATTTATATGTTGTAAAGCACTTGTGAGGGTTTGTGCATTTTGAAAAGATGTCTTATCTTTGCAATGTCTAAAATAAAGAGAAAAAGGAGTTCCGGCCAGGTTGTTGGTCGGGATTCTTTTTTTATTATGCAGTAATAAATATTAATTTTTAAATCAATAATTAGGAGGATTTAGTATGGCTGTTAGTTATATGACAGAAGACGGCTACAATAAGATTTTAGCTGAAATCAACTATTTGGAAACCGTGAAGCGTCCTGAAATTTCTGCCCAGATTGCTGAAGCCAGGGATAAAGGTGACTTGTCTGAAAATGCAGAATATGACGCTGCAAAGGAGGCTCAAGGCATTATGGAAGCAAAACTGGCCCAGTTGAAGGGGTTGATATCTAATGCACGTCTGATAGATGAATCACGTGTTCAGACTGACGAAGTTCAGATTCTGAATAAGGTGAAGATCAAAAATACGAAGAATAATGCGGTAATGACATATACATTGGTCTCTGATTCGGAAGCAAACCTGAAAGAAGGAAAGATTGCCGTGAGCACACCGATTGCAAAAGGACTGATGGGAAAGAAAGTCGGAGACGTGGTGGAAATCAAAGTTCCGTCCGGATTGATGACTTTTGAAATAATGGATATATCAATTTAATACAATAAGATATGGCAACAATATTCAGTAGAATAGTGGCCGGCGAGATACCCTGTCATAAGGTTGCGGAAGACGAAGAATTCTTTGCCTTCCTGGATATTAATCCGGTTGCAAAAGGGCATACTTTAGTGATTCCGAAGAAAGAAATTGACTATATTTTTGATCTGGAAGACGCATTGTTAGGGCGAATGATGGCTTTTGCCAAGCGTGTGGCCCGTGCTCAGGAAGCGGCTATTCCCTGCAAGCGTGTAGGGATAGCTGTAATGGGATTGGAAGTGCCTCATGCGCATATCCATTTAATCCCTATAACAAAGGAATCGGATATGTATTTTGGAGGTGAGAAAATGACAATAACTCAGGATGAGTTGGCAGCGGTAGCTGCCTTGATAAAAAAAGCGTACAAATAATTGGTCAAAGGCTTTTTTT
>OGPJ01002754.1_pt1 | contig 10964 bp, 7 predicted proteins | sample 1552831 | NCBI WGS metagenome assembly OGPJ01 (sample SAMEA2579914, study PRJEB22360) | human gut metagenome | biome: human gut; feature: human-associated habitat; material: faeces | place: Denmark | collected 2008/2010
GTTTATTTTATTGGTCTATACAATCCAACCATGCCAAATATAAATATCCCCATTGATTCACGATGGGGATATTTTGTTACAATTATTAGCCTTGATATTTCGTTATTAATAATACATCTATTATTGTTCGCTTCGGGCCTGATGACGATTCGGCAGTCTACGACCGCTACGATTTCGTGGGAAACCTCATCGCACAGCGCGAAAGCTACACCCGCGCGGGCAAGACCGACGACATCGACCGCACCTTCACCTACGACGATCGCGGGCGGTTATTAAACGAGACGACACAGGTAAACGGCGGCGAGGAGGCTGTTGTCTACTACGAGTACGACGAGCTGGGAAGGCTTGCTGCGCGGCGTCTGGGCGAGGGGACGTCGGCGATCGCTGAACAGTCGGAATACGACATCCGAAGCTGGCTGACCAAGAAAAGCAGCGAGTTGTTCTCCATGTCGCTCGGACACTCCTATACGGGAAATATCACCTCGTGGCAGTGGCAGCACAAGGGAGACCCGTCCGGCGACGGCCCGCAGAACCGGTATGAATTCACCTACGACGACCTGTCGCGGCTGACGAACACCGACCAGTATGTAAACAACGAGAAGACACGGCAGAATGTGGAACGCTGTCTTTCCTATGACCGTAACGGAAACCTTCAAACTTTTATTCGTTATGAGAATGGCGCCTGTGTATCGAACAGCAGCTATAATTATTCGGGGAATCGACTTGTTTCGTATTGTCCGGGAACAGTCTTCGAACGGGAGGACGTAGGTATCGGAGAGATTATTGTCCCCAAGGAAGGGATCGTTTTTCCCCTAACCGTTCAACTGCATCAATACGATGCGAACGGTAACGTTACAAAAGACTGGGAGCGAGGACTGGATATGTCATATAATTGTCTGAATTTGCTCGAATATGCCTCGGACAACGATGCGAATGCCATAAATTATTGTTATCTTGCAGACGGTACGAAACTTTCGGTGACGGACACCGAAGAGAACGGCTTGTACTATTTGGGTTCTTTGGTATATGAGAAGCATGCCAATACAATTGGATTGGAAAGTGCAGCGTTCAGCGGCGGGCGGATCGTAGCAACAAGCGGCAACGACACCGAGGTGCGTTATTCCCTGACGGATCATTTAGGAAGCGTGCGTGTCGTGGCAACCGATAAGGACAACGTGCTCGAACGCAACGACTACCAACCGTTCGGCAACCGGTGGGATACCGCGTCGCGGCCTGTTTCGGATAACCGAGACCGCTTCAATGGAAAGGAGGATCAATCGTTCGCCGGCCTGCCGTTCTCGGACTACGGCGCTCGAATGTACGACCGAGAAAGAGGACGGTGGCTCTCGCAAGATCCCTTGCAGCAATACCATAGTCCGTATGTTTTCTGCGGGAATAATCCGATCCGGTTGATCGATCTCGATGGAATGGAGGCCCGTGATTCGACGAGTGTGATGATTCCTCCGGTTATCGTTTATCCTTCCGAAGATGGTGAAGGAAGTGGGCACAGCAACTCTTTCTGGTGGTCTCTCATACCCGGTTATTCACTTTATGAGGCTTATGAAGCTTTTAGCGATGGGGAATATAAATCAGGCTTTAAGAATGGATTGTATGGAACAATAGATATTGGCCTTTGTTTTATCCCTGTTAGTAAGTTGAGCAACTTATACAAAGTTGGAAAGAATCTGAAAAAGGCTACCTCTATTTCAAGAATATTACCTCAATTCTCGAATAGTACAATTGAACGTGCAGTTCAAAAAATGATGCGAAATAAAATAGATAGACATATTTTTGTTCCCAAGCATAAATTAGAGAATGTCGTTAACACGTTAGGAGGTAAAGAAAATACGATACGTCAAGCATTAATCGAGTTAAATGGGAAATTGCCTGTTAGCGGAAAATTTGAAGCGACAATTGAGTTGGGAGGATCACAGGTGACGGTTCGAGGATATGTAGTTGATGGGCTTCCCGATATAGGAACGATGTTTGTACCAAAATGATGATAAATTTATGAGTTGGAAAGATGATTTATTGGAATTGAAGCGTCAAGAGCGCTGGATGGATATTATAGTTTTCTGCGAGCAACAGATACAAAAAGATAACAATTCTGCAGATTCATATATCCAGACAATCTATTTAACCCACGACATATTGTTGGAAGAAAACCCAACACCATTAGAAGCGCAGGAAGCACAACGATTGTTGATTCTAACGTTTCTTGATGGGCAGCAGCGCCATATGGATAATGCGGAATATTTATTTTTTGTTGGTTCTTTAATTCCTGTCGCCGAATGGTTGTTCGGATTAAAAGAAACGAATAAAGAACCCAAGGAACAATTAGGTTGTAAGATGTTGTATCAAGCGACATTGATAGAGCCATATAACATGCTGTACAAATGGAGTTATATGGATTATTATGGGGATCCTCAATCCAAACAGCTGGCTCAGAATATATTATCGGATCAGGTTGTCGTATCCTATCTCCGTCGTCAGGGCTGCGCGGGAGAGTATATGCTCGATATTCTTGGTGTTGCCAGCACTTGGGTGGATGATTGATTTACAAAATTTATTTTAAATAAAATAATCATAAATATTTCAGTGTAAGAAAATAGGAAATATGAATAGTCTAAAAGGTTTCTATCCAACCTTTTAGGCTGTTCATATTTTATTCTTCCCATTTATCTTGGGAAGCGAATTATATCCACTTTGTAAACGGCTCATCGGGATGTAATCTGTTATAATTACTGATAAGGCTATCCCATAATGCAGGATCAGAGGCGCATCCGATCCGCTTTTCGAAATCCGGCGAAGGTAATATGTTCGCGCTGCAAACTCGTAGTTCACCATCTCCTTTTTCGTTGATTATGCAAACATTCCGGTGGATTAAATTGACCATCTCCGGCCGTTGGGATGCCCAAGGTTGACAGAGATGCTTCTTCCCGTCTATAAGATAAAGATATTCTAAATTCATACTCGTTTATTTTTGTTTTGCCTCACATATTACTACGGTATGGTGAGGCGATGAACTTCAACCCTGTTTAGAATTTCGTCCTGAGCGGTCAAACGGTCCGTTTTACGGGCGATTTTCGTCTTTCTTCATGCCCAGAACGGCCCTGACGTGCCATCCGTCGGGATCGTCTTCCGGGCCTCTATATTTGCCGCTGTCGAAGTACAAATCACACATTATTAACTAAAAGACAGTATTATGGCAACAGAAGAAAATGTAAATCCGACCGAGGGTCAGGAACAGGAAAACGACTACCGGGAAACGCTTCTCGTGCGCAATCCGGACAGCGGCCAGGTAGAGGCCGTTTCCAAGCTGGTGACCAAAGGGGATCGCCGAGAGGTGCATACCGTGCAGCCTCTTGCGAAGAACCGTCCGGCGTTCTATCCGTTCCGGAGCAGCAATGCCGTAGCGGCTTTCATCCGAGGTTTCAAATCCCAGAAGGACAACCCGATCCAGTTCCAGTTTTTGAAAGTGCCCGTCCTTTCCGTCGGCAAGATCGTCACATCGCTGGGCAAGCTCGTCAGCAATCCGAAGAGCGAGGAGGGCTGGGAGACGTATAACAAGTACGTCGTGAACACGGCCGAACTGGAACAGGTGAAATACGACAAGGTTGAGATTCCGCGTGCGGAGTTGCAAGAATTGGGCATCGACTTCGATGCGCTGCCGCAGCGCACGCAGCGGAGCCTGATGCTGGGGCTCCCGACCAGAGAGCTGTTTCCTGCGACGGTCCAGCTTTCGGACCACGGCACGACGACGGGTCTTTTCAACCTGAGTTTCTACCGGGACCATAACGATGAGTTGAAGTTCCGCCTCGATACGCCGCTTGTGCAGCCCGAATACGAACGTGAGGAGTATGCCTCGGAGATCACGCCCGACGACAAGGCACTTCTGGCTCGCGGCAAGACACTGCAACACCTTGTCACGGTCCATAACAGCATCACGGGGGAAGCTGAGCGCTGCCACGTGGCCTTCAACCCTTCGACGAACCGCCTTGTGGCCGTTCCGCACCGCGATGTCAAGATCCCGGAGTTCGCCGAGGGACGTCGCATCGACGATGCGGGACAAAAGATCCTTCGCAGCGGCGGCTCGATCCCTCTGGAAGGATGCACGGCCTACGGCGATACGGAGAACACCTACAAGGGCATCCTGAACTACGACGTCTATCGGGGCCGCTATACGATCAGCGATCCGGTTTACGACAAGCCGTACGTCCCGAAGTACCTTCGTGACCAGCTCTCGGATGCCGATGTGAAAACGCTGCTTGCCGGCGGCCAGGTCTCGGCGGATCAGGTCAAGGATTCGTTCGGGGAGCCGATGAAGAACAAGGTTCTGTACGTGAACCCGCGCGACAACCGTACTTACAGCCGCTTTCTGTCGCGTCAGGAGCGCAGCGAGGCGGCCGAAGCATCCCATCAGGCCTCGCAGGGGGCCGATGAGTCGCAGCAGGGGCGGGGTCGGAAACGATAGCATACCGCTATGGAGATATATTCCGAGCCGTGGTTCCGGACAAGACTGGATTATTACCTTCGCGAACGCCATCCCCAGCTCCAGTACCGCGCACAACTTCTGGATCGTCGCAGCGCCGTGGCCGCCGACCTCTACCGTCGTACTTGTGACGCGGGCGGCAGTGCCGAGTGTGCGCTTCGCCTTGCTGACCGGAGTCTTTTCCGAGGTCTGCTGTTCTCGAAGTTCGATACGATCGACCTGATCCTCGCGAACGATTTCCCCGACATTCCGGAAGATCAGCGCCGCACCGTCGCCCGGGCTTTGCTGACGCCCTGCGAGCCGATCTTCGCCGGCTATGCTTTGGGCGACGACTTCGCCTCGCGTCCCGAGTTCCGGCAGCTGAAAGCCGAGCTGCGCCTCGGCATCCGGCAGTGGATCGACGACAACGGCCCTCCGGGCTATGAAGCCAAGCTCCGCCACCGTGTACGCACGCGGAAGATGCGGGACGGCGAGCCGAAAAAAACGAACCGAAATAAATAACGACCCTTTAATCCTTTATTCCATTATGAAAAAAACATTTGTCGCGGCTTTGGCCGCCCTTGCGCTGGTCTCCTGCTCGAAGGAGGAGACCGTGACTTACGGTACGAACGGTGAGCCGCTGGACGGCGCTGCCGTGTGCCTCACCTTTACCGATGCCCCGGCTTCGCGTGCATCCCTGAACTCGACTGCCGCCGCCGAAACGTGGGAGAAGAGTCTCACGTCGCTGACGGTTTACGTTTTCAACTCCCAAGGCAACCTCGTTGCGCAGCGTTCGTTCACCTCCGAGGAACTCGCCGACAAGTCGGCGACCTTCGCGCTGCCGCATTCGGCAGCGGGTACGACGTGCGACTTCTACGCCGTTGCGAACCTTTCGCTCACGGGTGTTACGACCAAATCGGCCTTGCTCTCGAAGGTCGAAGCCTCCGCTGCGGACTATAACGGCACCTTCGCGGAGGTCTCGACCAAGGCCAAGCGTGCGGGCGGCTTCGTGATGTCGGCCTCTGCGAGCAAATCCATCGCCGAGGGTTCGACGACCGACGTTGCGATGGCGCTCCGCCGAACGGTGGCCAAGCTCTCCGTGCAGACCACGATCGATGCGGCCTTCGCGGAGAAATATTCGGGAACGATCACCGTCACGGGCGTCAAGCTCTCGAAAGCGGCGAGCCAGTCGCCTGTCATCGCGCCCGCAACTCCTTCGCCCGGCGCGATGAGCTATACCCATACGCAGACCGCCACCGCCGCAGCGGGCAGATACGACAACCTGTTCTACGTCTTCGAAAACGGCGCTCTTGCCGAGGGCAACCGTGTACAGTTGGAGATCACGGCGAGCTACGACGCCGACGGCAGCACCTCGACGACCTCCGACCGTACGGAAATCGTCTATACGGTACCTGTCACGGGCAAGGCAGGCGGAGCGATCGTGCGTAACGGTTACTATCGCATCGAAGCTGCGATCACGGGTCTGGTAGGCTCGGAGGTGGGCCTTACGATCACGGTCGCCGACTGGGAGTCTCCGGTAACGCAGCAGATCGATCTGGGAGCCTGAGAAACCTTTTCCCGACAGTCTGTCGCCCGCAAGGGCGGCAGACTGTTCTAAAAAACCGATTCCTATGTTCAGAACAATCTCTCTTCCGCTTTTTTATCTGCTGCTGTGCTCGTGCAGCCGGGAAGTGACTATGCCGGTCGATAGCGCAGCCTCGGAACGTCCGGTCACGGCCGAACTGCGTATTACGACCGAAGATATGCTTCGCCTTGCGACCCGCGCGACGGACGAGGAGGCGATCCGCGACATCAACCTCTACCTGTTCGGCCGCAGCAACGGCCAAAGCCTGCATTTTTACTCCCGTTCGGCGCTGGTGCGGTTCGAGTGCCTGCCCGGGGAGTACGATCTCTACGTCGCCGCCAACCTGGGTGCGGACCTGGGCGAGCGGAGCGTACAACAGCTTCGTACCTACACGATCAAGTGGCAGGAGGAGTATGCGACGCTTCCCATGTCGGCCGTCATGACCGTTGCGATCGCGCCCGACAAAGAGAACAACACCGTTACGTTACCTCCATTGAGCGTGCGGCGTACCGTGGCCAAGATCGCCTACAACATCCGCGTAGCGGATAAGGTCCCCGACCTCGAATTATATTCCGTGCAACTGTTCTCGATACCCGTGCGGACAGGGCTTTTCGCAGCGGCCGCGTCAGCTTCGACCTCGGAGAAGGATTTCACCGACGCTCCGCTCGTGGAGCTTCCCGACGCCGCGCGGCGCAGCTGTTCGGGCGTGCAATACCTCTTCGAGAACCCGCAGGGCACGGTACCTTCGATTACGGACCAGCGGGACAAAAACGCCGATAACGCCCCTTCGTGCGCTTCGTACCTGATGATCCGCGCCACGCGGGGCAGCCGCATCCTCGACTACCGCATTTACCTGGGTGAGAACAATACGACGGACTTCAACGTAGGGCGTAATACGTCCCATACGCTCGACATCACGATCTCGGGCGACAATGAGGTGGACACCCGTGTACTCGGCTATACGTTGAGCGTGACCGACGATTTCGAGAGCAACCGCATCGGCAGTTATTGCGTGCTTCCGTTCAACGCTTCGCTTTACGTGAATATCGAACGTACGAAGAGCGAGCCGACACTCACGGGCGCGTTGGAGCTGCTGACCCCGACCGACGGGACCCTCCTCGTCGATTACGAGGAGTGCGCTTCCCGCCTCGACCTTCCGATCAATCGCCAGCAGGGATCGAATTACTACGAAGTCATCTACTATCCAGAGCCCCTTGTTACGGCGGCTCATGCACAGCTCGCCTATGAGGTGCGCGTGCGCGACAGCTACGGATACGAGAGCCGCCGCCGCTTCGAACACCGCTTCGCCAATGCGCTCTACGTCGCGCCACCCACCGGCGGGACGGTAACGGCGGCCAGGGCACTGCATGTGGAAAAGCCTACCGGCGGGACACTGCGTGCCGCCTGCTACGAGCAGGGGTGCACCCTCACGGCGAAAGCCGCTGCGGGCTACCGCTTCGCGGGATGGTATGCCGACGAAGGGCATAGCGAACTGCTTTGCGGAACCGAAACGTATTCCTTCGTCCCCGAAACATACCGAACGTGGATTTACCCGTATTTCGAGGCCTCCAAGATCCATATTATCACGGACATCTACAAGGTAAGTCTGGAATGCGACGCTCCATACGAAGTGGATCAGGACGAGGAGTCGTTCATCGTACCTGCGGGCAGCCGCTGCACGCTGCGCGTCAACTACGAGCTGCCGCTCTTCCGAGGCTGGTACGATCAGACCGGGGGCCAGAACGTGCTGCTCGGCACGGCCCGAAGCATTACGTTCACAGCCACCGAAAAACGAGCCGTGATGCCGGGCTACCTCTCAGCGACGAACCTCAGCGCTGCGGGTACGGCCAACAGCTACATCGCTGCGGCACACAATGCGGGTTATCGTTTCAACTCCCGGGTGCAGGGGAACGGCCGCGCGACGACGGGCCTGACGCCCGCGACGCTTTCGGGCACGACGGCCCGCGTACTGTGGGAGAGCGGTGGGACGCGGGGCGGAGTCGTCGCCGAGGTGGAGCATACGGGCAGTACGATCTGCTTCCGTACGGGTCCGAACTACGGCAATGCCCTTATCGGGCTGTTCGACGCTGCGGGACGCTGCGTCTGGTCGTGGCATATCTGGCATACGAACTACGATCCTTGGGCCACGGCCCAGACCTGCGCTTCGGGATATACGTTCATGGATCGCAATCTCGGAGCGCTCACAACGAGCGTCAGCGATCCTTCGCTGCGGGGACTTTACTACCAGTGGGGACGCCCCGCACCCTTTCTTCATCCCTCCTCCGTGACGAGCACAGTACCAGCTGCGTTTATCTCCGCTGCGGGATACGAGTATTATGTCCATGATCCGCTGCTCGACGGCGGCTCTGTGTCGATGACCCCAGCGCGGGCTTTGGCGGAACCCTGGGCCTACTGGTCGGGGCTGTATGCGGGCGACAGCAATGACATCGACGACTGGGTGACGCCTCAGAACCTCAATCTGTGGGGCAATGCCAGCCGTTCGGGGAGTTATTCGACGTCGAGTTCCAAGTCGATTTACGACCCCTGTCCTCCGGGGTGGCGGGTCCCGGCTCCTGCGGCTTTCGAGCAGGCTTCTTTCAGCCGTACCGGCACCTCGCGGAACAATGTTTACTACCTCCGCAGCCGCACCGGCACCTCCGTAACCTATCCTATGGGCGGTTACTTTACGGGTCACGCTTTCCGCGACAACGGCACACGGGTCGACGTCTGGACGAACGCTCCGGCTCAGCTGAACGGACGCTGCCTCTCCACGAGTACGGCGTTCACCGTTTCCGCTTCGACGATCAATACCGCAGCATACCAACAACGCGACTACGCCTTGCCGGTGCGATGCGTCGCCGAATAACCACGACACCTAATTTTCAAATTACCATGACACGACTACTCATTTTTCTCTCACTGCTGGCCTCCGGCATCGGCTGGGGTTGTGCCACCGACCTCGCGGCGACGGCTACGCCTCCGACCCGCTCCGTGAAGGTCGAGCTACAGTTGTCGCCTGATCCTGCGGAGCGGATCACCCGCGCGGCGGACGAGGAGGCGATCCGCGACATCAACCTCTACCTGTTCGGCCGCAGCAACGGCCAAAGCCTGCATTTTTACTCCCGTTCGGCGCTGGTGCGGTTCGAGTGCCTGCCCGGGGAGTACGATCTCTACGTCGCCGCCAACCTGGGTGCGGACCTGGGCGAGCGGAGCGTACAACAGCTTCGTACCTACACGATCAAGTGGCAGGAGGAGTATGCGACGCTTCCCATGTCGGCCGTCATGACCGTTGCGATCGCGCCCGACAAAGAGAACAACACCGTTACGTTACCTCCATTGAGCGTGCGGCGTACCGTGGCCAAGATCGCCTACAACATCCGCGTAGCGGATAAGGTCCCCGACCTCGAATTATATTCCGTGCAACTGTTCTCGATACCCGTGCGGACAGGGCTTTTCGCAGCGGCCGCGTCAGCTTCGACCTCGGAGAAGGATTTCACCGACGCTCCGCTCGTGGAGCTTCCCGACGCCGCGCGGCGCAGCTGTTCGGGCGTGCAATACCTCTTCGAGAACCCGCAGGGCACGGTACCTTCGATTACGGACCAGCGGGACAAAAACGCCGATAACGCCCCTTCGTGCGCTTCGTACCTGATGATCCGCGCCACGCGGGGCAGCCGCATCCTCGACTACCGCATTTACCTGGGTGAGAACAATACGACGGACTTCAACGTAGGGCGTAATACGTCCCATACGCTCGACATCACGATCTCGGGCGACAATGAGGTGGACACCCGCGTACACGGCTATACGTTGAGCGTGACCGACGATTTCGAGAGCAACCGCATCGGCGACTATTGCGTACTTCCGTTCAACGCTTCGCTTTACGTGAATATCGAACGTGCGGAGCGCGAACCGACACTTACGGGTGAGCTGGAGCTGCTGACCCCGACCGACGGGACGTTCCTCGTCGATTACGAGGAGTGCGATCCCCGCTACGATCTCTCGCTCTATTACCAGCAGGGATCGAACTATTACGAACTGGTCTATTACCCGAAGGTCATCACCGAAGCTCGCGCACGGCTCGCTTATGAAGTGCGCGTGCGTGACAGCTACGGCTATGAAAGCCGCTGCCGTTTCGAGCATACGCTTGCCAATACGCTTTCGATCCTACTCTCCGACGGCGGTACAGTCTCGGTTACAGGGGCATTGTCCTCGCAAAATACGGATGACGGGACGCTGCGTGCCGCCTGCTACGAACAGGGTTGCACCCTCACGGCGACAGCCGACGCGGGTTATCGTTTCGCGGGATGGTACGCTGACGAAGGGCATAGCGAACTGCTCTGCGCGACCGAGACGTATTCTTACGTGCCTAAGACGCATACCGTATCGTTATATCCTCTTTTCGTAACCGAGAAAGTCCATATCCTGACGGACATCTACACCGTACGCTTCGAGTGCGACGCGCCCGTCGAGGTGGATCAGGACGAGGAGTCGTTCATCGTGCCTGCGGGCAGTCGTTGCACGATCCGCGCTATGGAGCCGGCATTGCTCACAGGATGGTACGATGCCTTCGACAAAAGCCGCCGGCAGCTCATCACCGCCGATAAGACCTATTCCTTCGTCGCCACCGAGAAGCGGATCATCGCGCCCGACTACGCCGAAGGTACCGACCTGAGTGCCGCAGGTACGGCCAACAGCTACATCGCGCCCCGCATGCAGGAGATATATCTGTTCGATGCAACGGTGCAGGGCAACGGACGAGCGACCACGGGCATCACGCCGCAGAAACTCAAAGGGACATCCGCCCGCCTTATCTGGCAGACGGGAACGGCGGAGCGGGCTGTCGTATGCGATGTGGGCTACAACGGCAGGCGCCTCCGCCTTCCCCCCGGGGCGGGCCACGCTGCGAGA
>OGPJ01002757.1_pt1 | contig 10948 bp, 10 predicted proteins | sample 1552831 | NCBI WGS metagenome assembly OGPJ01 (sample SAMEA2579914, study PRJEB22360) | human gut metagenome | biome: human gut; feature: human-associated habitat; material: faeces | place: Denmark | collected 2008/2010
GTGCAGGGAAAGATGTAGAGGGAACATATAAGGTGGTAAAACATCTTCTTGATAACGTGGGTACTATGTATGATTTTAGAAAGTCCGATTTATATAAGCATATGAAATTCAGGGATATTGATGAAGCTATATTAGATAGTGTAAAAGAAAAACTTCTTGAAGGATTCAGGAATGAGGAAGAATTCGGCTACATGACAGGATATGAACCGTGGGAAAAATTAATCTTTGACAGATAAGTTTTTTTGAAAACTGCCGTTTGGTAAAATCTATTCCATTTTTAAAAGTCTTGCGATAAAATATGTTCTGTGAATCATTCACAGGATTATATTTTGAGGAGGCTTGGCAATGAACAAGGATTTTGAACGCTGCTGCAGCTTTCTTGCAGACATGATTATTAAATATGCACCACAGATAAGAGATGAAGTAGAGATGTGCATGATGATCAAGGATTCAATTGATGACGAGAAAGTAAGCAGGCAGAAACAATTTGACAGATTCTGTTATTACTTAGGTGGAGTAAAACAGCTTCTGGACAAAAAGGCTGCGTAGGCAGCCGGCATCCTGCAGATAATATGCTGTAGGATGCATACATATATCAGGAGGCTTCATTCATGGCGAGTGGAGTCTCTTTTATTTTGCATTGTATAATGGAAAAAGTTATGGTTGAACAGAGGTTGGAATGATGATAAAATTTTGTTGGGACAATAGTGAACACATGTGTTCACATTTCATAACTAAGAAGTAATGGATTAGAGAGGTGCTTATGGCAGATAAAATTGGAACCGATGAATATGGGGAAATACTTATATATCAGACTGATGATGGGCAGACAAATATAGAAGTTAAAATAGAAGATGATACAGTGTGGCTGACACAACAGCAGCTTACTGAATTATATCAATGCAGTAAATCAAATATAAGTGAACATATAAAGCATATATTCGAAGAAGGGGAATTGGATAAGGATTCAGTTGTTCGGAAATTCCGAACAACTGCAGATGATGGAAAAATATATAATGTTGCTTATTACAATTTAGATATGATTATTTCTCTTGGATACCGAATTAAATCAGTGATTGCAACAAGATTCAGGCAGTGGGCGACACAGAGATTAAAAGAATACATGATTAAGGGATTTACGATAGATGATGAGCGACTGAAAGGTAATGGTGGAGGAAATTACTGGAAAGAGTTACTGGATAGAATCAGGGATATCAGATCTTCAGAAAAGGTCTTGTATCGTCAGGTTCTTGATTTATATGCTACGAGTGTAGATTACAATCCTCATAGCGAAGAGTCTGTTAGATTCTTTAAAATTGTTCAGAATAAACTTCACTATGCAGCACATGGTCATACTGCGGCAGAGGTTATATATCAGCGGGCAGATGCAGAAAAGCCATTTATGGGACTTACTTCATTTGCCGGAGAATTACCAGCATTAAAGGATATAGGAATTGCAAAAAATTATCTGGAAGAGAGTGAACTCAAGGTATTAAATAATCTTGTATCCGGTTATTTTGATATGGCTGAAATTAATGCAATTGAGCATAAGCCAATGTATATGGATGATTATGTAAAGCAGCTGGATAGTGTGTTGTCATCAGGAAATAGAAAACTTTTAACCGGAGCTGGTTCTGTAAGTCATAAACAGGCATTGGAGAAAGCGAAAACGGAATATAGAAAATATCAGGAGATTACTTTGACGCCAGTCGAAAAAGCATATCTTGAAAGCATTAAAGTGGTTTTCAAGGAAGTAAAAAGAAAATAGCTTATATAATGAATTGGAGGGCATGTATGAATAAAAAAAATGATATATTAGAGTCTTGGATAATGGTAGAACATTTATCAGAAGGTGACATTAATTTAAAGGACAAAAATATTTTGACATTTAGAAGTTTGCAGAATAGTGATTACTATTCTATGCTGGTAAATGAAATGCATAAGAGAGAGTTTGGAAAATATAAGCATAGTGGGGTTGTTCTTTACTTTGATATTTTTCCATTTCAGGAAGTAGTAGATTTTTTGAGAGAACAATATAAATTAAAACCAACAGAACAAGAAATTACATTAGGAAAGAAATTTTCTTTTGCATTATATTTTGATAAAAAACTTAATTTTATTAATGAAATGACATTTTTGACAGAAAGCTACTATATAAGAAATAAAAGACGAATACCAAAACAACAAGATTTTAATGCATTTGAGGTAGAAAAAGTTAAGAAATTTGGAGAAATGTTTGTATGTTCGAATGATATGAATTATAGAATACATTTTAATAATGCTATATCATCAATTTTAAAAGAAAATAATATTTTAATTGATAATTGTCGAATGCAACTTTTAACAAATATTGATTCAGAATCTACGAATTTACATTCTTTTTTTATAACGGATTTGGAAAAAGCAAAAAAGATACAATCGCATAATCTAGATAAATATATTACCGGAGTTATAACAGAACGTAATAATTTAAATTGCCGTAAAGAGAGTGAAATGTATAATCCTGAAATATTTTGTAGAATTTTAAAACCCAAAAATTATCCTATTGCAAGGTTTCCTGATAATCCTGAATTTTCATTAGCTTTGATGCAGCAGGTGGCAGTCAATTTATCAATAGGATATGATAATGAGCAGATTAGAAGTGTAAATGGACCGCCAGGTACGGGAAAAACAACTTTACTAAAAGATATATTTGCTGAACTTATTGTAGAACAAGCATATGAAATGGCATCTATGTCTTCAAAATATATAAGAGGAACTGATTTGACAAAATATTGGGATAATGCATCTATTGGTAGTGTTCCGAAAACAATAGCTGAGAAAGGTATAGTAGTTGCTAGTTCGAATCATGGTGCGGTTCAAAATATTGTTGATGAGTTGCCTTTGTCGAAAAAAATAGACAAGGAGTTTATAGATGCTATTGTTAGTGTAGATTATTTTAAAGAAATAGCAAATTCATATGTAGAAACAGAATGGATTACAGATGAAAAAGGAACATATGAAAGATTAAAAATAACCAAGAAAGAAGATATGGATAAATTTTGGGGTGTTTTTTCAATTGAGGGTGGAAAAAAAGACAATATGGAATATATAGTTACTGTGTTGAAGCATATTGTTTACCACCTTGAACAAGAATATACACCGAATAATGATATATATTTGGGCTTTATTACACTATATGACAAAGTAAATAATTATCGAAATAAGATTCAAAATGTCGCAGAAAAAATAATTAGTATTAGAAAAATACAATTAGAAATCAAAGAAAAACTTCAAAAATTTGAAAGTAATCTAATTAGAAAAAAGAATGATTTAGAACAACTTGTGTCAGAAAATAAAAAAAGATAGAAGATATAAAAGAAAAAATAAAAGATTTAGAAAACGATAGAATTAATTTGGGTATGCAGTTACAGGTTGCTAAAATTGAAAATAATAGGATTTTACAGTGCATTGAGGCATTAAAAATTCAGAAACCGGGATTTTTTTCACTACGAAAAAGTAAGAAAGAGTATAGAGAAAAGAATAAGATGTATTCTGAACAATTACAAAGTAGTATTACCAACGAAAGTTTGATTAATGGTAAGCTGATTGAAGTAGAAAGACAAATACAATGTTTTCAAGTAGAAATTGAGAAGATTATTAGTAAGTCAAAAGATGAACAGGTCGCGTTTACAAAATGGAAGCAAAATGAAAGTCTTGAAATTGAGTGTTTGGAAACTAAAGTAGAAAAGATACAAGAAAAACTTAGTGGTATTGAAATAAATAACCTTCAACTAGAATCGGATTATGAAACATTACAATTGAGCAATCCATGGTTTGATATAGAATACAGAAGGTTACAATCACAACTATTTGTTAAAGCAATGGAAGTTAGGAAACAATTTTTGTATGAAAATGTGAAAAATATAAAAGCCGCTTATATTATATGGAGTAAACAAAAAGATTATATAGAACGCAAAAATATAATAGCCGAAGCGTGGAATTGGATAAATCTTACTATACCAGTTATAGGCTCTACTTTTGCAAGTTTCTCAAGAATGTGTGCAAATATGGGGAAAGAAACAATAGGTCATTTATTTATTGATGAAGCAGGGCAGGCACTTCCACAGGCGAGTGTAGGTGCTATTTTTAGAAGTAAATATGTTATGGCAGTAGGAGATCCATCACAGATAAAGCCTGTTCTTACATTAGATGCTAACATTCTTAATATGCTTGGAAAATATTATGGAGTGTCACAGAAATATTTGTCCGAATCAGCATCTACGCAAACATTGATAGATGAAATAAGTCAATATGGATTTTATAAAGATAATAGCAAAGAAAAATGGATAGGAATACCATTATGGGTGCATAGAAGATGTAAAAATCCTATGTTTGATATAGCAAATAAAATTTCATATGGTGGTAATATGGTACAGGGAGAAAAAAAAGATGGGGTTTGTGAGTGGTATGATATTGAGGGATATGCATTAGATAAATATGTTGCAGAACAAGGAGAGTTTTTAACAAATAAAATTAAAAATATGATAGTTGAAAATCCGGATATTATTAATAAACAAAAGAAAGATATCATCTATGTGATTAGCCCGTTTAAGAATGTTGCATATCAATTATCGAAAGAATTAAATAAAATAGAATTTACAAGATATGATAAAAAAGGAAAGCCTACTAATATAGGAACTGTACATACTTTTCAAGGAAAAGAAGCACCTATTGTATTTTTTGTGTTGGGTGCAGATAAAAAATGTATAGGAGCAGCAAATTGGGCAGTTGGAACAGATAATCCTAATATTATGAATGTTGCAGTAACACGAGCAAAAGAAGAGTTTTATATAATTGGTGATAAAGAAATGTACCTATCACTCAATAGTGACGTAATAAATGATACATGTAAAATAATTGAAAAACATAATATGAACACTTCACTTTAATGATGTATTAGAATTGTTTTGATATACAGAAAGGTTGTGATTTGTATGAAAAAACAGCAGAAATGCTATATATACACAAGAGTATCAACTTCCATGCAGGTAGAAGGTTACAGCCTTGATGCACAGAAGGACAAGCTTAGAAAATACGCAGATTATCAGGAAATGTTTATCGTCGGTGAATATTCTGATGAGGGTAAATCTGGCAAAAGCGTGGAAGGCAGACCACAGTTTAAGCAGATGCTTGCGGATATAGAAAGTAGCAAAGACAATGTTGATTATGTGTTGGTATTTAAGCTGTCACGATTTGGAAGAAATGCTGCAGATGTTTTATCGTCATTGCAGAAAATGCAGGATTATGGGGTTAATCTTATCTGTGTAGAGGATGGAATTGACAGCTCCAAGGATGCCGGAAAGTTGATGATATCTGTTTTATCTGCGGTTGCAGAGATAGAACGTGAGAATATTCTTGTCCAGACAATGGAAGGCCGCAGGCAGAAAGCGAGAGAAGGCAGATGGAATGGAGGTTTTGCTCCATATGGTTATCAACTGGTAAATGGTGAACTTATCATTGCAGAAGATGAAGCAGAGATTATTCGCATAATATATGACAAATTTGTCAATACAACGATGGGAATGGCTGCGATAGCCGTATTTTTAAATAACAGTGGTTATAAGAAAAAGCTTCGCCAGAATAACACAATTGAAGGTTTTTCTACATCATTCGTCAAGGGTGTGCTGGACAATCCGATATATTGCGGTAAGCTTGCATTTGGAAGAAGAAAAAATGAGAAGATTCCGGGAACAAGGAATGAATATCATATCGTAAAACAAAAGGAATATATGTTAAATGATGGAATTCATGAGGCAATCATATCAGAAGAAATGTGGAATCAGGCACACAGAAAGCGTCAGGAGACAGGCGTTTTACAGGTAAAAACACATAGTCTTGAGCATGAACATATTTTATCAGGGATTGTTAAGTGCCCTGTCTGTGGAAGCGGTATGTATGGCAATGTAAATCGCAAGAAGCATCCGGATGGAGGCTATTATAAGGATTATTTCTATTATGCCTGCAAACACAGGAAGCTTATGGACGGACACCGCTGTACTTATAAAAGACAGTGGAATGAGGACAGGATTAATGCGGCAGTTGAGGAAATTATCCGCAAATTTGTGAAGAATCCAAAGTTTGAGCAGGAAATCCGTAAGCAGATAGGAAGCAGCATTGATACTTCGGAGCTTGATCGGGAATATGATGGATTAAAAGACAGACTGAACCAGACAACCGGGGCAAAAAACAGGCTTGCTGACCAGATGGATCATTTATCTGTATCCGATAAGAATTATGACAAAAAATATAATGACATGCAGGAACGTTTGGACAAGCTATATGATGAAATCACTGATATTGAGAATGCCATGGAAGAAGTCGAAACAAGACTATATAATATCAGGCAGGACAAAATTTCAGAAGATAATGTTTACCAGTTCCTTTTATTCTTTGATAAGCTGTATGATAAATTTACAGATCTGGAAAAGAAGACATTTTTGAGGAGCTTCCTGTCGGATGTGTTTATCTATGAGGAAGAGCAAAAGGATGGCAGAATATTAAAAGGTCTCCGGTTTAAATTTCCGATATATATGAATGGCAGAAATGTATTGGGTGTGGATTGGGACAACGAGAGTACAGATGAGACTGTTGTACTGCTTTCCCACAAAAAACCAGATGGACATATCAATGTAAAAGTTGAGTTTGGCGAGGGTGAGGGCAAAGTTCCGCTTGATAATATTGCTAAAAGAGCAGAAAACTACAAGCCCAAAGAGCGAGTGACCTACAAAATGATAAAGGAGTACGTAGAAGCTAAATATGGCTTCAAAGTACATACCGCATATATTGCAGAGGTAAAGAGAGATTTAGGATTACCGATGTACGATGCTCCTAATGCGGTGGAAGAATTGAAACAACCGAGGAAGCATCCGACGGCGGAGAAAGTGGAAGCGATAAAGGATGCGTTGAAGCATTTTGAGGTTATATAATGAAATTGTTTGTTATATAAAGGAATTTATGAGTGTTAATACTTAAGATAGTATGAAGGTGAGTTTGAATGGAATTTAAAACAGTAATTTTACGATTTAGAGATTTGGTAACTGAAAATAATGTTACTATAGCTAGACATAAAGATATGATTGATAAAAAGGGATATGTCTGGTGGGGGTGGTGGAATAAGGGGAATGAGAAGCTCCCATTTGAAGAATTCTGTGTGCTAAAAGGTGAAATTGAGAGCAAACCAAAATATTTTTATCTTATGGATTCGGGACAGGAAAAGTTGTATAAGGCTGAATGCCTTGATATAAAATGTTCTGGAGGCGATAAGATATTATCGCCAGAATTGGAATGTACCCCCAATTATTATAATGAACAAAAGTATTATGCATGGTTTAAATTTGATAAAATTGAAGAATGTGAGGCTGATGAAGTTAAGAATTATACATATGTGAATGTAGATTCACTATTCGTAGAAAATCATTCTAATTATGAAAAATTTTATGGAAAAAGAGTTTATAATATTAAGGAAATGATTCAGCAAAACAGGACAATATGGTTTGTGCGGAACTATAATGAGAATGATGATTCTGATTATGAAATACAATTATTAAATTCTAGTGTTGTAGAGCCACATGACTTTAGTGACAAATATTTTGAAACTGGCAGTGACACTTTGTTATGGTTATCAGATTTGCATTTTGGAACAGATGATGTTTTTAAGGTTAAAATGGCAAAGGAAACAGATGTAACTTTAACTGCACATATTAGAAACGCATATAATGACCTTAACAAAGTGGGAGGCTTGATAATAACAGGAGATATCACATCACTTGGAAATCCAGAGGGTTTCACCAAGGCAGAAGAATTTATTGTTGATTTGAATAGGAATCTTACAAGAAAACTTATATCTGAAAATATAATTTTTTGCCCTGGTAATCATGATTTTGTGCGTAAAAATGAGATGCTTGGAAATGGAGTTCCTGAGATGGTTTCAGAAAACCCAGATAGTATCAGTGCATATAAGGAGTTCTATAGTTCGATTCATAATTTGAATCCTAATGAATATATGGCATGTGGGCGTAGATTATTAATGTCTACAGGACGAACTGTAGAAATAGTAGCTTTAAATAGTCTTATTTTACAGCAATATAAGGATTTTGAGGGACATGGATTTTTGTCAGATAAACAGTTAGAGTATGTTGCAAATAAAATGGGATGGGAAGAAAATGTTCAAACAAATTCTGTTCGTATTGTGATAATGCACCATCATTATATGCCAACTTGTTTGGTTGAGCAGGTAGATGTAAAAAAGCCAAGTAGCGTTGTATATGATGCTGAGCGTCTTGTACAGTGGTTAGCAAAATATGACATTAAGTTACTTTTACATGGGCATAAGCATCAATCCTTTGTTTCTAAAATAGGGCATTTTGATAACAGCATTTATGAAATTGATGAAGATAGAATGAAAAATATATACGTTATTGGAATGGGAGGGACAGGAGCTTTTAATTGTGAAAATAAGTTTTCTACATTGACGTTTTGCAATGATCATATTGAGTTGAAATTTTTTAGAATATATGCTGATAACACTGAAACAGATAAATGTGTTCAAACATTGCGTATACCAATATAAAATTAGATGGAGGATAATAGATGATAAAGCTAGTAATTACAGATTTGGACGATACATTATACTCATGGATTGGCTTTTTTATACCAGCTTTTTATGATATGGTACAGGAGCTATCTCTATTAATTAACGTGCCTCAAGAGAAACTGTTGGAGGAATATAAAGCAATTCATCAAGAAGTAGGAAGTGTTGAGTATCCATTTGCAACTTTGAACCTCCCATCTGTTAAAAAGAAATATTGTGGAATTTCTGATGAACAAGTCAAAATTGAACTTAACCCTGCTTTTCATAAATTTAATTCTACTCGTAAAAAGTTATTAAAATTGTATCCGGGAGTAGAAGAGACTTTAAAATTTTTTTATGACAATAATATAATGGTTGTTGCATATACTGAGTCAGCAGAAGAAAATGGTTTTTATCGATTAAAGAAATTAGGGATTGATAATTATTTTAAGGAGGTATACGTATCTGATAGTTTGTATAAGCGCCCCGATACTATTCCATCATCTCCCAAAACACATATAGTACATGGCAAGAAACCTAATGCAGAGGTATTAAAAGAAATTTGTTGTGGGGAGAAAGTTTCTGTATGTGAAGCAGTGTATATTGGAGATAGTTTATCTAAAGACATGATGATGGCAAAACAAGCTGGTATTACATCAATATGGTGTGATTTTCCGAGAGACGATATTCGGGACCTATATAGTAAATTGGTAGCTATATCACATTGGAAAGAAGAAGATTTCCAGCGAGAGCAACAATATAAAAATGAGTGGAAAGAAAATGGATATATTCCAGATTATACTATTCATACTTTTGGAGAGTGCAGGGAAATTCTTTCTCAGATTAATAAGCGATGATTATATTGAAAAAGTTTATATATAAAGTTCATTGCTAAGGACTTCATATATCAATAGAAATACAGGCATTCATCGCAAATAGGTAGGAGTTCTCTTTCCGATGAATTGCCGCTTAGTTTCGAGCAGGCAGCAGCCTATCGAAAGGCTAACGGATAGTATGTAAGGAAAAATCAGTGGAGAGATACCACTGTAAGGGTATTCATAGACCTTGATTAACAGTTAAATACGATAAGCGTATCATTAGAAATAGTGGTACGCTTATTTTTTTGTCCCTTTTTGCAGATTTGTCCTTTCCCCTGCTTTCAAATATAATGAAGCTAAAGAAGTGGAGGTGTGCTTATGAGAGAGAAATTTAATCATCTGTATTTGGATAGCCACGAAAGAAAACTTTTGATACATAGCCTTGTAGAGTTAAAAAATCAGCTTATTCAGCAAGGCAGATATACGGATTGTGTTGACGAGCTTATTTTTAAGGTCATAAATGCATCGAGACTGCCGATTAACGTCCGGTGCTTACTGGGCGAATTTGCAAACATCGGGCAGATTCCACAGTTTGAGAAGCTGATTGCTACCATTCGTAGCCGGGAAATATCAGCTTCTATTATTTTGCAGTCAAAAGTCACAGCTAAAGGCTCTGTATAAGGGCAACGCATCGACCATTGAAGGAAACTGCGACACAATCCTGTTTTTGGGAGAAAAAGAGAAAGATACTCTGAAAGATCTGTCAGAAATTCTTGGGAAAGCGTAACTTAACATTTGCTGCCGGTAACCTCTTTTCTAATATGCATAATCAAAACTATAATGAGTTGTATATCAGCTTAACACAAGAGATGGCTGGAAGTGAAATAAGAATGAATCGATTAACAGCATTTTTCCTTATTGAGAACAGTATAGATGCAGAAAGCATAGAATTACATCCTAAATTGAAAGAAATATTATTAGAGTTAAGATTGGACAAGGATTTGTTTGCACACTATTATGAACGAATACAGAAATTGCTCAGTTAATATATTTACATATCCCAGTTACTGGTATCCATCAGAGACTGGGATATTTTTATGCCTTTCTCTCCCCGCAGGTGCACATGCTGAGAGTAGAAAGGTCTTTTTTATTTAATTAGCACGACCACGTAGGCGGGCAAATCAAGGAGGAAATCTTTATGGCATTTTTTAACTCAGCAGTAACAGTATTGCAGACTTTAGTAATTGCTCTTGGAGCAGGTCTTGGAATTTGGGGAGCGATTAACTTACTGGAAGGTTATGGTAACGACAATCCAGGAGCTAATGATCATGGTTAATAAAGAAGCAACAACAAAAAAGGACAAGGACAGTCAGTCACGCCGCTATTCCGTACAGCCGAGGGAAGATAGCAGAACAGGCGGCAGCCGTCAAGGGTAAAATGAACGGCGCATACTGCACCGCCATATGACAGCCGCCGCCCGTCCTGCTTTTGTGGCAATCAAGGGAGCGACAGACTAAAG
>OGPJ01002758.1_pt1 | contig 10947 bp, 15 predicted proteins | sample 1552831 | NCBI WGS metagenome assembly OGPJ01 (sample SAMEA2579914, study PRJEB22360) | human gut metagenome | biome: human gut; feature: human-associated habitat; material: faeces | place: Denmark | collected 2008/2010
GGCAACTATAAGGCGTCCGGCAAGCTCTCCATGCTCCGCGACGACTACGACGATCTGCTGGCCTACTGCAAGCAGAAGGGCGTTCCCTTCTACAAGATGGAGCTGCCCTCTATCATCGTCTCCTACGCCAACGAGGGCGCACGCACGAAGATCGACGAGCTGAAGAAGGTCAAGTTCTCCAAGCGCAGCAACAAGGCAGCGCAGGGCGACAAGAGCCTCACCGTCGACGTCGACATGATGATCGTCGGCGGCGTGTATCAGGACGGCGTCGCACCCGTCTAAGGACAACATTTTTGAGAATAACAAGGAGGAAGTCACACTATGGAAAGCACCAACAACCAGACCCCCGCCCGCAGCAGCGAGGAACAGCTCAAGGCCAAGTACGGCGGCAAGCTCTACCGCGTCGGCATCACCGTCCCTGTGGATGATGAGAGCGAGAAAGAGTTCTCCTACTACTTCAAGCGCCCCACCGTCCCCAGCTATGACCGCTACATCAAGACCGCTGCGCAGGGCATCACCAAGGCAAGCAAGGCGTTCATGCTGGACGCGGTCATCGACGAGGACGCCGAGCGTCTGACGAAGGACATGGAGGAGAACCCCGGCATCGCGATCTCCATCGGCAATAAGCTGACGGAGATCCTCGGCCTGACGGGTACGGCAAATTTGAAGAAGCTCTAAGAGAACGGGTCGCGGAGGTACGGGAGAGCTTCGTGGAGCGCGGGCTCCTTGAGATCTATCGTTTTGTGCCTCCGCCTCTCTTAGAGACCTTTGACCCCGAAACGATTGACGACGTCGACGAGTTCCTCGGATGGGTCGCAAAGGCCCGCTTCATGCAGGAGCTTGAGGAGGGCATCGTCACCCGGGCGATCGTGCGAGCGTTCCCCGAGTGACGGCCTCCCGTCGCCGATCGTTTTTCCGCCTCTATCTCAAACTGGAGGTGAAAGCAGAAAATGAGTTTAGAGTCCGTATTTAAGCTGTCGCTCATTATGAACATGATCGACAACCTCTCCGGGCCGATGGCGGGCGTGGCGTCCAAGGTCGGCGCAAACGTCTCCAAGCTGGACGCCGCAAGCCAGACCTTCGGCAGCATGGCAAAGGCGGGTGCGGCGATGCAGGAGACGGGCTCACAGATCGTAAACGCTGTGCTCGCCCCGGTAGAGGCGACCTTTGAAACGCGGCGTGCGCTGGGTGAGCTGGCCTCGCTGGGCGTGCAAGACCTTGAAGCGGTCGAAAACGCCGCACGCAGCTTCTCCGATCAGTGGGCGGGCACGTCGAAGGCGGACTTCATCAGCGCGGCCTACGACATCAAGAGCGGCATCGCCTCCCTCTCTGATGAGGGCGTCGCAGAGTTCACAAGCCTCGCGGCCCTGACCGCAAAGGCGACGAAGTCCACGGCGGGCGAGATGACCTCGCTGTTTGCCACAGGCTACGGCATTTATAAAGACTACTACAGCGACCTGAGCGACATGGAGTTCGGCGAGATGTTCTCGGCTGGCATCTCCGACGCCGTCCGAGCGTTCAAGACCTCCGGCTCCGGCATGGCACAGGCAATCCAGAACCTCGGCGCATCGGCGACCACGGCGCAGGTGCCGCTGGAAGAGCAGCTCTCCGTCTTGGGTATGCTGCAAGCAACGATGGGCGGCGCGGAAGCGGGCACGAAATACAAAGCCTTCCTCCGCAGCGCCACCAAGGGCGGCGAGGCGCTGGGGCTCAAGTTCACAGACGTCAACAACCAGCTCCTGAGTATGCCGGAGATCCTCGACATCCTGCGGGGCAAGTTCGGCGAGACAATGGACGCCGCCGAAAAGATGGAGCTGCAGAAAGCCTTCGGCGACACCGAGGCCGTAGCGCTCATCGACCTGATGTATAACAAGGTCGGCGACCTGCAGGACAACATCGTCAATATGTACGGCTCGCTCGGAAAGGGCGTGTCGGTCACGGAGCAGATGGCCTCCGCCATTCAGGAGACGGAGCCGGAACGCTTCGAGCGACTCAAGCAGCGCATCCACAACGTCACTGAGAGCATCGGAAACTCCCTGCTCCCCACGGTCAACGACCTGATGAGCAAGGGCGAGGGCGTGCTGACGAAGGTCGGCTCGTGGATCGAGAAGAACCAGGAGCTCGTCAAGGTCATCATGCTCATCGTTCTTGCGGTGGGCGGTTTCCTCGCTGTAGGCGGCACGCTGATCGCCCTGATCTCCGGCGTCGGCCTCGTCGTGACAAAAACGGTCAGCGCGTTCAAGATACTCAAGGGCGGCTTCGCACTGGCGCGAGGGGCGCTCACACCACTCATATCCTCGGTGTGGAGCTTCACGGCGGCGCTGCTGGCCAACCCCGTCACATGGGTCGTCATTGGCATTGTGGCCCTCATTGCGGCGCTGGTGCTACTCTACAACAAGTGTGAGTGGTTCCGCAATGCGGTCAACTCCGTCATCAACTTCTTCAAGGAAACGCTGACGGCGGTGGGCTCGGTCGCGAAGTCGGTGTTTGAGGGCATCGGGAACGTGATCGGCTCCGTCATGGACGCGGCAAAGGCGACCGTGTCCGAGAAGCTGTCCAACATCAAGACAGCCTACGAGGAACACGGCGGCGGCATTTCCGGCGTCGCAGCGGCGGCGATGGAGGCGGTCAAGGGCTGGTACACAGCGGGCTACACCTTCATCGACAACCTCACAGGCGGCAAGCTCTCGGAGATCCGTGGGAAGTTCTCGACGGCCATGAGCAACATCGTCCAAGGCATCTCACAGAAGTTCACCGACGCACGCACCGCCTTCTCCAACGGCCTGAACAACATCAAGAACGCCGTCTCCGGCGCGGTCACGTGGTTCTTCGAGTCCGGCAAACGGATCGTGTCCACCTTTGCAAACGGCATCAAGTCCGCCTTCAGCAGCGCGGTCGAGGCCGTAAAGGGCGGCTTGCAGAAGATCCGCAACCTCCTCCCGTTCTCTGACGCGAAGGAGGGGCCGCTGTCCACGCTGACCCTGTCCGGCCAACGCACCATGACTACCTACGCTCACGGCCTGACGCTTGCGGGCGACGCCCCGGCAGAGGCGATGAACAAGAGCCTCCAGCAGGTGCAGGGCGCTCTTGACCGCAAGCCGGAGAAGAAGGTCGACCTCGGCGGCGGGAAGAAGGACAAGGACGAGAGCAGCGATGAGGGCAGCTCCGGTAAGGGCAAGCAGGTCATCATCCACAAGCTGCTCGTCCCGGTCGACCTCAAGAAGATCAAAGACCTGCAGCAGCTCCTCGCTCTTTTGCAGGAGGTCGAGGACTACGCAGCGGCCAACGAGGACGGCGAACCCGGCGACGACGAGGACGCCGCTCCGGCCCCGGCATAAGGAAGGAGGACGCTATGATCTATGTAGAAGACGAGCTGATCAAGCTCAACGGCGTCGTCCTCCCCGGTCTCGTCAAAAGCATCGAGGTCATTGAGACCGCGAAGGTGGACGAGCAGGAGGTCGAGGGCAGCGCCACCAAGCCGAAACAGGCAACGGGCTACGAGGACGCCAAGGTCAACATCGAGCTGATCATCGACGACACGCCCTCGCAGACCAAGTACCAGCGATACGCAACGCTCCGGGCGATCTTCCGATCGCCCGGGCAGAGCGTGCCGCAGCCCATCCCCATCATCAGCGAGGACACCGCCGCCCACGGCGTGGAGAAGGTCATCTTCAAAAAGCTGTCCCACAAGGGCGAAAACAAGCGCGGGCAGCTTACGGCTACGCTGGAGCTGTGGGAGTACATCCCGCAGACCATCACGGCAAAGTCCGGCTCCAGTTCCGGCTCCAGTTCAGGCTCCGGCAAGTCCGGCGGCGGCGCGGCGAGCAATCTGAAGGCAGACTACAAGAGCTACCTGAGCAACGAACGGGGCAAATCCCCCGCACGGGATGACGCAGACGCCACGGCGGCGATGAACAAAGTGACCGCCATGCCGTACTAAGGAGGCCACAGTGGAAACGAAAGAACTGTACTACCCGCAGATCTCGGCACAGGCCGGTTCCTACACCTTCGAGGAAGGCGTGGAGCTTGAGATCTATTCCTCGAAGTCCTCGTATTATGATTGGGCGAAGATCCGCTTCACGAGCCAGTTCCGCCCGAAGCTCTCGCTCAAGAAGAAAGACCCCGCCACCATCCAGCTCGGCTATGACGGCACGCTGGAGGACGTGTTCACGGGCTTCGTCTCCGGCAACTACGATGGCGGGACGTATGCCAACGAGGTCGCGCTGAAGGATGAGATGCTGCTCATGGAGGAGACGATCATCAACGACACCTTCCTCGACACCACGCCGCAGGAGCTGATCTCGTACTTCCTTGCACAGGCGGGCCTGTCCAAGATGAAGCTCTCCAGCAAGACCTACCCGACGCGCAAAATGCTCCCCATTCGGAGGCAGACCGCCGTCCAAGCGATCAACGCCGTCAATGCGGCGTGGGGGCTTCGTGTTCCGTTCTTCTTCTCGGGCGGCGTCTTCTATTGGGACGAGAAGCCGGAACAGAAGAAGGTCTACACCTTCGAGCGCGGCGTGAACATCCTAAACCTGCGCCGCGCGGGCGGCGTATGGGAGCTGGAGACGGTCTCCGCGCCATTCATCAAGCACTCCCACAAAATAAACCTCATCCATCCGCAGGTGAGCGGTGAGGTCGAGGTCTCCAAGGTGGTCAGCAAGACCAACGACTCCGGCTTCATCCGCACCTACATCTATTTCTGACCCCGAAAGGAGGAAACCGACGTGCTCGAAGAAATGGTCGCGTCCGTTATGAAGAAGACGCTGGCGCAGGACTTCCCGCATTTGAAGCTCCCCGCCGCCGTATTCGCCACCATCGACTCGGCGGCAAAGAGCGACGCCTTTGACATTGAGGAACTGATCGTCCACAACGAAGTGACGGGCGAGGTGTTCAAGGCGCACATCACCTCCTACTGGTACGAGTACAAACTCACCGTCATCGACCGCTTCGGCAACCCCGACGCCAACTATCCCGCGCTTCCGGGAATTAAGTCTAAGAAACAGTTCAAGGCCGGGGCGGTCGTGGCCGTCGCGCTTCCCTACGGCGACCTCACCCCGGCGATCATCGGGGAGGTGGAGCTATGACGGGCCTGAACGATACGGACATCCGGCTCAACAGCGAGTGGCAGCTCACACAGGCCACAGACGGCGACGCGCCGCTCTGCTCGGGGCTGGAGTGTCTGTATCAGAACATCGTCCTTGAGGCGCTCACGCAGCCGGGAGATGTCTTCTATGACGCCGAGTTCGGCTGGGGCCTGTATGACTTCATCCAGTCCGAGGACACGGAGCTGACCCGTCTGGAGATCACCCAGCGGGTGCGGCTCAAGCTGCAGAAGCGGGAGGTCATCCTCCCGGAAAGCATTGAGATCAGTATTGCGTTCGAGGATGACACGGTCGTGCTGCACTGCTCCTTCCGCTTCGCGGAGGAGGACGAGCGGCGCGAGCTGGACGTCATCATCGGCGCGGTGAGCGTGGAGGTGGTATCAGAATGATCGACAAGGAAATACTGGACGCCGTGCTCCCTCTGCCTACGCTGGACGAGCTGAAGGAGCAGAAGGTCGAGGAACTGAAAGACGAGGGCTTCGTCATCAGCAACTTCCATTCGGGCGGTGTGTTCTACACGATGCTCATGATCGTGCTGCGCATCAAGGTCGAGGTCATTGAATTGCTCCGCGTCGTGCTGAACAATATGTTCGTCTCCCACGCGGGCGGCGCGTGGCTCGACCTGAAGATGGCGGACTACTCCAAAAAGCGCAAGAAGGCGCAGAAGACGCAGGGCTTCATCACCGTCAGACGCACCGACATGACGGGCGAGGCGGTCAAAATCCCCAAGGGCCACGTCTTCAAGAGCATCCTCGACATCAACGGCGAGGAGCTGCGCTTCTTTGTACTGGAGGCGGCGACGCTGCAAAAGGGCGCGTCCTCCGTGGACGTGCTGGTGGAGGCCGAGACAGCCGCTACAACGTCCCCGCAGGGCAGATCGTGCGCACGCTGACCTACCTCGGCGACGTCACATTCAGCAACGCCGAGGACTGGATCGTGCGGGAAGGCAGCGACACCGAGGACGACGAGAGTGCGAGGGCGCGGACACTCCGCTCGTGGTCGGAGCTGGCGCAGCGGGCGACGGAGGACACCTTCATTGACGCGGCGGAGTCCGTCCCCGGCGTACTGTTCGCACAGGCCGACTGCAACCACCCGCGCGGGCAGGGCACGGTGGACGTCATCGTGACAGGCACGGCGGGCGAGGCAACGGAGGGACTGCTTGCGGCAGTAAGAGAAGCCGTTGACAAGATCGCTGGCCCGTATGATAATATTCTCGTGAAGTCCTCTGTGACCGTATCGCAGAATATCTCCGTCACGGTCACGACCGACACGGCGGACACGGACGAGGCTGTGGAGAACCGGGTCAAGGCGATCCTCACCGAACTGCTGGCCGTGCGCCGCAGCCGCAAGCTCAATGAGCTGACCCTGTCCGACATCAACCACGCGATCCGCAGCGGCTACAGTGGGGCCACCAACGCGGCGGTCTCCGAGCCGGAGGCGGATGTGAAGCTGGGTAAGGACAAGGTCATCACCCTCGGCGACGTCTCCGTGACGGTCGAAAGGGAGTGAGCGGATGAAGCAGTTTGAAACCTTCGGGGAATATATGTTTGATCTGCTCTTCGCTCCCTTGAAGAAGGGCCGGAAGACGGTCAACCAGCTCTGCATCTTCTTCAAGGTCATGGGGCGCGAGTTCGACGACCTGAAGGCGGCGATCTTCCGCGTGCGCAGCGAGGCGAACGTAGCAAGCTGCTCAGAGGTCATGCTCCCCGTGCATGGGCAAGACCGGGATATGCCGCGACTGGAGGGCGAGGACGCCGAAGCCTATCGGACGCGCCTGTCCATGAAGGGGATCATCTCACAGTGGAGCGGCACGCGGCGCGGCGTTCTCTACGCGCTGACCGCGCTCGGCTACGACCGCAGCCGGATTGAACTGTTCGCCGATCAGGATGCGGAGCGCTGGGCTGAGTTCATCATCTTCCTGAACAGTTCCAAGCCCAGCGGCGTCACAAATCTCTCGGTCATCGACGGGCAAGTCCGCAAGGTCAAGGAGGGCAGCAGTAAGCCTGCTTACGGTATGGAGACCATCGGCGGGCTCATTATTCAATCCCGGCTTCAGACAGGCTTCTCACGCTATCCAAGGTGCGGAGAGATCGTGTGCGGCGTGTGGCCGCATATCGTCAGTGAAGGACATCTCGTGGCCTCGACGGTCATGGCGCAAGGCGGCGCATCGGGCGGCGGCAATCCCTTCCCGAGAGCCGGCACATTTGCAGCCTCCGAGGAGTTCTATCACTTCGGCGCGTACACCATTTATCAGGGCTTCGCCTCGGACATTGAGGCGGGCTCGAAGGCGGCGCAGGGTGCAAAGGTCTACCTGAGATGCTCCACCTCTACGCGCTGCTCTACCAACGCGAAAGGAGGCGCAGCAGAATGAAAACATTGACTTCTATCGGTATCCAGAAGATCGGGCAGCGGTTCGTTGACTCGGTCGATCATGCGGACTACACGCTCAACGGCGTGCCACAGACAGCGGAGCCCTTCCGCCGCTTCGTGCAGGGCGCAAGCGCAAGGGTCTACATTTACTTCGACGATACCGTGATCGGTGACGTCGCCGAGGTGCAGCTCGTGGACAAAGACGGCGACATCATCGCGTCAGCGGGCGAACGGGTCTTCACAAAAACACCGGGCAAGGGGCTTTATATAGCCTTCAAATATAATATCTTAGAAGTGGAGGTCGAAAGCAGCAATGAAAGCCTATGAAAAAATCGGGTGGCTCGATCACGTCCAAGACATTGAGACGGGAGAGGTCATTCAGGAAGGAACGCCTGTGAGTCAGGTGAATATGAACCACATGGACGAAGGCATTTTCACAAACCGTGAAGCGGTCATTCTCCATGAGGCTCAGATTGCCGACGCGCAGAAAGAGATTAAGGTGTTGAAGGATGCGACGCTGAACAACATGGTCAACAATGTCTTTCTCATCAACTTCAACACCGTGACCTCGGTCGCGATCACGTCAGGGATTTACGACTCTGTGGCGCGAAAAATCTATGTATAAGGTCGCTTGCAGCCGCAAGGAAGCAAGCTGCATCATCGGGAGCTTGCTCGTGGAGCTGGCCCCGGTATGCGAGAAGTGCGGCGGGGGGCCGGGTGGGGTGGCGGACCTGCCATCCCTTTCGGGGCTGTCCCTCACAGGGAACGCCGACGTCCTCATCACAGGGCACAGCATCATCAGCGGCAAGCCTGTCAGGATCAAACTCACGGACTACGGCTTCGAATATTATGGTGATCACGCCGAGCTTGCCCGCGTTCGGGAAAAGAGGTGTGTGTATCATGGCAGAGCCGTCAGTCCTACAAAAGAAAACTGAGATATTTCTCGAAAGGGATATATACCCCTTGCTGAAAAACTTCCCCGCCTCCGAGAAGTTCTCCTTGTGCCAAGAGATCAAGCAATCCTGCTACAAGCTCATCCGAGCGGCTGTTATGGCCAACAACCTCACGAACGTCAACAGACGGCTCATGTGGCTGGATGAGGCGGACGCAGAGAAGACACTGCTGCTCGTGCTTTTAGGTGTCGCCAAGAACCAGAAGTACATCACGCAGAAGAAACTCTTGGAACTGCAAGGAAAGCTCGAGGAGATCGGGCGCATCATTGGAGGACTGCAAAAGTTCTTCATCAACAACCGAAAATAGACCATCAGAAAAAGTACAGCACCTACTCAGGGTTATCTCTGTCTGGCGTCGAACCGTGCGATTCGCGGGTACAATTCGGCCCGCAACTGGAACAACAACAATGCTACGAACTCCAACCCGAACGTCGGTTTCCGCCCCGCCTTGTAGGTTATTACGTCATCTGCGGCCACGGCTTCAGGTGCGTGTCCTTGTTATACTTCAAGGGAGAGGTAATCCTTCGCCATGTTGAGAAACGGCGTAAAAACAGTGACTGAGCTTCGCCCGCCCTCTCGTATTGGGAGGCGGAGGGAGGTCTACAATGTGGGTAGCAACCCGCGTCATGGGTGCCAAGCCGTTCTAAAAGGAAAGGATGCCACGAATGACGAAATTCCCAATTATGCTCTACAACACAAAGAACACCAAGAAGGCCCTCGTGCCGCCGATCCCTCCACCCTCCAGCTATGAGGACGCCGTGGGCTGGTCAGCGATCGAGGCGGGCTACAAGACCGCCTTGCGAGGCAGCCGCAAGTTCACGCGGGAGGCCGTGCTCTACGACCTCTATTCCGAGGTGAACAACGTGCGCCTGTGGCGCGATCTCAAGAAAATTGAGAAAACGAGACAGGCGGGCGTTAGTGAGTACACGCCGGGAAAGTATCGGCACAGGATCATCATGGAGCCGAAGGAGCGCAGTCTCCACATCCCGCCGCTGCGGGACAAGATCGTGCAGCTCGTCATCCATCAGGAGCTGCAGACGCTCTTCCGCCCGGTATTCGTCAACCGTTCATTTGCGTGTATGTACGGAAAAGGCCCCATCCGAGCTGCCTTCAACGTACAGCATGACATGAGGGTCGCCCGCATGAAGTGGGGCGACGAGGCGACGGTCATCAAGATCGACGTCCGCAAGTTTTTCTACAGCATCGACCGCAGCGTGCTCAAGCAGATCATCGCGAAGCGGTTCAAGAAGCTCAAGAAGAAGTACCCCGAGAAATACGAGGACTTCCTCCGTTTTTACAGGCTTCTTTGCAAAGTGATCGACAGCTCGCCGGAGGGCGAGAGAGGGATTCCGCTGGGAAATGTGAGTTCTCAGGACTTTGCCAACATCTACCTCAACGAGCTCGATCAATTCTGCATCCGCTTCCTCGGTGCGACGCTCTACACGCGCTACATGGACGATGTCGTCGTCATAGCGCCAAACAAGGAAATCGCCCGGGAGTGGTTAGCAAAGATCAAGGTGTTCCTCCAAGAGAGACTGCACCTTGAGACCAACCAGAAGACCAAGATTTTCTATGTGCGGCAGGGCGTGAACGCCTACGGCTTCAAAATCAAAGCGACGCATCTGCTTCTCCGTACCGAGTCGAAACGGCGGGAGAAGCGGCGCATCAAGCGGATGATGGAGAAGCTGCAGGAGGGCACGATCACGAAGGCGGCGATCGTCCAATCGGTCAATTCGTGGCTCGGCTTCGCCCGATGGGCTTGCGCCTACAATCTGGCGAAGAAGATATTCGCTCCCTACCGCTTCATCAAAACGGAAGGAGAGCTACCTTATGGCGCAATATCTCGGAACCGTCAAGCTCGGCGGATTTTACAACAACGGCGCGGCACTGGCAAGACCCACAAAGCCGTGGCGTAACGACACTGAACCATATTCGGGCGCGGGTAGGGGCAATATCCCCTCAATGTCCGGAGACATTTCAAACTACAGCTTCGGCAATACGCCCTCAGACGACGCAAAGAAGCTCCAGTGGGTAAAGATCAAGGACGGCGACAAGACGCTGCTCATCTGCGACCGCGTCATCCTTGCCAATGTCACTTGGAACGACCTTAACAGCGCGGGCTGGATCTTCGGCAAGGAAGTCAACATTGACAGCGCGAAGTACAAGCTCCGCTCCCTGACGGGTGGCACAGGCCCCAGATCGACAAATGACTGGTACTCCGGCGGCACGCCCGCCAACAATGAGTGGGACAGGTTCGTCACTCGCGAGGAGGTCATCACGGGTCTTCCGGCTCCTGTGTCCTCCGACCTCGACAGCAGCCTCAATTCAACCGATCTCAGCAGTGCACATAATCAGCTTTGGAACTGGATGGGCGTCTATACTTGGTGCCAAGAGACGTATTCCTCGAATACGTCGTACCGTGCGGTTCGCGGGTACGGTTTGGCCCGCTACTGGGACTACGACTATGCTACGCACTCCTACCCGTACCTCGGTTTCCGCCCTGTCCTTGAAGTCCTGAA
>OGPJ01002761.1_pt1 | contig 10920 bp, 11 predicted proteins | sample 1552831 | NCBI WGS metagenome assembly OGPJ01 (sample SAMEA2579914, study PRJEB22360) | human gut metagenome | biome: human gut; feature: human-associated habitat; material: faeces | place: Denmark | collected 2008/2010
TAATAAAGCGAAAATCCCGCCGGTTACGGCGCACAAAAGAATCTTTCTAGAATAAGGAGGAACAAACAATGACTTTAAAACCGTTGGCAGACAGAGTCGTAATCAAATCTCTGGAAGTGGAGGAAACCACAAAGAGCGGCATCGTTCTTCCGGGAAGCGCAAAGGAAAAGCCGCAGATGGCGGAAGTTCTGGCAGTTGGCCCGGGCGGAAATGTAGACGGCAAGGACGTTGAAATGCATGTGAAGGTGGGCGATCATGTCATCTATTCCAAATATGCAGGCACAGAAGTCAAAATCGACGGCGAGGATCTGATCATCGTCAAGCAGGCGGATATTCTGGCGGTTGTGGAATAAACCCTTAAAGCAAAGAAAGAGGAGGAAGATACATCATGGCAAAACAGTTAAAGTTTGGTGAGGAAGCTCGCCGCGCCCTGGAAAGAGGCGTAAATCAGCTGGCAGATACAGTCAAAGTAACCCTGGGGCCCAAGGGGCGCAATGTGGTTCTGGATAAGAAATTTGGTTCTCCCCTGATCACCAACGACGGTGTTACCATCGCCAAGGAGATCGAGCTGGAAGATCCCTTTGAAAACATGGGTGCACAGCTGGTGAAGGAAGTTGCCACCAAGACCAACGATGTGGCCGGCGACGGCACCACAACGGCAACCCTGATGGCGCAGGCCATCATCCGCGAGGGCCTCAAGAACGTGGCTGCGGGCGCAAACCCGATGGGCATCAAGAAGGGCATCATGAAGGCCTGCGATGCGGCTGTGGAAGGACTTTCCGAGATGGCGAAGCCCATCGAAGGCTCCTCCGCGATTGCTCAGGTCGCTTCGATTTCCGCCGGCGATGAGAGCATTGGTTCCCTGATCGCGCAGGCGATGGAAAAAGTCGGCAACGAAGGCGTTATTACCGTGGAAGAATCCAAGACCATGAAGACCGACCTGAAGGTTGTGGAAGGCATGCAGTTCGACCGCGGCTATGCGTCGGCTTATATGGCGACAGACACGGATAAGATGGAAGCAGTTCTGGATGATCCGCTTATCCTGATTACGGATAAGAAGATTTCCAACATCCAGGAGATCCTGCCGGTTCTGGAGCAGGTTGTGCAGATGGGCAAAAAGTTGCTGATCATTGCGGAGGATGTGGAAGGCGAAGCTCTGGCGACCCTGGTTGTCAACAAGCTGCGGGGAACCTTCACCTGTGTTGCCGTCAAGGCGCCTGGATTCGGTGACCGCCGCAAGGCAATGCTCCAGGATATCGCGGTTCTGACCGGCGGCACGGTAATTTCCGAGGAAGTCGGCCTGGAGCTGAAGGAAACCAAGATCGAGCAGCTGGGCAGCGCCCGCCAGGTGAAGGTGGACAAGGAGAACACCACGATCGTGGACGGCGCCGGCAAGAAGGAGGAGATCGCAGCCCGTGTGGCCCAGATCCGCTCGTCGATCGACAAGGCTACGTCGGACTATGACAAGGAGAAGTTGCAGGAGCGTCTGGCCAAACTGGCCGGCGGCGTGGCCGTGCTCTATGTCGGCGCCGCGACCGAAGTCGAGATGAAGGAGAAGAAGGACCGCGTGGAGGATGCGCTGGCCGCAACACGTGCAGCCGTCGAAGAGGGCATCGTCCCGGGCGGCGGCGTGGCCTACCTGCGTGCCACGGAGGTGCTCGCCAACATGAAGGGCGCCAACGAGGACGAGACCACCGGTATCCAGATCGTGAAACGCGCCATCGAGGAGCCGCTCCGCCAGATCGTCGAGAACGCCGGCGGCGAAGGCTCGGTGGTCGTCAACAAGGTGAAGGAGGGCAAGGACGCCTTCGGTTACAACGCCCGCGACGACAAGTACGAGGACCTGCTGAAAGCCGGTATCATCGACCCGACGAAGGTGTCGCGCGTAGCGCTGGAGAACGCCGCGTCGATCGCCTCGATGTTCCTCACCACGGAGTGCGTGCTGGCCGAGAAGAAGTCCGACGCTCCCGCCATGCCGGCGATGCCCGCAGGCGGTATGGGCGGCATGATGTAACGGATTCCCATTTATAAGCAGATATTTCCGCACATCCCTCGAACGGGGCGAATGGAATGTACAACCGTACTACCCATTCGTTTCCCGAGAGGAGAAAATGGGTGTAAATATTAAATATTCAGCGATTTAATCTTTGCACAGGGTTTCTTCTTCGAGGGATTCCAAGCATAATAAGGTAATTCCAGACGAGGTTACGGTTTCCAGATCGTTACCTCGTCTGTTTTGCTGTATTTTGCATAAAATATTCGTTTGCAATTTCTTGCATCGCGCTTCATCTTGACAGACAACTCTGAGGAAATTAGTTTTAACCCCCAAATTTCATCGGAGTATGCGCAGTACATTCAAGGTTCTGTTCTACCTTAAAAAGGACAAACACAAAGTTCAGCCGGTTGTTCCCGTCATGGGCCGTATTACCGTCAACGGTACGATCGCCCAGTTCAGCGCCAAACTTAGCGTTCCTCCCCATCTGTGGGAGGTGAAGGGCGGTCGCGCCAAAGGCAAAAGCCTCGAAGCCGACCGTATCAACCGCTATCTGGATAATATTCGTATCCAGATCGGAAAGCATTACCAGTCTATCTGCGACCGTGACGGATATGTTTCCGCCGATAAGGTGAAGAACGCCTATCTGGGTTTCAGTAAAAGGTATAAACTGTTACTGGAGTTATGCGATGAATTCTGCAAAGAGTACAAGAACCGTATAGATGTGGACCGTACCATCCACTCCTTATTTCGTTATCAAACGCTACGACGCGATTTGAGTCTTTTCATCTGTCAGGACTATAAAGTCAAGGATATACCCCTTGTGGAACTGGATCAGTCTTTTGCGGAGAAGTTTGCCGCCTATCTGAAACATGTCAAGGGCCTTGCCAACACGACGATCAGCGTTGAGATCAAATCACTGAAGCATATCGTCAAGAAAGCGTTTAACGACGGGCAAATGGAGAAGAATCCGTTTGCCTATTACTACTACTTTGCCGACCAGCCGGAAATTGAATATCTCACCGAAGAAGAAATCAATAAACTAATTATCGGCAAAGTCAAGCAGCAGCGTCAGGATCGGACACGGGATCTGTTTCTGTTCTGCTGTTTTACGGGCCTATCCTATGCCGATCTGGCCAAACTGAGTTATGAGGAGTTGAAACAGACTTCGGACGGAGCATGGTGGATTAGCAGTATCCGTCAGAAGACGAAAGTACCGTTTACGGTAAAACTACTTCCGGTTGCGAAAGCTATTCTTGAAAAGTACCGAATAGAGGAGAATAGGTATAATCCGCTGTTTCCCGAGAATCCGGGAAAGGTCTTTCCGGTAGCTTCATTGAAATCCTCGGATGCCTGCCTGAAACATATCGCCAGACAATGCGGAATTACCAAGAATCTGAAATTCCATTGCGGGAGACATACCTTTGCAACGACGGTCTCCTTGATGAACGGCATTCCGCTGGAAACAGTGTCAAAAATGTTGGGACACAAATATACGACCACGACTCAGATTTATGCCAAGGTGACAAACCAAATGATAGATAATGCGATAAGCCGAATAGAGGACCAAATTGGCGAACGGTTCCAATGTCCGACTCTGAAAGAAGAGAGCGACGGCTAATCCGAAAGACATCGGCGATTACAAGTTTCCCGCCGATAGTCAATTAAACGCCGGAGATGGAAATACGCAAGGCCATTGCGAATCGCCCGAGGGCGAGTCTTGCGTATTTCCATCCCCGGCATTTTGCTGGTCGCTATCGTCGGAAAAGGCGACATTCTGCGGTTCGGATGCCAGTCGCTTCGCTACGTCCATATCAGAAACCCAAAGTAATCGCTTATCACATTGTCTGTTTAAAATAGTCGTCTGTTGTTCTTCTTCTCGTGGAGATAATTCAACTCGTCGCTGTAAATTCCGATTACAAAGCGCAGCATATTGTCGACCAAAGCTGTAAGCCTTGTATTCTCATTCCCCAATAAGTGGAGGATTGCCGATACTTTGTGCTTGGTTGCCGCACTGATATAGATCGCCGAACGGTTACGGCAGTCCGCCGGGGCAAAGAACGTGCGTTCGAAATCCGGCAGCGGAATCTTTTTGCGACGGAATCCGGCCAGCTCCTTTACGTCACTCGTTTGGGTATTGGCGTCTGTCCTTTCAGCAGTCGGAGCCGATGCTCCGGATACCGTTTCCGATGTCTTTCCCTCGGGAGCGTCCGTATTTTCCGCTTCCGGTTCGGGAATCCGGCGGATGACTTTCGAATCCAAAGGGGCCTGTCCGGCGATCATCTGACGCATCAATTCTTCGTCGACTTCGATACGGGGACGCTTCGATGGTTTTGTTGCGAGGTTGTCGGTTTCTTTTAATGAATCCATGGTACAATGTTTTTAAGATTGAACGTTCGCTTTATGCTTGTAAAGCGTGTGTGTCTGGTTTTATGGTTTAAACCATTCAAAATACCATTTTCTGCTTCACGCAGTTTATATCGGAATAATGAACGGAACAAGAAAACCTACCTTTCATGATGCAGGATACCACCGACTGAAATACCTCGGTTTTGATGTCCGGCCACGACCGCTCCAGTCCGCACCTAGAGCTTGTTTTGGCGCCCGGACGGTTGTAATATTGCAACCGGGAAAGACCCGTCCTCGAAAGCCGTAGCGGAGGTTTTTCAAAGTTTTCACAAAAAATTTCCGCCGCGGATTTTTGTTATCGCCAGATAACAGCGAGCTGTACCTTTGTATGCCGAAAAACTTTTCGGCATACGAAAGGTGCTCGCTCTGCGAGGCCGGGTGGCGTTCCCGAGTCACGCCACTTAAACTACCAGACTGATGACAACCACAAAAAAGAGGATCGGACGCCCGACAACGACAGATCCCAGAATCCACAGGTATAATTTCAAACTCACCACGGAAGAGAATATCCGCTTTAAGCAGATGCTTTGTAAGGCGGGATTGGAGCATAACCGCAGCCGATTTATCGTAAAACGCATCTTCGGCGAGGAGTTCGTTGTCGTTAAACGCGACCCTTCGAAAGTGCAGTTTATTGCCCGTCTGAATGACTTTTATTTCCAATTTCAAAAGCTCGGGAACAACTATAACCAGATTGTAAAAGCCATCAACGCGCACTTTTCTAACGTTGCTATCCCGCATCAGATCGCTATGCTGGAGCAGCGAACCCGCGAGTTGAAGGCCCTGAGCATCGAGATTCTGAACCTCACAAAACAGGCTAAGGAATGGTTGCGAATATAAGATCGGGCTCCTCGCCCGGTGGAGCGTTATACTACAATAAGGAGAAAGTGGATAAGGATGAAGCCGAGGTGCTGCTTTGGCAGAAGATGCTCGAACCATACGATAAATGCGGACGCCTTGATATTGACGTCTGCATGGAGAGCTTCATGCCGTACCTCGAAGCCAACCGCAGGACTACGAACACGGTTTTCCATGCCTCGCTGAACCCTTCACCGGAGGACAGGCTGACAGACGAACAGCTCCGGAAAATCGCCTGTGAGTACATGGAACGCATGGGTTACGGCGAACAGCCTTATATCGTTTTCAAGCACAAGGACATTTCCAGAGAGCATCTCCATATCGTGTCGCTGCGCGTCGATGAGCAGGGCCGCAAACTCCCGCATGATTTCGAGGCCCGACGTTCGATGGAGATATTGCGTGATCTGGAGTGTAAATACGGCCTGCAGCCGAGTGTCAAGGGGCAGGAACTGACGGACAGGGAGGGCCTGCGGAAAGTGAATTATCCCGAGGGGAATGTCAAGCAACGGATCTCGTCCGTCGTCCGGTCGTGCCTGCGAAATTACAAATGCTCGTCCTACGGAGAGTTTCGCACGCTGCTGGAACGCTTCAATATTTCGGTCGAAGAACGTACGGGAACTATCGACGGCAGAAATTATGCGGGGATTATCTACGGTGCCCTGACCGACGACGGATATGGAATCGGCACGCCGTTCAAATCGAGCAAAATAGGGAAAGATGTAGGTTATAAAGCCCTTCAAAGGTATTATGAAAACTCGAAAATAAAACTGAAAAAAGAAGGCACACTCGACCAGCTGCGGCAAACGGTCAAAGATGCTATGAGTCCGAACAATACACGGGACGAGTTTCGGCAGTTGCTCAAAGCGGAGAACATCGACGCGATCTTTCGCATCAACCCGGTCGGCAGAATCTATGGCGTGACTTTCATTGACCATAACAAAGGTATCGTTGCCAACGGGTCGGTATTGGGCAAAGAGTTTTCGGCGAATGTCTTCAACGAATTGTATCCGGCTCCGAAAGAGGTGCGGCAGGTTGCAGAACGACAAGCGGAACAGAAACACGAAGAGCAAAACCATGCCGCCAATCCTATTTCTGGCATTGTCGATACGGTATTGGATTTGGCCGACACGCGGGCTTATGAAGAACAGCAACGGCTGATACAACGGCGAAAAAAACGGAGATCACATAAGTAAGGGATATAGATGTATTAAAAATTATATGATATGTTCACAGGGTTGCATCATTCATTTTAATCACGGCATGCCTCACATTACGGGATATATGATGTCGAGCATCAGATATGAAGGGCGTATTTTCAATGTCAATGTCGAATCCTTCGAAAGGAAGAGGATTGATTGACGCAGTTGTTTTCGTTATGTGGAAGTCGCTATAATAATGTCAAACAGGAGCCATAAAGTCCGGCTTTTTATTTAAATAGTTTGTTTCTTATCCAAAATTCTTATCTTTGTAAATGAATACCTTATATTTCAGACGATATGCGCAAGGATGCTGTGCCGAAATAAAAATCGGGAACGCTATTTGATCGTCAAACTGAAAAACCAAAGCTATGAAAAAGATCATTTGTCTTATCGCAATGGCTCTGTTTACCGTGACGGGTTGTACGTCCGTGGAGATGAATCAAACAAAGACTGATACCCCAGATGATAATACGCAGGGAAACGCTACTACTTTGTCCTGCGCCGATTATACGCTGAATCCTCTTTGGAACTGGGCTGAAACGCCCGCCAATCAACTGATCGTGATTCGCAGCCAAGCGGAACTGGCGGATTTTATATTTCCCAACGACAAATTGCCCGAAGATATAGACTTCGAAAAGAACACGCTCCTTTTGGTTGCAGGACAGGCCACAAACGGAATCGAAAGCGTCAAAAAAAACTTTGTAAAGGCGGATGCTCAATATATATATTCCGTAACTTTTCTGCTGAACGACACCACCGAAGCCCCGAAATGGCGTGTAGCGCAGTTGGTTCCGTTTGTTCCGAGCGAAGCGAAAATATCGCTCGATCTGGAGATTAATTAGCCTCCTCCTGCTTTGCCAGCAGATAGTAGCAGGTCGTCGTGAAAAAATTTCTCACATAAGGTATTTTCCCGATAACGGGAGATAGTATGCGCGGTTTCAATCCGAATTTCACTTGATAATTCGGGTTTATGAAATATAGCCGCTGATTCACTATACGTAATCCCGTTGCCGTTACTAATTTATGGAAACCCTCGATAGTGATGCGCGTATCCCGAATTTCAAAAAAACATTTCACAGTACTTTCCTTTTCGCCGCATGCCCTGAACACGAAACGGAAAAGAGATCGGGGCAACAGGTGGATGTAAGGACAATTGGCGATAATCCGGTTCTTCGCCATTTGCTGATGTCCCCCGAACGGCATTTGCCATGCGGGGAATCCCAGATACAAAAGGCCGTCAGCTTTCAGAAAGGATTTTAAATGCAACATCAACCGCTCTTTTTCGGGAATATGCTCCAACGCATCGTGCAGGATAATCAGGTCGTAAGGTTGTGTGTCGCTGTAATCGAAAATGTCCGAACAGATAAACGTCCCTTTCAACCCCCTTTCGGCGAAAAGTGTCTTTGCGGTTTCGATTGACGGTTTATGAATATCTATTCCTGTTACCGTGGCCCCCTTTGCCGCAAAAATGGAAAGAATGCCGCCAAAGCCGCAACCGACCTCCATTACCCGGCAGTTACGGCCGAATTTCAAGGATGTGTGCTGTTCAATGTAAGGGAGATAATAGTTCCGGCAGGAAGTTGCTGTTTCTTCAAAGTAGGCGGAACGATCCTGATGGCGTGTTTGCATGGTGGAAATTTGAAAAAACAAAGGCGGAGAATCCGATTCTCCGCCTTATCGGTAAAAATTACTGTAAGGAAAGTTCTAATGACGAAGTGAGTTCGACGGTAAAAGGTTGTGTGATAATAATGCTCTTGGCGTTGGTAAACGTCAGCTTGGCATTATTCTTAACGGTTACGTTCGTCGCGGAAATCTCATCACCCGAAATAACAGTATCGGTTGTTACCGTCTTGTCGTTGAAATAGACGGTAGAACCTGTGTTTTTTGCCTTTATAACAGCGGCGTAAGCATCTACCAAACCATAGCCCATTTGGTTGTTCCAAGTTCCGTTGGTGTGGCCCGATTGGGTCGTATAGGAATAGTTGCCACACTTTTTAGCCGTACTTTCGATAATATCCGCAACCTGCTTTTGCGTCAAATCCGGATTTACGGAAAGAACCAATGCGGCAACCCCTGCGACAAGCGGACAAGCAAACGAAGTCCCGCTAATGGCGGATGAATAACCGCTATTAGTGGTGGTTGTAATAACATCCTCACCCGGTGCAACAACATCCAGAGCAGAACCATAATTGCTGAACGATGCCCGCATACCGCTGCTGCTGATTGCACCCACCGCTATAACTTCGGGATTACAATTTGCCGGATAACCAACGGTCGATTGATAATCATTGCCTGATGCAAACACAACGACGCACCCCTTTCCCGAACGTCCGTTTCTCAACGCATTGGAAATAGCATCGTCAATGACTTGGTATTTGACCGAAGAACCCCATGAATTCGAAATAACGGCAGCGCCATTATTGCAGGCAAAATTGATTGCATCGGCCCTTTTCTGCCGACTGTCGGGATTTCCCATAAGCGTATTACTTATAGACATCAGTTTGCAGTTAGGAGCTATTGAAGCGATGCCGATTCCATTATTGGTTTTAGCACTGATAAATCCAGAACAATTAGTCCCATGAGTGCCATAAACCTTGCTCGGACGAGTTCCGGTTTCACTGTCGTAGCTGATTGTGTGGACATTCAAATCGGGGTGATCTAACTGTATTCCATGATCGACAACAGCGACAATAATGTTTTCAGATCCTAAACTTTCTGCCCGCGCGTTTTCGAAGTTAATGTCTACTCCAGCGGTCGCCGTGTTTTTCAAATGCCACTGCGAACTGTAAAGCGGATCGTTTACCACGGCATATAAGTCATCGTCACACATCAAATCCGGCTGACAAGCCTCGAAAAGCCCGGTTTCATAAAATATGTTAGCCATGTCCAACGCATTGCCTGCGGATTCATTGGTGCAGGAAAGCGTGTACCAGTCACGCATATATCCGTTTCTGCCGAGTATCGTCACTTTGTTTTCTTCGGCGAACTGTTGGAGAGTACGCAAATCTTTTATAGATTTCACTTTTACATAAAATAGATGGCTCAATCCCGCTTCTTTTCCGTCGGGTAACGTGAAATAGGGGGCAGAATAAATTATAGCTGATGATTTCGCTGCGTTTAAATCATTTGTGGAAATCGTAGCCCAACTATAATCCTCCGCAGGCAAAGAGTTGTTTTCGTCGATTGGCTCCAAATGAGATGAAAGAACAACTTTCTGCATAGAAGTTTCCGCCTTGCTTGTGCCCGGTGCGGACGCTGTAAAGAGCGATGATAAACTATTGGCATCCGATGTTTTAAAAAGGATGAACTGTTTATCATTTTTCGGGGTCAGGTAAATTTTCTCTCCGTTATACCAATAATAGGTTCCAGTTACACCCGCGGCCCTCGTTTGCGGAGAACCCTCGTTCAGTTCTTCCGGCGACTTCTGGCAACTGGTGAATACTATTATCGACAGAAAGAAAATACCGATTATATTCAGTATTCTTTTCATAAGAATTGGCGTTTAATTATTTTCCGGATTTGAGCGCTTCGATTTCTGCTTTCAGAGTTTCGATCTGGCTGTTAAGCTCCTGAATCGACTTGGTAAGCAGAGGAATCAATGCGCTGTAATTTACGACGCGGTGGCCCTCGCAATCCACGGCCACGATGTCGGGAAGTACCTGCTCGATCTCTTGGGCAATGAATCCCATTTCTTTGGGATTGGAAATACCCGTCGAACGTCGGCTGGTCTTGAAATAATGCGCCTTATCGGCCCATTCAAACGATACGGGACGCAGTTGCGCAAGGGTTGCCATTGCGTTACCTAACGACTGGATATTAGTTTTCGAAGCGGCATCGGAGTTCGTATAGACGTTACGGGCGTACAGGTCGATGAAACCGCCATTCTCCGTATCGTAGAGTACGAGTTTGTCGGAGTTGCTGGAAACGCGCGAATCTGCGGGGCCGAGGTCGAATTTTATCATCCGATCGCCGAATTTCCAACAATGTGCCCAACCCTCCCAATTAGTCATATATCCGTTATAACGCTCCATAGCGTTATAAACCAAATAACCATTCTGATATCTTAATTGTGCATGGCTATTAAATGCGATGAAACACAATACAATTAATGCTAATACTTTTTTCATGGCCTTGAAGTTTAAGTTAGTAGTGAATTTTTGTGTGTGTAATAAAGACTTGCACTAGAGAGTTTGGAATATGGTGGATTAGCAGTCTGACAATACGACTAGTAGCTACTTCTGTCCTCCCTTTCTTTGTCTTACATTGTGTTATTCGATGAATAAATCACCTGCAAAAATATTTTTGTCTATCGACAGTTCGATCGTGTAAAATCCCGGTTCCAGTTCGGGGATCGGAATGATGCTTTTCCCGTTGAAAAGGTCGAACTGTTCTGTAACCTGACCATAGTTGCCGGAAATTACCAACAGTCCCGTTTTACTCTCTGTGCCCGATGTAAAAATGACC
>OGPJ01002762.1_pt1 | contig 10920 bp, 6 predicted proteins | sample 1552831 | NCBI WGS metagenome assembly OGPJ01 (sample SAMEA2579914, study PRJEB22360) | human gut metagenome | biome: human gut; feature: human-associated habitat; material: faeces | place: Denmark | collected 2008/2010
TACACCTTTCGGCTTTTTTATCTACATTTGTTTCGTGCTTAAAAAGCATAGCGTTGCGGCACATTCACATGTTAAAAACATAAGCGTTAATGATATTATCCTAAATACGAAATCTAGACAATTTCATTATAGACGGATAGTAGACAACAAACGCTCATGTTCTTTATCTTGTTATATACGTACGTATACCCATGGGTGTACCTATATATCAAATAAAGAGCGTGGGTATGTTGTTTATATCGTCTATAAGGTAGTCTAGAACCTCGTATTTAGGTATATTCAGCAATTCCCACGCTTTCTTTATGTTCAATCCGGACAGGGAATTTCCGGATAAACAAACAGGTTCACCTTATGAAAAGCAAATGTCCATCACGAATTCATTATATATATTCCACTGAATTACAGAAACTTTACTCTTCTATTTATTTCATTAAAAACACAGAGAACAAACTACACGTAAAAGAAAAGCCGTATATTTACTCCGGTAAAAACTGCTTTTTCTTTAGTATCGAGATAAACCACAGAACGCAGTACGTATGAAATTCAAAATAAGTGGATACACAAAATCATCCTTGATTGATAAAATCACTAAAGGGGACGAAAAAGCCTTTCGTCTGCTTTTCGACACGTACTATCAGCAACTGTTCCATCATGCTTTCTATTACCTGGCGTCTAAAGAGCAGGCTGAAGAAGCGGTATCCGACGTATTCTTTATTATATGGAAAAAAAGGGAGACGCTGGATAAAATAGATAATATTGAAAGTTACCTGTATACCTCCGTAAAACATCAGGCATTACATTACATACGGAGAACGAACGAGCCGGAAAAAGTACCTTTGAAATTGTATCATATCGAATTAATAGCCGATAATAATAACCCTGAATCAAAATTACTGGCTCAGGAACAACAGGAACTTATACAAAAAGCGATCCATTCATTACCTGAAAAATGTAAAGAAGTTTTTAGATTGTTTCTTTCGGATAAACTCAAACAAAAGGAAATAGCAACCCTTTTGGATATCTCACAAAAGACAGTGGAGGCACATATTGCTACTGCCTACAAAAAAATTCATGCTTACCTAAAGAAAAAAAGGTAAGAATCCCTTTCATTTCAGAAATATCACTGTGTCACAAATAACACTTTTTTATAGATATTATGATACAAAACAAGAATTATCAGTAACACACATATCTTCCAATATTCTCCTTCCAGAAAATAAAAATACACACTTATTAACACAACCTTTGTCTATTATCGAAATTACTCTTCGCTACACGCAAAAAATATTTCGTTTAAAACGAATATAAACTCCATTTAAAACGAAATATTTTTTTATTGCAGTCAAATTTTCAGCCACCAACAAGTCAAATCTTGTTAAATTAGCAAAAAAAGCCTTGTTCCACCGATTAAAAAAGAGCTAAAACATATGCTTTAAAACATATCGTGTATTCTAAAACGATATACATATCACACATTTTCCAACTATCTCAAATCACACAAAGAACCCATATAGAGATCTTTTTGATAGCAACCATACACAATACACCGTCTTTACGACAACCATCCGACCATTCACATAACATATCGAGCACAAACATCAGCACTACAATCGCTTAAAAAAAGACCGAGTCAGCTCTCCCTTCGTACAGCTTATCTACAAGACACTTAATATAACATTTTGTCAATCGGTTCGCAGTGATAACTGAAAGTAGAGATCACATTATCCTTTGTCCGGATAGTAAGCACAAAATCGTATGCTTTTCCTTTCTCAAACTTCATTTTACCGGGTAATGACACATTCGTCTTACCATAAGGATTCAGAGAAGATAACTTTGCCTGTCCCACTTCTTTCCTGTTTCCATCCTGTAATAATTCCAGTTTCAGGACAGCAGGTTTGGATGCCACCTGACCGAAATTCTCTACCACAACATTCATATCCTGACTATCTGGTGACACGATCGGCATCCGGGCAGAAAGGATCGGATCATTATAACTCACCCAGGGCAAACGGGCATATCCGAAAAGTAATTTGCCGGAAGTTGTTTTCCCTAATAATTTGGGCGCAAATTCTTCTGCGGTTATACCATTTCCTTTCGCATCGAAAGTAACGACCAGGTCTTTTCCTTCATTCTTCGTACTGAGCACTTTACAACCTTTACCATAATTCACCTCCGTAGATGCACCGAAACGAAGAGAGTTCAGGTCGATATCCGTTTGCGGATTAAATCCTTCTTCGGCTGCAATCTTAACACGAATAGTCTTTGTCTTCTCCGTAATCGGTTTCGTATCGAGGACAGTCAGCAATACACCCGGATTCAGGGGGATGCTGATGTTTTTGGAACTGTGGTTATCGTTTGGCAAATCTTCGTTTTTCAATGTGTCGATAACAGCGAAGTTTGCCTGGATAGCACGGCCATATTTATCCTGAAAGATTTTGATTCGTTCATATTTAAACCAGTTCTCCACTTTTCCATCTTCATGGAAAGAGACTCCCGGCTGGTAAGCCTCTCCCGGATCGGTTATCCAATTGATACCATCTTTCGAGCGTTGATAAAAAGCGATACGTCCCAACCAATCATTCACAATCAGGTGGTATTGAACGTGGTCACGCCAGACAACAGGGTCTTCAAACTCCCCTTTTACCGGAGGATAAGCCCGCTTATCGGAAATCTGGTTGTAAGGCGAAAGTCCGGTCTGGCTGATCCATACACCACCTCCACGGCAAACCATCAGATAGGAACCGTCTTCCCGCTGAGCGAAAGTCAGGTTGGAAAGACCTTCTATGATACGGCGGTCGCGTTTATCAAAATCAAACTTCTTACGAGTCCACGGACCGTTCAGGCCATCGGAAATATAATATCCGTCGATTACATAAACAACAACACGTCCGTCTTTTAACCGGAAGGCTTCCGGATTATGTCCCGGACCTATCGTATCTTTTATTATGAAAGGACCTACCGAATTTTTACATACGGCATGGTAAACTGTCGAATTGGGCCAGAACATATGTCCTTTCGGAGAGTTTTCCGGCCAGCCGCAGACGTATAAATGATATTGGTTATCTTCTCCCAGCAGGATATTCCCTCCCCAATAGGAACGGACATCGTCTTCGATACCGTTATCGACATAACGTGGAACGACATCTTTGGCTCCCCAGACATCACTGCTCAGTTTTCCCGCCGGCATCGGAAGAAAACGGTCTATAAACCGGGCGCCTTCAACCAGGTGATCCCATTCGACGGGACGAGGTCTTTCGGTGATCTGGGCATTTATATCCTGCATACCGAACCAACAGGCAGCTGACGCACACAATAATAAAGAATAGAGTTTCATTGTATTAAGAATTAAGCTTTTAATGCTTCAAATGTATAACTTTTATATATTGAGTGCTGCGGCTTATACGAAAAAAAACTACGCAAAGGTTTGCGTAGTTTTCAACCGGATATTATTTAACGACAGGCTTTTCTTTTAATATTCCTCCTTCATTATAGCGCTGGTTATTGGGTAATCCTTTTTTATTTACCCCCTCTTTCATCAGCACTTTGAGTTCTTCCAGATAAGACTGGTACACCTTGCGGGGTTCCACTCCGTATTTCTTACATAAAGAGGCAGCCATACCGACAACCTCGCCCATCATCCCTGTCGTACGCATCACACGGACCGTACCCAGTGCAACATGCGTAACACTGATATTGCGCCCGGCCATAAACAGGTTATCTATATTGCGGGAGTAAAGACAACGATAAGGAACCGGATACGGATGGATCAGGATATGTTTCGTTACCGCCTTAAATTCATTTCCCGGAAAATGGGCGCTGTTTGCAGGATCCTGCCAATGCAGATCAATACTCCAGGTCGTAGCAAAAGAAGCATCTTCATGGGTGACATTTTTTGTAATGTCATCTTCTTTCAGAATATAGTCCCCCATCAAACGACGGGATTCCCGTTTGCCTGCCACATAGGCCACCCAGCCCAGTTTACGGTTGCGATACTGAGTATTCTCTTTCATCTGATTCTTCAGGTAACTCCAATTGGAATAAACGACCAGCATGCCATAGTCACGAATGCGTTCAAAATCTTTAATCTGGTCCAGGTTCATTCCGGTCTCCCAGGTCCATTCACCCATCAGGACTTTCTCGCAATTCTTATCATTGAACTCCACGCCGTAACTGAAATCCGGAAAAGACGAGCTTCTTCCATTGTCTACGGAATACCATTGAACGGAAGCACCCATTGTCATCTTATCGGCCTTTTCGGGAGCGATACTTTCTCCGAATTCACTCTTGGCTTCACGTCCCATACGGAAATCGGCTCCGGCCAGATAGCCTATTGTTCCGTCTCCCGTACAATCTGAAAAGAGAGGGGCTTCAAACTTCTGTTCTTTACCACTTTCGATATGCCGGGCTGTAACGGATGTTATTTTATTACCATCTTTTGTCACGCCGATTGCACGATAGTTCAGGAAAAGAGTCACATTCTTTTCATTTGCCAGCCAATCCAGTTTTTTCTGATCTTCGTAGTTTTCCGCAGGTTGGGCATTTCCTCCCTTTTCCGGACCGAATTCTTTTTGCAAACCTCCCAATTCCTTATAGACGCCTTCTTCGATACGTCCTCCCAAATGGACACGGATCTCCGAGCTATTATTACCTCCAATCACCGGACGGTCGTTAATCAAAGCAACTTTGCATCCAAAACGGGCAGCCGATACAGCGGCACTCATCCCGGCAATACCGGCTCCGACAACAACCAGGTCATACTGTCCCGCCAACGGCGCTTCATCCGGAAAACCCAGCGCTTTCCGGCGGAAGGCTTCCAGTTGTTTCATATCGGACGGAGGTATCCGCCCCTCTTCCGTAGTAAAATAAATAGCATCGCAACGGCCATTGAAACCGGTCAAGTCTTTTAATGTTAGATTACTATTCCCAGCCTTTACTGAAATTTTTCCGGCGGGTTGCCACATCCATTGGTTGCCTTCATCACCTAAAACTATAGGCAGCTTTTTATTACCGATTTTTAGAGTGAACTTTCCTGCTCCTTTGCCATCATACCAGGGAGAAGTCCAGTTATAGGTACGTACATATACATAATATGTACCGCTCTCGGGAAAAGATATGGTAGTGGAAGCATCCTCAACCGGGACTCCCATTCCATGAGCCATTAGATAGGGTGACCCCATAAGATCCATGAATTGCTGGTCTACTACCCATCCTCCTTTTTGGTCAAAGCTTTCTGCTTCTATCAATAGATTGGAGGCTGTGATAAGCTGGCTACAGAACAGTAGACTTAAAATCAATATAATTCTTCTCATAAATATGCGGTTCTTTATTTTGTTGTGGAAACGGTATAAAAGGGCTGCCCTGGATTTCTAATTTGCAGGGGCAGTCCTTTCATTACAGTTTGTTTATCCTTTTATTCACAATCTTTTTACCTATAATGTCTAACCGTTAATACCCTGGATTCTGTTTCATGTTTTCATTAATAATGATTTCAGATGTGGGGATTGGCCATAAATACTGCCGTTCGTCCCATTTGCGCTGGGAAAGTACTTGGATTAAGCCTTCTTTTTCCATAGCAGAGAAGTCTGCGATTCCATCTTCATCTATCTGTGGTGTAGTAGGCCAGAACCACAGTCCTTTTGATGTAACTTTGTCTCTTAATATGTCAGCAGGATATAGAATGCCGTAGTTCTTGGTGTTCAGAGCTTTGGTTGCCAATTTCCAACGAATGAGGTCCATGTAGCGGAGTCCTTCTTTAGCAAACTCTACGCGACGTTCCAGTCTGACTGTCTGGCGTAAGGACTTTTGGTCACGTGCTGTTACTGCCGGATATTTGTCTGTTTCAGAAGATTTCACTCCGTATGCTCTGGCACGTACACTATTGATGGCTTCTAATACAGATTCGTCAATCTTGTTCAGTTCAATCATGGCTTCTGCATAAGTCAACAATACTTCTGCGTAACGTATTTCAATATAGTCACTTTCCACTTTTTGTTTGTTATCTACCCAAGAATCGTCAATACCTTTTTTCCATAGCAATGCATTGAATGAGGTGTATTGTGCATTGGCACGGGTATCTTGGTTGGTTACCATTTTACCGGTTTTGTAGTTCATTACTTTTAATGCATCGGGATGAGGATCAAAGTCAAAGCTACAATGGCGGGTTCCAAATTCTACAATGGTGGCAGTACAACGGGGGTCACGGTTCTTGAAAGGATTGTGGGGATCAAAAAGAGGTGACTCGTCAATGGGCAACCCATCTGTACAGAGGAACGAAGCCAACAAGTCCCAAGAGGGTGCATACGAACCGTATCCTCCAGCATTTCTAGGTAGCTCATTTTTTGTGGCAGTAGCATCGTATAGAATGTTGTATTGCACGGAACGTGGGAATACAAGAATGCTTTCTATAGAATTTTTGGTATTCATCAAGAATAAGTCGCTGAAGTCGGGATGTAATTGATAAGCTTGCAAATTCATACACGCTTTAGCTGATTCGGCCGCAAGTTCCCAATCACCCATGTAAAGGGCAAAACGTGCTTTCATGGCTAGCGCAGCACCTTTTGTGAAACGTTGTGTCGAGTTACCGGTATAAGATACTGGTAACATAGAAATTGCTTTGTCGAAGTCTTGGTAAATTAAAGGTATAATCTCTTCTTTTGGAGTACGTCCTTTTTGGAAGGCTTCTTCAATGTAAATATTCTTATCTAGCCAGACAACATCACCAAAGAAAGAAACGAGTACTGCATATTTACAAGCTCTTGTAAAGTAAGCTTCTCCTCTGTATTGATTCAATATTTTTTCAGAGACACCAGCCTTTTCGGCGCGCTCAGACTTTTCAAGAAATGTATTGGCCATTGTTATACATTTATAGTTTGATTGCCATTGCTCTACTGGATACCAGTTCTCTGTTCCACCATCACCATTTACTGTACCGTCTAGGAGGTTGCAACGATTCACATTTCTATAGGTGAAGTTGTCGGTGGCTTGTTCCAGAAGTCCCTGGTTCATTTTATTCCAATATCCTATTTTATAGAATTCATTGGCAGCCATCAATAGGTCTTCTTCTGAAGAATAGCCAGTTTTCAGTGGAGGCCTCAGACAATGGAACTAAGTCCAAGTCATTGCAGGAACTTGCTAAAAATCCAAGTCCTAAAGCTAATATTATAAATTTATGTTTCATTTTTTTTCTTTCTTTTAAAAGTTAACAGATACGCCTAACAATATAGATGTTGTGATAGGATATTCACTTACTCCCATTTCAGGGTCCCATCCTTTCGGATATTTGCTCAAACAGAATAGATCGGAAGCACTGGCATAAATGCGTGCACCTTTGATACCTATTGCGTTCATCCATTCTTTAGGGAATGTATAGCCTAAAGTTATATTTTTGAGACGGAAATAACCTCCGTTGAACAGCCAATAATCTGACATGGCATAGTTGGAACTTTTGTTTACATGGGTTAGACGAGGATATTTGGCAACTGCGTTTTGTTCGTCCGTATTATAAGGACTCCAATAGTTTCCATCAATGATGGCGGGGAAATTCCCGTAATTGTTACGGAATGGTTCTACCATTTCTCTTGCCAAGCGTGCATTTTGTTTTCCGACACCTTGGAATGCCAATGAAAGGTCAAAATTTTTGTAGCCCAAATTGATATTACCACCATATAGGAAATGGGGTAATGAGCTGCCTAGTAATACTCGGTCATATTCAGGAGAAATCTTTCCGTCGGGTACACCGTCAGGACCAGATATGTCTTTGTATTTAATATCGCCCAATTGAGTGTTCTTATCATTGATTTTGGGAGAATTCTTTAAGTCTTCTTCTGTCAGGAAAAGACCATCGCTAACATAGCCATACCACTCATTGAATTCACTGCCTTCCATTTTAACTTTGTCACCGAGGAATTGGGTTCCTTGTAAATCCCCCATTTTGGAGGTGAAGTCAGAGAAGTTAATGGCTATTCCGTAGCTGAAGTCACCGATGTGGTCATTCCAACTGACATTCAATTCATAACCTTTGGTTGACATTTTGCCGGCATTGACGTCTGGGTCAGAGAATCCTAGAAAATCAGGGATAGCCATTGCTAATAGCATGTCTTTAGTATTTTTCCAGTAATAGTCACCGTTCACACGTAAGCGGTTGTTCAAGAAAGAAATGTCTAAGCCAATGTCTGTAGATTCAGTTTTCTCCCATGTTACATTTTCAATGGCATATTTCTGTTGGGATGCAGTTTGGTCAAAATAAATACCGTTGTTTTGATAGAAAATAGTGTTCCCAAATGCAATGGTTGACATATATGGGAAATCGCCAATACGTTCATTACCTAATGCTCCCCATGTAGCTCTAATCTTCAAGAATGACAGCCAGTCCCAATTAAGATTCTTCATGAAATTTTCTTCGCTGAGTACCCAACCGGCAGAGAAGGAAGGGAATGTACCCCATCTGTGTTTCTTTGCAAAACGTGATGAGCCGTCATGACGTATATTGGCCTGGAATAAATATCTGTCGGCATAGCTGTACATGACACGTCCGAAGTAGGAACGATAAGCGTACTCTTTTCCTTTTCCAGAGTTGCCAATTAAATCTTTAGGTCCATTATTGAGGTATGGAAAGTTCGTGAGAACGTATCCGTCTCTGTCAGCACCTAATTCTTCAATATATTCGTAATAGTTTTCGTAACCTGCCATAAGGTTGATGTCATGTTTTCCGGCAAACTTCTTTGCATAGTTTGCTATTAATTGTGTAGTGACATTGTAGCTGTCATTGCGGGTTTCTGAGAGTTTGGTTGTGTTGTATAGTCCGCTGTTGTCTAAGTATCCCCCTATTGTATTGGGATCATCTGCCAATGTATAGCTGGCTGCTTTCTTGAATGTTTTGAACTTGTCGTAATTAAAGCGAGGAGCAACGATTGCTGAAATTTTAAATCCGTCAAAAGGCTTGAAATCAATAGATGCTTTACCGCCCAATGCTGTGTACCATTTTTTTGTTGTACCACCCAATTTCATCAATCCATAAGGGTTAGCTCCTGATTTGCCTTCAGCTATACGGCCGTCATCCCATACTCCTGCATAAATAGCAGGCATGTAGCGCATCATTCCGAATGGAGTGAATTGCGGCATGTGGTGTTTAGTGCGCTTAACATTGAAGTCCAATGTAGCACTTAACTTTTGGGTAATGTTGAAGTCATTGTTTACACGTAATGTATAGCGTTGGAAATAACGGTCACCGTACAGACCGCCTACTTCATCATACGCTAAGGATGCTTTGGTCTTAACGACCTTGCTGCCGCCTGAAAGGTGGATACTGTGACTTTGACGGGTTGCGGACTTCTCAAGAATCAGATCTTGCCAGTCGGTTATAGGATACTGGTTGGGATTGGTTGCATTGTTTTTCACCCAGTTATTAACTTGATCTTCTGAATAGGCTTGGTATTTGCCACCGTCCGGATTATCTGTATATCGTAATTCATTAGCCATTTCCAGAAAACGTTGCACGCCTACAACCTCAGGCTCTGCGGTAGGTATTTCCCAACCGAATTCACCGTTATAGGTCAATGACAGTTCCTTGTCACTGGCTCTTTTGGTGGTGACAAGAATAACGCCAGCAGCGGCACGAGAACCATAAATAGCAGCGGAAGCAGCATCTTTCAATACAGAAATGCTCTCAACGTCGTTGGCATTTACTGAATTGATGTCACCAGGTACTCCATCAACGATAACCAAAGGATCTGAATTCCCGATGGTTGTGATACCACGTACATATATCTTGTCTGCATTTGCACCAGGCGCATTATTGTTACGGGTTACCATTAACCCAGGGATGGTTCCTTGCAAAGCGGTGGAAAGGGAAGTTGTTTTACGGGCGGCTACTTCTGCACCTCCCACAGAACCTACTGCACCGGTCAAGTCTTTCTTTTTTATGGTACCATAACCGATAACAACTACTTCTTCCAAAGTCTTTGAATCTTCTTGCAGCACTACATTGATTGCGCTTTTACCGTTGACAGCAACAGATGCCGGTATATAGCCTACGTAAGAAACGGTTAGAGTAGCTTTCTCCGGCACATCTTCCAATGTATATTCACCGTCAATGTTGGTTATTGTTCCTTGTGTAGAGCCTTTGATAATAACGGAAGCTCCGATAAGCGGCTCATCATTTTCGTCTACGATTCTACCGGTTACTTTCTTTTTAGCACCTACAGATTTGTTGGTTTGCTGGAACAGCAAAATCTGCTTGTTTGCTTTTATTTCAAAGGAGATTTTCGTTCCTTTAAATAATTCTTTCAATACGGTCTCAAGTGAAGCATTTGATACATTTAAATCCTTTTTTGTTTCAAGATTGGGAAGTTTGTCTGTGTAGAATACGTTATAACCGCTAGCTTTTTCAATTTGCGGTATAATCTGCTTGATGGTCTGCTTGTTTACAGATAAACTGATTTGGGCGAAGCTGTTTCCCCAGAAAAACAGTGCACCCAGCAGTACTAAAGACCGCATAATCATTTTGTTTTGTCTCATGTCTAATAATATTAGATTAATTGTTTTTTATTTTGAGAAAGGCGTACCAAAGACCTGCTCTAATAAGATATTAGAGTAACTTATGACGAATTTCTCGTGAATGTTTAAACTAGAATTTTATTTTGCTGCCGAAAGCTGGCAGTTGTGTTTGGTGAAGTAAAAAGTTTATAAAATCTATTCCATATTTTCCTTTTTAAGTTAACATAAAGAGTTTATTAAACACTACTAATATATTACGATCGTATTATCAGATTTTATTTTGTAATTAATGCCGCCAGCTTGGCTGATGTATTCTAATACATTATTCAAACTGCTATTCTTAATGATGCCGTGATAAGTATATTGTTTTACTTTCTCGTTTTTGAATATAAATTTGCAATTATACATTCGAGTAAGCATGGTACA
>OGPJ01002773.1_pt1 | contig 10899 bp, 7 predicted proteins | sample 1552831 | NCBI WGS metagenome assembly OGPJ01 (sample SAMEA2579914, study PRJEB22360) | human gut metagenome | biome: human gut; feature: human-associated habitat; material: faeces | place: Denmark | collected 2008/2010
ACTAACAACGGACTGTTCTTCCCGATTGTCCTTCATAACGGCCAGGTCATAGGAAACTGGGATAAATCGGAAAAGAAGAAAAGTGTCGACCTGGAATATTCATGGTTCAGGCAGGTGGCCGATATGGATGAAGAAACGTTGGAACGGGAGCGGCAGAAATTTGCCCGTTTTTTGGGAAAATAGCTTGATGGGGACACCGGTAAAGCGGGAGCATTTAGTGGAAAGTTCCGTTAGGATATGGAACCGGGTTCTGTTACTATCCATTAGCCGACGATAGTTACTCATTAATCACATAAATAGCGATTTTTTTTCGTTGCACCTAGGTGAGACGAAAGAGTCACCTAGGTGCTTCAGTTGTTTAACCAAGGTGAGACAATTGTTGTACCTAGGTGCTACGGAAGAAAATAGCCAAGAATGACGATCATTTTGGCTGATGGAATACTTGTTTAGCCATATATCTCCCTAAAGGGTAATTGTTCTGAGTGAATCGCTATTGATTGGCTCAACAAGACTGTCCGTGAAGTGTGATTGTGTACCATCATTTTGCTCCGCCATCTAAGGGAGCTTGTTGGAAGAACTGCCTTTCTTTATTTGTCGGCTTGTTTTTTAGCCCATTCCAGTCTCCGCTGATCTGCCAAAGGAGTTACCTTAAACTCTTCGAATGTGGCCGTGAATCCCTTTCCGTCTGGGCAGGCTCCCATTAATCCGACCATAACCGGACAATTATCCTGCAACCAGCAAGTACGCATCATCGTATATTCCTTATCATCGTGGGAGAAGAAAATCTCCACTGCATCCAGTCGGCGGACCGCTTTAATCCATAAAGAACGAGGAGCATCCGGCAGTTGTACTACACTCCAGTCGCTAGTCCGATGCGTAACTACGGCACTTACATTCTGTTTGCCATCAACGTATTCCACACCTGCTTTTATCCAGTTTTCATGGTCGATGCGCAGCATTAATCCCATTTGGTCAAAGGTGGTGACATAGTTGCCGGTTATCTTTACTTTGGCTTCAAATTCTCCACCATAAGTCGCATAATAGAAAGGTCCGTCGTCCACTGTGAACCCATAATGGGAAATCCTCCAAAAGTCTGTTTTTGCAGGAACATCCATCACTAAGGTTTTGCCATCTTTTATTTCCCATTGTTGAGGCTCATTCAGCCAGTTCATTTTATTCAAACTTTGTGCCATAGAAGAAGTTGTTACTGCCATAAAGGCTATTGACATCATTTTGATTTTTAAATGTTTCATGATCATTTCTTATTTGATTATCTTTATCTTTGTGGTGCAAAGATAGGTCATACCTCCGTGTGCAACAATACTGAATAATAACCATTTTATAAGATGGACGTATTACAAAAGGAAATAGATGAAGTTTATGCGACACAACTGATAGCCGATGAAATATTGGACAATGGAGTTGTAGAGCAACATCAACGCTTTATTCATTCATTGACGGAGATTAATGGTGGATGTGCTGTTATTTCAGATCTTTCGAATAGGAAAAGTTACATTGCCGTTCATCCTTGGGCGCATTTTCTAGGCTTAACTCCCGAAGAAGCTGCTTTGAGTGTGATTGATTCTATGGATGAAGATTGTATTTATCGGCGTATTCATCCTGAAGACTTGGTAGAAAAGCGGTTATTGGAGTATCAGTTTTTTCAGAAGACCTTTTCGATGTCTTCCGAAGAACGGTTGAAGTACCGGGGAAGATGCAGAATACGTATGATGAATGAGAAAGGAGTCTATCAGTATATTGATAATTTAGTGCAGATTATGGAAAATACTCCTTCCGGAAGTGTATGGTTGATTTTTTGTCTTTATACCTTGTCTGCAGATCAACGAACGGAGCAGGGGATATGTCCCACTATTACTCATATGGAACGTGGAGAAGTCGAAACCCTCTTTCTTTCGGAAGAACATCGCAATATCCTATCCGAACGCGAAAAGGAAATACTTCGCTGTATACGTAAAGGACTATCTAGTAAAGAAATAGCAGCTGCCCTTTATATTAGTGTGAATACAGTCAATCGACACCGGCAGAATATTTTGGAGAAACTCTCTGTCGGTAATTCGATAGAAGCGTGTCGGGCTGCTGAATTGATGAAACTGTTGGATTTGTAATCCAATAAGATGGCATTGTTTACTGATTTCTTTCTTCAGATTTGAAGCTTATCTGAAGAAAGAATAGAACTTATTTAAAACAAAAGCAGCAACTCATCAAATCTTTTCACCTGTTTCAGATGGTCATGTGTGAATGTGTCTACTACTTCATGTTTCCACATCACTTCAAAAGGAATATGTATGCCATATCCTCCCAGCGATAGAACAGGTTGAATGTCCGATTTCAGAGAATTGCCAATCATGACAAATTCAGAAGGAGCAATCTGTAAGATATTCAACATTCGTTGATATTCTTTCTCTGTTTTATCGGACATCACTTCAATGTGATCGAAATAAGAGGCTAATCCGGAACGTCCCAGCTTATTTTCCTGATCGAGCAAATCTCCTTTAGTGGCAACTACTAATTTGTATTTACCCTTCTCTTTCAACACTTTAAGCGTTTCTTTTACTCCCGGCAATAGTTCAATTGGCATTTTCAGTAATGATTTGCCTAATTCAATAATATGTTGGATGTCTGTTCCTGAAATCTTTTGTCCACTCACATGCAAAGCTGTCTCTACCATAGAAATGGTGAAAGCTTTGGCTCCATATCCGAGATATTTCAGATTATTCATTTCTGTTTGAAATAAAGCGGCTGAAATATCTTCAGAAGTGCCATAAGGCTTTAATAGGTCTGTATATTGTTTCTCTATTTCCTGGAAAAAAGGTTCATTGCTCCACAAGGTATCGTCTGCATCAAAAGCAATGACTTTAATAAGTTCTTTCATCGGTTTTCGTCGTTAATGGTGAATTTTAGATCATTTGTTTGGTATTTCGTATGCAAAGTTACAATAAAAAGAGGAATAAAGGCAGACGGTTTGTTTTTAGAACCGAATCTCCATTTAATTTCATAGAAATCTCTATCTTTGTTACTCGTTTTTTTGAGTTTGAATTTTAATTGGATATACAATAATGAAAATAGGAGATAAAGTACGCTTTCTTAGTGAGGTAGGCGGTGGAATCGTAACTGGATTCCAGGGAAAGGATTTTGTGTTGGTAGAAGATGCAGATGGGTTTGATATTCCGATGCCGATACGCGAGTGTGTCGTGATTGAAACAGATGACTATAATATGAGGCGTAAACCCGGTTCGTCTGTGCCGAAACCGGAAGAACCTGTTAAACCGGTAAAACCGGAGATGCCTGTTATTCAACGTCAGCCGGAGGTGCGTGGAGGAGATACTTTGAATGTATTTCTGGCTTATGTGCCCGAAGACGCAAAAGCGATGATGACTACTCCTTTTGAAACTTATCTGGTAAATGATAGCAATTATTATTTGTATTACACTTATTTGAGTGCAGAAGGAAAAGCATGGAAGAACCGTTCGCACGGTTTGGTGGAGCCTAATACAAAATTGCTGTTGGAAGAGTTCACCAAAGATGTACTGAATGATATGGAGCGGGTGGCTGTTCAGTTGATCGCCTTCAAGGACGGTAAGCCTGCGGCTATCAAACCGGCTGTTAGTGTGGAGATACGGATCGATACCGTGAAGTTCTATAAACTTCATACCTTTAGCGATTCTGATTTCTTTGAAGAACCGGCTTTGATTTATGACATTGTGAAAGATGATATGCCTGCCAAACAAGTATATGTTTCGGCGGAGGAGATTCAAGAGGCTCTGCTGCAGAAGAAATCTGTAGATAAACCGAAGTCACAACCTATTGTGAAACCAAACCATACTACTCATGGCGGAAAGAGCGGAATTATTGAAATAGATCTTCATATTGATTCTTTGCTGGATGATACTCAAGGGATGGGCAATGCTGAAATACTGAATTATCAATTGGATAAGTTTCGCGAAGTGATGGAAACTTATAAGAATAAGCGTGAACAGAAGATTGTCTTTATTCACGGCAAGGGAGATGGGGTACTTCGAAAGGCTGTCATTGATGAATTGAAACGGAAATATAGTAATTGCCGTTATCAGGATGCTTCTTTCCAGGAATATGGGTTTGGGGCTACGATGGTAACTATTAAATAATAGTATAAAAAAAGGGGGTGTGTCGTAATGCACGATGCACCTTCTTTTTTATTCATTACTATACAACTCTGTTCATTTTCTTTTCTATTATTCATTGTGTGTGCAATTTATTTTATAATTATTTCTTTGACTTTATATAAATTACAGTACAAATTCTCAAACTAAGAATCGTTTATATATACGATAGGAAAACAACTCTCTCTTCCGCCCGAAGGCTGGCTGGCAAAAAAAAGTAAATACCTTGTCATACATCAAATTTAGTTGTTAATATATTTGCAAAATTACCCGGAACAACTCGGATAAAATATCAGAAAATGACCTGATATTATAAAATTTAAAGCAAAATACATATTACTAGTGCGATATGAAATCTTTAGGCAGTACTCCGAACTGTTTTTTAAAACAGCTTGAAAAATAGGAGGGGGTACTGAACCCTACCATGTAAGAGACTTCCACCACTCCATAGGTTCCTTCTTTCAGTATGGAAGCTGCCTGCTTCAAACGGAAAAGGCGGAGATATTCGTTCGGACTCATATTTAGGATTCCTTTCAATTTCCGGTAAAAGTTGGAACGTCCCATATTCATTGCATCCGCTATATCATCAATTTGCAGGTCCGTATTATCAAGATGGCGTAATACATACTCATTTAACTTGCTAATAAACATCTCATCGGCCTTTGTCTGCGCCATTGCATCTGCTTTGATAAAAGGAAATTCAATAAAGTGACGGCGTAATCTTTCCCGATTACTCAACAGATTTGCTACATTGGCACGAAGATACTCCATAGAAAACGGCTTTTCAATATACGCATCCGCCCCTTCTTCAAGTCCTTCGATTCTTGATTCCAGATTAGTTTTAGCTGTCAATAATATTACAGGAATATGACTATAGTCCAGATTTTGTTTCAGATGCTTGCATAATTCAACCCCGTCCATCAGAGGCATCATAATGTCACTTATTATCAGATCCACAGATTTCTGTTCAAGAACGTCCAACGCCTCGACCCCATTTTCCGCAATCAGTACATGATACAATGAAGACAATTGCCTGAACACAAAAGCAAGCATATCCTTATTATCTTCTACAACCAATATGGAAGCAACCTCTCTTTTATCTTTATCAGAAACTTCACGATCTTCATCATCATCCCCAGGTTTCTTATGTTGTTCTTCCGAATCATCCGGAAGTGTCTGGTGTAATATTGGAATGGAAAGAATGAAACGGTTACAATCTAGCTCCCGGTCCATCACCAGCATACCTTGATGCAACTCTGCCAAGTAACGAGCCATAGCTAATCCGATGCCTGTGCCCGAGACAATATCTTTCCCGTCCCGGTATTGGACAAAGGCTTTAAAAATATTTTCACGCATTTCGATAGGGACTATATTCCCATCATTACTCATAGAGATAGTGAACACCTCATTCTTCTCATCAACAGACAAATGGAGATAAACGTATGTCCGGGCATATTTCAATGCATTAGCAAACAGATTACTGAGAATTTTGGTCAAAGCCTCTTTGTCAACAGAAGCCAACAATTCTTCCTCTGGAACTTCTACTTCAAGTTTAATTCCCCTTTGCTTTGCCAAAGTGGTGAAATACTTATAAACAGAGTGGACGATAGTACCGATATTATATTCTTTCGGATTCAATTTAAAACCTTTATTTTCCGCTTTACGGAAATCAAGTAATTGGTTTATCAGGTTCAGTAACCTCTCCACGTTCTGATCCATAATTTCCAATTCCATCCTTACATTTTCGGAGAGTTCCCTATCAGCAAGTACATTCTCCAATGGGCACTTTATCAGTGTTAAAGGAGTACGGATTTCGTGTGCCACATTTGTAAAGAAATCTATCTTAGTGGTGTAGAGTTCCTGCTCCTTTTCCTGTTCGAACTTCTCCATCTCTTTACGCTGCTTTTCAATAGTACGCTTCCTTAAATAAAAGAAGAGGGCGAAAAATGTACCGAGTATCAATAGGATATAAATCAGGTATGCCCATACGGATAAATAAAACGGGGGCAATATCCTGATCCCCAATGTGCGTACATCTGGATTCCATACACCATCACTATTCGCACCTTTCACGCGTAACATGTATGTCCCATAAGGTAAATTGGAATACGTAATAGGGCCCTTACCCGCTGTATGCCATTCGGAATCATACCCTTCCAGTCTATATAGCAGTGTATTCATGCTCGGTGACTGATAACTTATCGCAGCTATCCTGAAGGAGAACGAATTCTGATTTGACTGAAGTTCGATATGGTTTGACAAAGTGATACTTTGTTTCAATGGAGAGCCTTTTTCTCCGACTACCACCTTTTTATTAAAGAGCATAAAATCGGTAATCAAAACAGAGGGTAAAAAATCATTATCAATAAAGGAGGAGGGGGCAAAGGAGATGAAACCGTTAATACAGCCAAAATAAATCCGTCCATTCTTATCCTTATAGCTGGACTGGTAATTAAACTGGTTACTCAGCAACCCATTAGCAACTGTATACACTTTAAAACTGGAATTCTTCGGGTTAAAATGCACCAGCCCTTTATTGGTTGAAACCCAGAACAATCCCTTTTCATCTTCTTCAATCCGATAAATGACGTTGCTTGGCAGACCGATACCGTCATAACGGACAAAGGTGTTGGCGGAAGGCACAAAGCGGCAGAAGCCACCTCCTTGTGTGGTAAACCATAGCTGATTTTGACTGTCTTCAAAAATACTCAGCACCTTATTGGATGGAAGGGTGGACGAGTCTGCTTCCTCATGTACGAAATGTTCCCAACCACCTGTACGGACATTCTTTTTATAGACGCCATCGGCATAAGTTGCCAGCCATAAATTCCCCTGCTTATCCTCCTTTATATAATAAACAAACGTCCACCCAAGTTCGGGGACGCGTTTAAAACGTTCCGTATCTGGGTTGTACCGAAACAATCCTATTGTTGTTCCAAGATACAGATCGCCCGCAGTTATCCGGCAGATAGAAAAGATATCACTTGCAATATTATCATAGTGCTTTACAGCGTATGTCCTCAAATCAATACGCTTCAATCCTTTTGCAAAATTCCCAACCCACAGATAATCTCCGTCCAAATACAATCCGTGAACATTATGATAAATATCCGGATGAATGAACGGTTCGATTTTTCCAGTACTAGGATAATAATGGAAAAGCCCCTTATCTTCTGTACCTATCCAGAGTGTGCCGTCATGGGCGGCACAAAACTCCCGCACCCTTTTTCCCATTTTGTTTGATTCTTTCTGGGGATAGACTTTATCAAAGTAGGTATATTGCCGGGGGTAATAATTCACACCCCCAAAATAAGTCCCTATCCACATTCCGCCTTCACGGTCTTTGAGAATCGAATAGATGGCATTGTCAGAGATTGAATAGGGATCACCGTTGACGTTCTGCAAGTGGATGATTTTTGCCGTGTGCAGATTATAGATATAAAGTCCCGATTCGGTTCCTATCCATAATTCGTCATCTGAATAAAATGCAAGTTCCCTGATATAAATATCACCTCCCAATTCATCCTTGGAAAGAAGGGTACGGATAGTCTTATTAGTTAGGTTCACTTCTTTCAGTCCGAATACAGTTCCCACATACATGCAATTATAGGGTCCGGGGAGCAATTTATAGATGTATTCATCTCTGAAAGACACTTTTGAATCTTCTGGAAAAATCGGAGTTAAAGTTTTAAGCTTGTCTTTTGAATAATACAGATTTCCATCACGTATGTCCAACCAGCAGACATCGTCCGAATCAAAATAGAGTTGGCCGGAAGTTTTAAGGTTCAGAGTACCGGACCCGTCCGACTGATAATTAACCAACTGGCTATCCTGGGGATTGTAATAGAAGATTCCCCGCGTCTGAGTTACAACCCAGATACCTCCTTTCTGGTCCCCAGTTATCAGATTGACCGTACAGTCTATATCTATGTTTGAATTACTTATCAGAGTAAAATGCCTGACCTTTTCCATTTGTGGGCAATAGACATATAGGCCTACGTCTGTCCCAATCCATATTTGCCCAAGATTGTCTTCATACAAAGAAGTGATGAAATTATTGCCCAAGGTTCCGGATTCTTTCATGAAAGTCCGAAAAGAGATACCATCATACCGGTCAAGACCATCCTTCGTCCCAAACCACATAAATCCTTGTTTATCCTGAAGGATGGCATGGACCGTATTCTGGGATAATCCATTATTGATATCAAGTGAACGGAATGCATATTGTCCTTCATTCAGAACGGCAAGGGAATAAAGAGGCATCAAAGAAAGAAGTATTAATATAACTAAAATACGTAGTCTCTGCATTGTCTTAATTGTTAGTTTCATTAATTAACATACAACAGGATATAAGAATATCTTGAAAAGTGGATATCAGAGCTATTTCAACAGTATATTCTCAGTACGTCCCGGTGTCAGCAATTCCCAAAGGGATGCTACCGTCCAACCGGGAGCAAACATGTCATTATAATATCCTTTTCCATTCCTTCCATAATCCCAGTTGGTGTGCTGGATCACTTCCGGATAATAACCAACTTTTATCACTCCACACATATGTCCTTTATAAGGAAGTAACTGGCACATGGAAGTAGAAATGACTTCAGCAAAATCAGAGAAACGAGGTTCATTATACTCTTTGGAAAGCCAACGGAGCACATCGGCAAATTCAAAAATAAATACATCAATATGATTATTCTCCACCGAGACATTTCCCCAGCCGCGAGTTTTCAGACCGATATCACCCAACATCTGCCCGGGAGCAAACGGAACGTCCCAGACGTAATACCAGGACAAGGCAAAATAAGCCGCTTTTCGTGTCAGAGAGGCATAGTGGTTATGTTCCGTACCATTTGTTATCAATGATAAATAGTAAGTTGCCGTAGCGGTATAGAGGGAAGCTTCCTTATCCTCACAGTTTGCATCCAGCGTAGAGGAGAAATAGTCAGCCTTTGATATAAGCTCTTTTTCCAGATATTCCGCAGTACGCCGGGCAGCGGACAGATAGCGTTTGTCCTTAAAATATTTATATCCCATAACCAGAGGTAATGTAGCGGATGGAGTACTTCCTCCACTTCCGTCAACAACTGTAAAGTCATCATGGAATTTACGTGGAAAACTTCCATCTGGATTTTGCAGTTGCAAGAACATATCGAGCATTTTCTTTAAGCGTTGTTCCCAATCAGGATGGTGACGTTTATACTTCTGTTCATAATTCAGATAATGAAACATGGCATAAATTCCTTCCGACTGACGACGTATGCTATGCACTGGGCGTTCTTCTTTCACATCACTATCATTTTCCAGATTTACCCATTCACGCAAATAACCGGTTTCCGTAAAGCCATTTTCTAAGTAACTATCAAATATCTTTTTACTGCTAGCTGCAAGGTCATCACGTCCATTCTCATTGCCAAACTCCCATGCATTGAAAGCGTTTAGAAGTACGCGACCGACAAAACCTATCTCTGCTACATTCATGTTGGCACAGGCTGCCACTTTCATTTCAGGGCTGGAGTAATAGGCAAGAGCTTTGTCCCCAACAAAACTTTCCACAAAATAATTGCTCAGCACTCCTTTTATCTCTTCTGGAGAAAAAGGTATTTTCACAGGTTGGGGACGGTATGTATCATAACAATATTCCCAAGTATGGCAAATAAAATCTGAGTAGTCTGTAGCCTGCCCCTCGATAAATTCCCAGGTCAGGAGTACTGTTTCTCCTTTTTTTAGATATTGGAAAGATGTAACCTCCGGAGCCAGCGTCAACTTACGAATATAGGTTTTAGGAGCTTCTCGGTAAGGAAATCCAAAAGATAGTGTTGATGTTCCGTCATGGCTCTCAAAGCCGGTGAACCCTAGGGACGTTTTGCCCGAGAGGATGATTTCGCCTGTTTGGTGGGTAGCAAGGGCATCCCATTGAAAATCGTCCTTGCGTGCCACAGTCATATAACGTCCATCTTTCTGATTGAAGATACCGGTAAGGGGTGAGCTCAGACGATCCTCACGTACCAGCCAACTCTCTGATATATGAAATGAAGGAGCACCTTTAGGAGAACGTAAATTGCGACTATACCAGAATCCTGGTAGATAAAACATACAGTCATTATGTCGGAAGCCTGTTTTCAACTGTTGTTGATAATTAAAGTACACGTCTTCCAATGCCGTAATACTTACTACCATTACACATTTAACATTGTCACGTTCTATTCTCTCTGTAATGATTAATGGTATTTTTTCTTCAGACTCTAACAGATAGATTCCCTTATCATCAACGGCTCCTTGAAAAGCAAGGGAATAGTTTCGTGATTGATTACCGGGAACCTTCAAGGAGACTTGTGCAGATATTCTTTTATATATATCATTAACAGTCCTAGCATCAATAGTAATAGTACAGATCATCAGGCAACAAAGCATACATCTTAATTTTGTCATATAAATCAGATAATTTAGTTTATTAATATTCTTTTAATTTGCGTTCCAAAATTAGGATATTACGTATACAAAGAATGTGATTTTTTGAGCAATTATTATAAGATTTCAGTAGAATTCATAAGAAACAGCCCATTAAGTATTTATTTTTTAATCCTCTATTAAGATCCCATTACAATATACACTTATATTTTTATTGGGATATTTAATACTACAAATGTAAATGTGTCAGAATGCGGGCACAACCTCAGGTCCCTAGCCTTTGTATTGACGAGACTTCTTTGAGCTGCGGAGAATTATATACTGTTGTCAC
>OGPJ01002782.1_pt1 | contig 10877 bp, 10 predicted proteins | sample 1552831 | NCBI WGS metagenome assembly OGPJ01 (sample SAMEA2579914, study PRJEB22360) | human gut metagenome | biome: human gut; feature: human-associated habitat; material: faeces | place: Denmark | collected 2008/2010
CTTCTCCGCCGACATATCGACCGTAGTCGAAGAAGTCCCGCTCGGAACAGGAGGAGCAGTAAAGCTGGCACTTTCAAAAGCCCGCACAGAAAATGTGTTCGTCCTGAACGGCGATACATTCTTCGGAGTGAATTATCCGGAATTATTAAACCTCCACAGGCAAACCAGCGCATCAGCAACCCTCGCATTGAAAAGAATGGAGAAGTTCAGCAGATACGGGGTTGTCGACATCGAACAAGAATCCCGCCGTATCCTGCGTTTCAACGAAAAGCAATATTGCGAATCGGGCCTTATCAACGGAGGCATCTATCTGATTAACAGCAACGAACTGGACACCTATCCGGCAAAGTTTTCACTCGAAAAGGATTTCTTTGAGGCAAAAGTCACCTCCTCCATCCTTTCCGGATATATATCGGAAGGATATTTCATAGACATCGGTATCCCTGACGATTACGCACAAGCTCAAACAGACTTCAAAGATGGAAGATATAAAGCCTTATAACACATTATTCCTGGACCGCGACGGGGTTATCAACCAGCAACGTCCGCACGACTATGTCAAAACAACCGGGGAATTTATCTTTATCGACGGAGCACTGGAAGCCCTGAGGCTACTCTCCCCCCTGTTCAAACATATCATAATTGTCACTAACCAGCGCGGAGTCGGAAAAGGCATAATGACCCGGAAAGACCTGGAAGAGATACATGCTTATATGATAAATGAAGTCTCCGGACAGGGAGGAAGGATAGATAAGATATATGTTTGTACCGATACCAGCGATTACAGCAAGAACCGTAAACCCAACACAGGCATGGCACTTCAGGCCAAAGATGATTTTCCGGACATTGATTTCACGAAAAGTATAATGGCAGGAGATAGCATCAGTGACATGCTGTTTGCCAAAAATGCCGGGATAAGGGGAGTATTTATAGGAAACAAATATGGCCCGGGAGAAGTATCAAAAACACTCTACCAGGCCCATTATGCGGATTTGCTGAGTTTTGCTCAGGCTTTCTTCTTATAATGCTTCTTCAGCTCTGCCTCAACGTCTACTTTCTGCTTTAAAATCACTTTGCGGACAAATGCACCGATAAATCCCATACCATAACCGCCTAATTGAATAAAGCTGGTCACGATGGAAAGCAACGCTATCGGCAGGCTTTTATTGACAAACAGAGATTCCAGGAACAGCGCCAGTATATAAACACCCAACGGCAGTAAAGCCCAGGGACAGATTAACGACGATAACAATAAAAACAGCACTCCCAGTACAAAACAGGCAGGCAACAGATGAACCAGCTTCAACGAGTCCGGATGCATCTGATATAAATCCACACGCGCCATTCCAAAAACATACACCTGTCTGTAGAATGATTTCAGACTCACGCGGCGCTTATGATATACATAGGCTTCCGGAAACAGCTCTACAGTAAAACCGGCTTTACGGATACGGGTACTTAAATCAATATCCTCTCCGAACATATCCTTAAAGCCGCCTACCTTCTGATAAACTTCCCGCGAGAATCCCATATTGAATGTACGGGGCACGAACTTCTCCAGTCCTTTCTTACTTCCACGGATACCGCCGGTTGTCAGAAAAGAGGTCATCGAATAGCTAATAGCTTTCTGCATCAGGGAAAAAGAGGCATGTGCCCTGTCCGGCCCGCCGAAACAATCCGCATTCGTCTCTTTCAGATAGTTCGTAACCTTCTCGAAATAGTCTTCCGGAATAATACAATCCGAGTCGAAAAAGACCTGATATTTACCTTCGGCACGTTCCATACCATAATTCCGGGTCAGGCTTCTGCCCGAATTCGGTTTGAAAAAGTAACGTACATTCAGCTGGTCTTCATATTCTTTGACTACCTCGTCGCAACGAACCGCTGAACCATCTTCAATAATCAGCACTTCAAAATCCTTGCAAGTCTGATGCAATAAACTTTCAAGCAACTCCCGAACTTCAACCGGACGGTTATATACGGGGATTATGATTGAGTAAGATATCATAAATTTTACTTTTGTTTTTTTCTATAAGCTTGGTTTGGATGATTTGGAATGGTCGGATAAAGACGCTCTAAACGCTCCTGAGCCAAAAGGAGAGGCAATATCTTATTCTTCAAATAAGTTGGTGTACGAAGAATCACTGCTGCAATCTCATCAACGCTTTTAAATGTATCGCAACAAATCTCAACAACCAACGTCATTAGTTCTTCATTCCTCATCCATTTCTTTCCCCGAGGTGTCATCGTTTCTCCCGAGGTGTCATCATTTCTCACCGGAGGTGTCATCATTTCTCCCGAGGTGTCATCATTTCTCCCCGGAGGTATCATCGTTTCTTCAAAAAGATTCTTTTGAACAGTTTTTTTCTCTTCGCGTAAATTCAAATGGTAGACAGTCCATCGTCCTTTATTCTCTGCGACCAAGTATCCCTCATTGCATAAATCTTTCAATAACTGAGATATTTCCGTTGAATGTTTATTTATCAGTTGCTGTAATCTGACATTAGACACACATCCTTCCATTTCGGCAGTCGTGAGTGCAATTAATCCGTCACCATATAAATGGGTAATTTCTTCCCCAAAAACAGAGATAAGTTTGTTTATACTTTTTTGAGGCAATAACTGCTCCATACTCAGGCACAACTCAACTCTATCCGGACGGGGCAACACATTTATCAGAGGCTTTCTCCAATGTGCTCCTTCCCAGGCATTCATAATCCGAGTGCTTCCGGAACCTGCCTTTTCTCCATACCCTAAAAGCAGAAACATTGTTTGAATTGAAATAGATTAGCCTCCCAGGTCCCATCCGGATAAACTCTGTCTATCCAACGTTCTCCGCTTTCCGGTATCTCTTGATAATCTACATGATAATCAGGAAAAGCCTCTACTATACTTTCTGTTTTACCAAACATCAATAAACCAGCAACTGTCAAGCCTTCTTTTCCTGTATACCTATCCTTTTTCCAACCGCCTAATTTCAGTAATAATCCTTTATCATCCCATTTTAAAAAAGGATGACCCGGTCTTACACTTCCTAGCAACTGCCGATATTGAGCGACAGATACTTCATCAAGATCTTCCAATGTATAGTTCTCCAAAATTCTGGAGTCCGGTTTGTCTGGCAAGCTATCGGCAAGCATTCTTTTTACTTCGTCCGGAGTACATTTATAATCTCCCGTATGACAACGCTTATAAGTACCTTTCATCGGATCTGAGCCGATATAAACAGGACGATTCCTATAATCAGCACAAGAAATACGGAAGGTTAAAATAAATTGTCCTTCTTGTATCTCAAGCATCTGTACATCATTTTCCAACAATAGATTAAAGCTAACCTTTTCCCTATTATTAACCTGATTCCAAAAATCATCTTGAAACTTACGCATCACCATCTGTGGCAGACCATCATAGAAACATTGCTCATCCTTCTCTGAAATACCTAGGATGATGATACCGCCTTCGGTATTTGCAAAAGAAGAATAAGTTTCCCAAAAGCTCTTAGGAAATCCACCTTTCGCACTTTTAAACTCCAGATCAAAAGATTCCGTCAGCAATCCTTTATTCTCCAGAAATTCCACTATAGAACTATAATTGTCTTTCATTCACGACTCTTCTGCCAATATTTCCAGCCGGACCATCCAACTGCAGCAATCAGCAATAACAAGATTAGAAAAGAGCTATAAGCAGACACATTAGCGGCAAGCACATAAGTATCCGGATGGAAATCAAAAACGATTGTATGTTCTCCCGCGGGTACCAGCATTCCACGTAAAATCCAGTCGGCACGGAAATGAGTCGCTTCTTTTCCGTCTATTGTAACTTTCCAGCCCGGATAATAGATTTCGGAGAAAACTGCCAGTTGTTCCGAAGATGCTTTCGTTTTATATGTCAACCGATTAGGGCGATACTTTTCCAACACAATCGTTGCCGTGGAATCTACCTGCGGAGTAAAGCCTTCCAGGTCTTTCGCAAAGCGCTTATCCACCACCGCTGTCTTCAACGGGTCAATCGTATTCAAGGCATCAATCTCTGCATCTGCATTTTCTACAATATCCACCTTATCTACAAACCATGCATTTCCGTAAGCATACGGATTTCGAATCGGCGCCTGGTCCGGATTATAAATAATATACCGTGTATTCAACATGTTCAAAGAAGGAGAGGCCGCCAGGACAGGCATTATATCCTGTATGCTCTGTGCCTTTTGCAAAGCACCGATAATATTACGGTATTCACCATCCAGACGATAATCAATCAATTCCTGATAACGGCGTAATTTAACGGCATGATATCCTCCAATCGAATGATGGAAATAAGAAACGTTTGTATCCTGCCACGGATTATTCAGTCCAAACACGCGGAAAGATTCATCCGTATCCTTAAATATCTCTTTATCGGCAACACTTTCCTTATAGGATTCTTCCGCTTTTTCTTTTACATAATTACTATCGTCCAGATAACGACGATCGACCGACCATAAATCAACCAATATCAATACGGCCATACCTGCACTCACAATCATAGAGGCAGTCGTCTTATTTTTCGCCTTCCAGTACCAAAGCAATAAACCGGCTCCCAACAAAATAAAAATCAAAGAACGCAATGCATCCGACGAAGCCAGCGAAGCACGGTCCATCAACAAAGCAGTGTAATACCATTCCGGAACCTGGTTCTGGAACTGTGCATCATAAGCAGAATGGAAATTCAATAATAATGAAGGTATCAGGAAAACAACCAGACAAATACCACCAGTTATGCCTAAAGACCATAAAAAGCCTTTTTTCATCGTTTTATCATCCACATTTCCCCTGAATATTTCCCGTAATCCCCAAATAGCAACAAGAGGAAATACCAATCCTGGAATCACCAGAGCCATTTCTACTGTTCTGAACTTATTATACAAAGGCAAATAATGGAACATTATATCATTGAATGCATCAAAATTACGTCCCAAAGCCAGGAATGTAAGGAAAACAGCCCCGCCAAACAACCACCATTTCATCGGGTTACGCACCACGAACATTCCCAATACGAACAAGAAACATACCAATGCTCCAAAATAAACCGGTCCTGATGTAAATGGTTTATCCCCCCAATAAGTATAAGTCTGAACCTCTTTTCCCACCTGAGCACCGTTTTTCTTCAATTCCTTATACAACTCGGAAGAACTGCCTAATGTACCTCCCGAACTACCTCCATATACATCCGGAATCATGACAGTCAATAACTCCTTCCAGCCATAACTCCATTGGAAAGCATAATCTTTATCCAAACCGGAAGAGGCTTTCTCCACTTTTCCCGTTTCGTCTGGTTTAGGCGTCAGTTCAGAGGCTCCACGGATAGAATGTTGTCCCAAATCCCAGTTGGAATACATATGTTTTGCATTGGGAAGGACTGCTAAAACTACACATGCCAACATAATCAAAGATGTTTTAAGCCAGTCGGCAGTCTGCTTTTCCTTAAGCATCTTAATAGAATATCCCAAATAAATGAAGAAACATAACAAAACCAGATAATAAGTTATCTGAACATGCCCGTTCAACAAAGAGAAAGCCACTCCTAAAAGGAACAGGACTGCTCCCCAAAGCCATTTTCGTTTAAACAGCAAGAACATACCCGCCAACGTTACAGGCATATACCCTATCACATAAGCCTTTACAATATGTCCCGCTTCAATAATGATTATATTATAAGAAGCAAAAGCAAAAGCAATCGCTCCCACTATCGCCAGCCACCAGTTCACTCCCATGATGCACATCAACAGATAGAAACAGACCAATCCGGTAAAAACCATGGCAGCATGAGTATATCCCGGAGTCTTCAACCATCCGTCAACGATGCCATAAGAGGGCAATTCCGGAGCCGGACTTCCATATCCCGGTCCATAAGGCATCCCCGAAAACATAGCATCCGACCATACACTAAACTCACCCGGTTCAGCAGTCTTTGCATATTTATCGACCTGACTTCCTCCCATGCCGGCAGCTTTCACATTATCACCTTGTCTGATAACCTTTCCATCAAACACTGCGGGAGAGAAATAAGCCATCACCAACCCTAAAAACAAGACAAGGGCAGCCACATGCTTACCCACATTTTTCATCATACTATGCATAATATGTATCTTCTATATATTTTCGTTTACACTCTACCTTTGAACCACTTAGCAAAATAAAAGCGAATAGCAAACCAAACATGAAGTAAAGATGTTGATATTACTCCATAATACCGGCACATAATATCATATCTTTCTTTCAAAGAGGCTTTGCGCTGAGTCGTGCTAACCCCGCCATCCAGGAAGTTAGATAATGTCATTCGCGTATTATATATTCTACCTGCTTGTTTCATACATCTGATACACCAGTCGAAATCAGCAGAATAGCGGTATGTTAAATCATATAACGGAGCAATACTACGTTTTGTTATAAATGACTGATGACAAACTAACATGCCCATCCGGAAGCTTTTCCATGTAAGTTTGTTTGGGGCCTTCAATCTCCGTTGTCCTAACGATTTACCTTCTTCATCAACAATAACCGTTTCTCCATAAATAATATCAGGCAGAACTTTCTTCTTCTGGACTAAAGAGGCAACCCGTTGTACGATATCGGAGGTAAATAAAGAATCCCCGGCATTAATAAACCATACATAGTCGCCCGTAGCCTTCTGAAGACCTTTATTCATTGCATCATAAATACCTTTATCCGGCTCACTTATCCAATAAGAAATTCCGGAAGCATATTGCTTTATAATATCCACCGTCCCATCCGTCGAACCTCCGTCAATAACGATATATTCAATATTCGGATACGATTGGCTCAGCACCCCAAGAATAGTCTGCTCTAACCAACGGGAAGCATTATAGGTGATTGTTATGATTGAGAAAACAGGTTGTTGCATTAATTAGACTTTCCTATTTGTATTTACATTAAAATTTACGGCTTACTTTAGTTTCGCCTTAACAAAATTAACCACCATCTTCGGATTATTGATTGCCTTTTTTATACCTTTTAAACGGGCATTCAGAATATCCTTCGATAATAACCATTTTAAATCATACCAGAAACCTGAATGGTGAACTTTATTCTTATCTAATATATATTTAAAGATAGAGTATTTTGAACGCCCTTGAAAATGAAGACAGTAAAAACGGATTAACGAGTGGTCACTCGTTAATCTTCCATATGGAAGATTGTCTATCCAATAGACTTTCTTTTTACCGTCTTCCATTTCAAAACCCAATCCCCATGTAATACATCCATCAAAACAAGTTCCTTTCGTTGGAATAGCAATATCTATTACATTACATTCTGTATTATCCTGAAACCAGACAAAAGCAGTCATATCGCATATTCCACCTAATCTTTTATTGTCAATAAAACCTTGATACATAGACTTCATTTTACTTAAAAGAATATCTTCTGTATACATAGACATCATATATCTACAAAAATTAGAAATAGATGATGTATTAAACAATGCACATCCCGGTCCTTGTTTATTACATGTGGTAAAATCATAGGGTATATATTCTTGCATGATTTCATTTATATTACAATATAGTAACACATCAGAATCCATACAAAGGAAATACTCCATTTCTTGTTTTTCTATAAAATCCCTAATGTAAAACCATCTCTGAAAACATATCAACTCATAATCATAAGGATTAGAAGACATATGTACATATACCTTTTTAAATGCATTAGCGCCTTCAGAATAATCGTCCATATTATAATGTTCTACAAAATCATATTTATTTGTAGAATCATCACTTATCAGACAAATTCTATTTTGAGGATTAAATAAACGAATTTGTTCTAAAACAAGTTTTAGATAAAAAGTATCTCCCCTATGTACTATGATTATTGGTATATTCATTGTCGTCAAAACTTATTCAAGACTTCTATGACCTTATAAATATCATCCAAAGTATGCCCATAAGATATAGGGAGACTCAGGGTTGTTTTATGAATTTCTTCCGATAAAGGAAATTCACCTTCAATAATGCCTTCCATTGCTTTTTGTTTATGCGGAGGTATTGGATAATGAACATCTGTCTTAATTCCATTTTTAAGGAGAAAATCCCTTAATTCATCTCTTTTCGGATGACGTATGTTAAAGATATGATATACATCAAAATAATCAGAAGAAACTACAGGCTTTATAAAATCATCTTTCAATTCTGTCAAATAAATATTTGCTAGATTTCTCTTATGTTGATTGATTTCATCCAGATATTTAAGTTTTACACTTAATAATGCAGCCTGAATTTCATCCAAACGAGAGTTATAGCCAATATAATCATTCTGATATTTAATCTTAGAACCATAATTTCTTAAAGTTCTAAACATTTCATTTTTATCAGAATCACCTGTTGTGATAGCTCCAGCATCACCTAAAGCTCCCAGATTCTTAGTCGGATAAAAAGAAAAAGCACCAATACCAAATGTTCCAACCTTTTGACCTTTGAACATAGCACCATGAGCTTGTGCACAGTCCTCTATAACAGGCAAATCATACTTAGAAGCAATTTGCATAATGCTTTCCATATCACATGATTTTCCATACAAATGAACAACTATGATTGCCCGAGTGTTCTTGGTTATTTTTTCCTCTATTTTCAATGGATCTATATTATAAGTACGAATATCAGGTTCTACTAAAATCGGTTTCAGACCACACTGAAGGATTGATAAAATAGTTGCTATATAAGTATTTGAAGGAACAAGGACTTCGCTGCCTACTGGAAACTCATAACTACGCAATGCCAACATTAAGGCATCTAAACCTGATGCAACACCAATACAATACTTTGTACCACAATAAGAAGCAAACGCTTTCTCAAAAGATTCAACTTGTTTTCCAAGAATATACCAGCCACTATCCAGTAAATCCCGAAAACATTGTAAATATTCCTTTTCGAATCCCCTGTTCAATCTTCCTAAACTTTCATATTCAATCATAAGGCTCGTAAATATAATCATTTGGATCAAAAAACTCAGATGCTATAACCATGAGGATGGCATCTTTACTAAAATGGTGCATAACATGCCAATCAGCGGGTTCTAATATCAGACATTTATGAGGAGAATCCAAATTAAATTCTTGTTTCTCCGTCCCGGTATTATTAGATATTGTACAGTGACCTTGTAAACATATTGCTGCTTGTACTGTTTTATGATGGCGATGCCCACCTCTTTCTGAGTCATCAACACCATATATATAGAATATTCGTTTCATATCAAACGGTAATACTTTTTCTATTACAGTCAGATTTCCACGATCATCTGTAAACGTTTTCAAATCAATAATATGAGCCATACTTTAATTCTCATGTAATAATTTAATATATTTTTTTTCCTTCAGTCCGCGACGAACAAAAAGTTCTAGCAGATATTTATAATATTTCCATCCATGCAAATATAACTCAGAAGTTTGTATTGCAGGGTAATTACTTCTTATTCGTTTGATTTCTTCCACGTATGGTTTGAAAAGCAAAACAATTGAAGTTTCATTTCTCTTATAATAAGGCCGAGGAGAAAAATAATCCGGAGTAACAAAGACAAAAGAATGAAAATGAAAGAAAATCACAGGAAATTTTTTATTCGTTTTCAGTTCGGTCCCTATCACATTACTTTCCAACCGTTCAAATTCATACTGTTGCATATTCCAAGGAGCAACCCCTCCGCCCAAATTTTGAGAAACGTAGACACCTTCAAAACGTTCTGGCCAATCATCCAAATATTTCTGATCCCCAAAACGTCCATCTTCAAACCGCGCATAGCACCATTCAAGACATGCGTTACGCCACCATTCTAACACGGTTCTTCCTTGTTGATTATTTTTAAAAGTGACAAACTGTACACAATATATTCCTGTTTTCTTACTTTGATCATATTGTCGAGTATAACGATGAGGAGTTATCAACACCGAATTATCTCCCATCTCATCCAACAAGACTTGAGGTGATGAAAAAAAGTACAAATCCGAATCCAAATACGTACAATGATCTACACTATAATGATTCAATACATACAATATAGTTGAAGAAGAACAAGTCCAACAATATTCAGCTCTTGTACGAGCCGGTTTTACCCTTAACAATTCTTCATCTTCAAACTCAGACAAAGAAATTACTGTGACATTTTCTAATTGCAATGCCTGTAAAACCGAATAGCACTTCTCATTAAATGCAAATATATATAAATGGAATCTCTGACAATGTTGACTCAACGAATTATACATTGCTAGACCTCTTGAAAGATAGACAGAGTCAAAAAGAGTACAAAAATTAAGCATTTTCCTTATATCTAAAAACTAGACCTTTATACTTAGATGGAATATTTACTTTATCCAAAGCATCAAAATCATAGATTAATTTATACCCATTATTTTCAAAAAAATCAACAAATCTTGTCCATGAAAAGAAACGACACGGATATGAAGCCTTGTAAATAAAATTTGGAACCTTCTGAACTGTAATTCGTTCCTTATCATTTAATGTAAATCCTGTTCTATCAACAATTATAAACTCAATCTTATATTTAAAAACTTCTTCCAATATACTATAAGGAGTTTCTAAATATGGAAGAACACTAGAGAATAATACAACGCTTATCTTTTCTTTAGTACAAGAAATACATTCCTCCACTGAATTATAAAACTTCAACATCTCATTTTCAAAATGTTGTTTTCCTTCTTTTACAAAATTAGGTTGTTCTACTATATTCCATTTCAAAGAATGCAAACCTTCTAAAAAAAAGCAATTCTGATAATAAGTACTTCCTAAAGAGCCTCCAAAATCTATTATATTCAAAGAGTTATCATTTAGACTTGCAATAAATAATAATGAAGAAACTAATTCCCAAGAATAT
>OGPJ01002793.1_pt1 | contig 10842 bp, 8 predicted proteins | sample 1552831 | NCBI WGS metagenome assembly OGPJ01 (sample SAMEA2579914, study PRJEB22360) | human gut metagenome | biome: human gut; feature: human-associated habitat; material: faeces | place: Denmark | collected 2008/2010
CTAGACACCATTATGCCGGGACTGTCGATCTTTGACTTCGGCGATTCGATCCGCTTCGGCGCGAATACGGCCGCTGAGGACGAACAGGATGTCTCGAAGGTGTCTCTTTCCCTTCCTCTCTTTGAGAGCTATACAAAGGGCTTTCTCGCAGGCTGCGCAGGCTCTTTGACCCGCGCGGAAGTCGAAATGCTGCCGATGGGTGCAAAATTAATGACCCTCGAATGCGGCATCCGTTTTCTCGCCGATTACCTGATGGGCGATACCTACTTCAAAACCGCTTACCCGGAGCACAACCTCGTACGGGCGCGGACACAGATCGCTCTTGTAGCGGATATGGAGGAGAAATGGGGCGAGATGGAGAACATCGTCGCACGGGCTTCGTTTTCCCACTAAGCACCCGCATAAATTCACAGCATCAAAAAGACACAGCTGGAAGTATCTTTCTGCCTCCTGCTGTGCCTTTTTTGTTAATATGTTTTATATTATGCTCTCGGAACGCTGACAATCCGCAGATCGTATTTCTTCAGCATCTCACCGCCCTGTACTTTCTCGCCGGTCAGGATATCTTCTTTTCCGTCGAATACTGCCGGAAGCGGAATCTCCTCATCTTTGAAGTTGATGATAAAATACAGATCCTCGCCGTCTGCCTGGCGTTTTGTGATCTCGAGTGCTGTTGCTTCTCCAATCACCGGCCGGATGGCTGCGCCGTCTGCTGCCATAGCAAGAACTTTTGCAAGGCCGCTCTCAGAAAGGTCGGTTCCGACATAATATACGGTTCCTTTTCCGAACTGATTTTTTGCAACAGCAGTCATGCCTGCATAGAAATCGCTCTCATACTGTGCGATTTCTTCAGCTCCTTCGAGGTGCATCAGGTCACATACAAGACGGCACTCTTCCTCGGTTCCGTCTGCGAAACGGATCTTGTTTCTCTGCTCCGGTGCAAGAGCGTCGATCTCTTCTACCCATACGCCTGCCATTTTTCTGAGCGGTCCCGGGTATCCGCCGAGATGAACGTTGTCCGACTGTCCGACGATACCGCTCATGTAGGTGGTGATGAGGGTTCCGCCTGCCTGTACATAAGCCTCCAGGCTCTCTGCCACACCGTCTTTTACCATGTAGAGAACCGGTGCTGCAACGAGGTCATATTTGGAGAAGTCCGCGTCGATCGGGATCATATCGACAGCGATGTTCTTGTTATAGAAGTAATTGTACATCTGCTCGATCTGGTCTACGTAACGTAAATCGCGGTTCGGTCCGCTGGTGTACTCCAGTGCCCAGTAGTTTTCCCAGTCGAAGATGATGCCGACTTTTGCGTGGTTCTCGGAGCCCATCACACGGCTTCCGATTTTCTCCAGTTCTTTTCCGAGCTGGGTTACCTCACGAAAGACACGGGTATCTGCGGTTCCTGCGTGTGCGATAACAGCACCATGGAATTTCTCGCATCCGCCGACGCTTCTTCTCAGCTGGAAGAACTGAATCGTGTCTGCGCCGTGTGCAACGGTCTGATAGCTCTGTGCGCGCATCTGGCCCGGTTTCTTTAAGGAGTTGTACGGCTGCCAGTTCTGCTGGCTCGGAGTCTGCTCCATCAGCATGAACGGTGCGTCTTTGAGGCCGCGCATCAGGTCGTGGGTCATAGCTACGTGGCTCCATGGTGTATTGTAGCTCGGGTAGTTGTCCCAGGATACGATATCCATTTCTTTTGCCCACTTGAAGTAGTCGAGGCCTTTGTACGTTCCCATCAGGTTTGTGGTGATCGGGGTTTCTTTGTCGTATTTGCGGATCGCGTCACGCTCCATTTTGTAGTTGTTCAGCATGCCGTCGGAGTTGAAACGCATGTAGTCGAGGGACATTCCTGCAAATGCAGTGCCGCTTCCCCATGGCATTCCGTCTCCCAGATCGTTCGGCGGTACAATCTCGTCCCAGTCGTAGATGGTATGGCCCCAGAACTCCATGTTCCATGCCTTGTTGACTTCATCGAGTGTTTTGTATTTGTCTTTCAGCCATACGCGGAACGCTTTTGCACAGTTCTCGCAGTAGCACTCGCCGCCGTACTCATTGCTGATGTGCCAGCAGACGATGTTTTTGTTGTCGCCGTAACGCTCTGCCAGTTTTTCTGCCAGGCGTTTTGCATATTTCTGGAAAACCGGGCTGTTCGGGCAGGCATTGTGGCGATGACCGAATTTGTGATGGCGTCCTTCGAAATCGGTTCTTGCCACTTCCGGATAACGGTGTACCATCCATGCCGGGAGTGCGCCGGTGGATGTTGCCATGACGATCTGAACGTCCTCTTTTGTCAGGGTGTCTACGATCTCATCGAGCTCTGTAAAGTCGTACTCATTCTCGGACGGCTGGATTTTTGCCCAGGAAAATACGTTGATCGTGGTGCTGTTGATGCCGGCCTGATGGAAAAGTTTCATATCCTCATCCCAGATCTCTTTTGGCCACTGGTTTGGGTTGTAGTCTCCTCCGTATAACATTTTTTTGAATTTTGGCTGCATTTTTTTGATTCCTCCTGTGTTTGGATATCTCGTTTTGATGGCTCTATTATATACTGGTCTTTGTGAGAAAAGTATGATATGCTTGTCTAAAAAGTATGAATTTTCGAAACTCATTCCGGAATCTTATTTTAGACTTTTCTTTCAGAAAGGAACTGACTGTTATGCCTATTTTCTTTAAACCATCCGCCTCCGATTTTTCCCTCTCCGCTGACAGCATCGGCAACCGCTGGCTGCAGGAGCCCGTTGTGCGCCCGAACGGATTCCCCTTATATCACTGGATCCAGACGGAACGCGGAGAAGGGCTGCTGACCCTCGAAGGCCAGGAACTTTTGCTGAAACCAGGTGACGGTGTTCTGATTGCTCCGCATGTGCCGCATGAATACCGCGAAAACGACGGCAGCGGGATGTGGTTTACATCCTTTCTGACCTTTGACGGAAAGCTCTCCGATGATCTCTATAAAATCTGTGCCGTCTCGCCGTATCTTTTCGTTCCGGCCTCAGAGGGCGCGTGGTTTCAGGAATGGATTGACCGCATAATCGACTCACATTTTCTGAAAAATGACATCGACGATGCTGCGCTCTCCGTCGGATGCTTTGAGTTCCTGACACGCCTTTCCCAGCTCCGCACCGGCCTTTCCCGGACGGAGCACCCTCTGTATCTCCAGTATGTCCGCCCGGCAATGCAGGAAATCGAAAGTCATCTTTCCGACCCGCTCAATGTGGATGATCTCGCGGAACAGCTCCATATCACGCCGCAGTATCTGACACGCCTGTTCCAGCGTTTTGTCGGCAGCTCTGTCCGCTCGTACATCAGCGTTCTGCGCATCAGCCGCGCCAAGGAGCTTCTCATCAGCCGTCCCTACACTACGCTCGACGGCATCGCCGCCCTCTGCGGCTACCGCGATGTCAGCTACTTTATCTCGGTTTTCCGCCAGCAGACCGGGACAACGCCGAAGCAGTTCCGGAAGCTGTACGGCATATAATCTGAAACCCCCCTCTTTCCGGCACCAAAAAAGATCCTCCGTCTCATTTCACAGACGAAGGATCTTTTTCGTTCTCTCTTATTTCATGCTTTTCAGAATGCTTCTCGCAACCGACAGTCCGTTTGCGCTTGCCTGCTGGAGGCCGCGGGTTACGGATGCGCCGTCGCCGATGGCGCGGAGGCCTTTGACGCTGGTGCAGAAGTCTTTGTCTACGACAACTTTGTTGGAATAGAATTTGACTTCTACGCCGTACAGCAGTGTCTCATCGCTGGCGATACCCGGTGTTACTTTGTCGAGGGCTTCGATCATCTCGGCAATGTCGACCATGATACGGTGCGGGAATACCAGGGAAAGGTCGCCCGGAACGGCATCTTTTAAGGTCGGGATCAGGTTATTGCGGCAGAGACGCTCTTCTGTCGTTCTTCTTCCGCGTTTGAAATCGCCGTACGTCTGAACGAGGATCTTGCCGTCGCAGAGCATGTTGGAAAGCTGTGCGATCTGTTTGCCGTACTCGATCGGGGTTTTAAATGGTTTCGTAAAGTTCTTGGATACCAGGAGGGCAAAGTTCGTGTTGTTTGTCTTGAACTCCTGGGATTTGTAGGCGTGACCGTTTACAACTGCCAGACCGTTTTCATAATACTCAGTTGCCACCTCACCAGACGGGTTCGTACAGAAGGTACGCACTTTGTCGTCAAAAGTCGGGGTATAGTAAACGAGTTTTGCCTCGTACAGGTTCTTGTTCAGGAACTCCATGACCTCGTCGCGGACTTCCACGCGGACACCGATATCGACGGTTCCGACCTCAGTCTCGATGCCGTGGCCGTTGCAGATATGTGAGAACCAGTCGGCTCCCTCGCGGCCTACTGCGGAGACAATCTCATCTGCCTCGTAAACCGTTCCGTCCTCAAGTGTTACAGCTGTCGCACAGCCGTCCTCGATCGTAATATCATTGACCATCGTGTTGAATTTCATTTCCACGCCGATCTCTTTTAAGTGATCCTCGAGGCGGCTGTAAATCTTGTAACCCTCCTCAGTTCCGAGATGGCGGATTGGACATTCGATCAGCTTCAGGTTGGCGTTGATCGCTCTGCGGCGGATCTCACGGATCTCTTTTTCTTTATCGACACCGTAAACATTCTTGTCTGCGCCGAAATCCAGATAGATCTGGTCGGACTCATGGATCAGCTCAACCGTCTTTTCATATCCTAAAATCTCCGGCAGATTTCCACCGACATCCGGGGAAAGAGAAAGCTTTCCGTCGGAGAATGCGCCTGCTCCGGCAAATCCCGTTGTGATCGAGCACGGTTTGCAGTTCACGCATTTTTTCGTTTTTCTCTTTGGACACTGACGGCTCTCGATCGAACGTCCTTTTTCGATCATCAGCACCTTCAGATCCGGTTTTTCTTTCAGCAGTTCATAGGCACAGAAAATACCTGACGGGCCTGCGCCGATAATAATGACATCATATTTCATTCTTTTTTAATTTCCTCTTGTTTTTTATCCCATCACGATCAGATACTGACCGTCCGGCAGGGCAAAGACTTCGCTCTGCTCTTCTAATTCTGCATCCGACATTTCTTCCACGTCCATGCCCTCTTCTTCCATGTAGGCGCGCACGTCGTACAGATTGTCGGCAACGACTGCAAGGCAGTCCTCCAGAAAGGCCTCTGCCTCATCGTAATTTTCAGCCACCGGCTCGTCGAATAACTGGCCCTGATTCATTAAAAATGTGTTGATGCATTCTTCAGTATATTCTCCCATTCTGGTTTTCTCCTCTGTTCGTTTTATTTTTCCTGATTCTTTCTGTGAAAAAGCGTTAAGATTTCCTCTGGCCGGTCGAGCAGCTCCATCGCATGGTTGTCGATCAGCTCCTGGCGCGGGCGGAATCCCCACGTCACACCAACGGTAAACATGCCTGCGGCGTTTCCGGTCTGCATATCCGTATTGGTATCGCCAAAGTACAGGCACTCTTCCGGTCTGGCGCCGAGTGCGTCTGCAATCGCGAGCGCACCGATCGGAGACGGCTTTCTCGGGATTTCTGCGGTCTGCCCCTGAATCCGGTTGAAAAAGCCCGGTCCGTACACGCTCTCCACGACGTGGATGGCCGCCTCGTGCGGCTTGTTGGAACATACGGCAATCGGAACTTCTTCCCGCAGCGCGGTCAGGGTTTCCCGCATATTAGGATACGGTTTTACGTGATACAGCGGGTCCTCGTTGAACCACGCGCGGCCAAGGCGGATGCCCTCCTGCAGATAGTTGAGCTCTGCATCTCCGGCGTCTTTTAAAGCGCGCTCCACTGCCAGATCGAAACCGTCTCCGGCGTAAAAGTTGAAGGCTTCTACCGGGCGCGGCACAAGTTCAAAATGTTCCAGAACGCGGTTGACTGCGTGCGCAATCGACTCTACAGTGTCTGCGATGGTGCCGTCCAGGTCAAAGATACAAGCTTTTATCATATTCTGACTTCCCTTCTTTGTCTCTTTTGTTCTTCGATTTTCTTTCTTCTCTCTTCTTGTCCGCAATCATTATATCCTGTATTTTTTCCCTGCGCAACCATATTTTCTTTTCCGGCACTTTATGCTAAAATGAAACTGTTTTTCAGATTCTTGGAAAGGAAAAAAGAGAATATGAATCAGACTGTGAAAATATTTTTTACCGATATGGATGATACCCTGCTGAATTCCGAAAAGCAGGTGACAAAAGAAAACATGGATGCCATTTCAGAGGCACTTGCTGCCGGCCACAAAATTGTGTTCAACACCGGCCGCCCGCTCTCCGGCTTTCTGCCGATCTTAAAAGAGCTCGGACTCGACCGCGAAGGCTGCTATGCCATCGCATTCAACGGCGGACTGATTTACGACTGCGCGGCAAAGAAAACGCTGTACCGCCGCACGATTCCGCTCGAATATGCACGCGTGATCTTTGAAAAAACGCAGGAGGCAGGCCTCTACTGCCACACCTACTCCGACACCTCCCTTCTCTGCCGCCATGCAGGCGAGGAAACGCGCGTTTACACACAGGCAATCCACATTCCCGTCGTGGAAGATCCGCTTCTGCCGGAGCACCTCGCCGAGGAACCATGCAAGATGATCGTGATTGATCTCCACGACCGTGCAAAAATGGACGCTTACCGCGCTGCCATGGAGCCGTGGGCAAAAGGAAAAATTTCGATGTTCTACTCCAGCCCGCATTACCTCGAGCATGTCCCGGAACACGTTTCCAAGGGCCATGCCTTGAAAAAACTCTGCGAGCTTCTTCAGATTCCGCTTGCCAACACCGTGGCTGCCGGAGATCAGGAAAATGATATTTCGATGATCGAGGCCGCTGCCGTCGGTGCCGCCATGAAAAATGCGACCGATGCCGTAAAGGCGAGTGCCGATTATATCACGGAAAACGACTGCAATCACAGCGGCGTGGCGGAGATTCTTCATAAGTTTATCCTTGCCTGATGCTGTTTCTGTGTCAGGAAACCTTCTTTTTCTTGTTTTCTTTGGCACTTTTTCCGAATTCTGTAAGATTTTACTTTATTTTTTGTTGAAACTGTATTACAATAGTTTCAAAGGACGGCATTTGAAAGGAGACTTGAATCGAGATGTCACGGAAATCAAAACGTATTCTGCTTACTCTGGCTTCTGCCGCTGTCGGCGCAGCCTGCGGTGCGGCAGTCTATTTTATCCGGAAAGGAAAAGCAGATCTTGAAACAGATTTTGACGATTTTAAAGACGAATTTGAAGAGGAAGAGCCTGCTCCTGCTGAACGTACTTATACGACCCTTCCGAAAACGAAAGGTGCGGAGGATGCTGCACCGGATCCGGAATCTGCAGCTTGCAATGAAGGTTCCGAAACAGCTGATGCAGAAGCTGAAAGCGAAACCGCAGAGTTCGAAGAAGAAGACGCTGAAAAAGAAAGCTGTGCGGACGATAGCGAAAGCGCATGTGAAGCGCCGGAAGCTGAATCTGGCGATGATGAAGCGGATTCTTGCGAGGAAGAAACAACAGAAGAAACTGCAGACGCCGCAGAAGAGACACTGTCTGCTGCGGATCGTGAAGTTTCTCCGCAGGAAGAAAGCGAAGTAACCGCAGAATAAAACCCAAAAACAGAATATAGAAACATAAGGAAGTAATTCCTGGGGAGGGAAACCTCCCCTTTTTTATGGAAAGGAGATTGTTATGGAACTTGCAAAACGCGATGACGTTCCTGTAGAACTTACCTGGGACCTGTCTTTAATTTATCCAACCGAGGAGGCCATGCTGGCTGATGCGCAGAAAATGAAAGAATTAAGTCTTTCTATGGAAGCATCCTACAAAGGAAACCTCACCGATGCAGCCACGATCAACCACTGCCTCGACGATTACCAGGAGGTCTACCGTCTGATCACACTGACCGCCAACTACTGCGATCTCGCCGTCTCTGTCGACTATTACAACAGTGCAAACCAGACACGCAACGACCGCATCAACAGCCTGATCTCTGAGATTTTCAGCCGTCTCACCTTTATCGAGAGCGAGCTTTCCGAACAGTCCGAGGATGTTTTGAACGAGGCCATGCAGCAGTCAGATACGAACCGCTGCTATCTCGCCGAGATTCTCCGCAACAAGGCACACCGCCTGAATCCGGAAACCGAGCGTGCCATTTCCGCTCTGTCCCAGACCTTCTCGGCTCCGTACCAGATCTACAACATGGCAAAGCTTGCCGATATGAAATTTGATTCTTTCACCGTAAACGGAAAAGAATATCCGCTCGGCTACTCCCTGTTTGAGGATAATTACGAGTACGAAAAAGACATCGATATCCGCCGCAGTGCATTCTCCGCCTTTTCTGCAAAAATCAGACAGTACGAAAATGTAACGGCAGCTGCTTACAATGCCCAGCTGCAGACAGAAAAGACCATGGCCACGCTGCGCGGCTTCGATTCCGTCATCGATTCTCTGCTGTTCCCGCAGCAGGTCAGCCGTGAGCTGTACAACCGCCAGATCGATCTCATCACCACCCGCCTGGCTCCGCATATGCGCAAATATGCCCGCCTGCTGAAAAAGGTTCACAACCTTGACCGCATGACCTTCGCCGATCTGAAAATCGCCGTCGACCCGGAGTACGATCCGTCTGTCACGATCGAGGAATCGAAACAGTACATCGAAAAAGGCCTTGCCATTCTCGGTGATGATTACGTTTCCATGATTCAGGAGGCCTACAAAAAACGCTGGGTTGACTTTGCACAGAACCAGGGAAAATCCACCGGCGGCTTCTGTGCCAGCCCGTACGGAAAAGGTTCCTTTATTCTCTTAAGCTGGAATAACCGCATGGCAGATGTTTTCACGCTGGCGCATGAACTCGGCCACGCCGGCCATTTCCGTCTCTGCAACGGCGCACAGGCGATTCTCGATACCGAGGTTTCCTCTTATTTTGTCGAGGCGCCGTCTACCATGAACGAGCTTCTGATGGCTCATTATCTGCTGAAAACGACCCCGGACAAACGGTTCCGCCGCTGGGTTTTAAGCTGTATGATCAGCAACACATATTATCATAACTTCGTCACCCATCTGATGGAGGCTGCTTACCAGCGCGAGGTTTACAAGCTCATCGATGCCGGCGACAGCGTACAGGCTGAGACGTTAAGCAGCATTATGAAAGAGACCCTGCAGAAGTTCTGGGGCGATGATGTGGAAATTTCCGATGACGCAGCACTCACCTGGATGCGCCAGCCGCATTACTATATGGGACTTTACTCCTACACCTACAGCGCCGGACTGACCGTTGCCACACAGGTCTGCAAGCGCATCGAAACCGAAGGCCAGACCGCTGTCGATGACTGGAAAAAGGTACTGACCGCCGGAAGCACGAAGACACCGGAAGCGCTGGCAAAAATGGCCGGCGTTGATATCTCGACGGATGCACCGCTTCTCGATACGATCGAGACGATTGGATCGATCATCGATGAGATCTGCGAGCTGACCGAAGAGCTGGGCTGCTGATCCTGTCCGCATTGTAACTCTCTATCAAACAGTAAAAACGGATTGTTCCGTCAGTTTTTGTTACTGGCGAAACAATCCGTTTTTTTCATATCTTTTTTCACGCATTCCAGCACTTTTTCAGAATCGCAGCTGCCTCTGCAATCTCCTCCTCAGAAAGCCCGGCGTACCCAAGCAGCACTGTGCCGCCCTGTGCGGGATCTGCGGCAGCGCCGATGCAGTACCGTTCCAGCCCGTACACGCGCACGCCATCCTCTTTTGCCCGCTGCACCGCCTCCGCTTCGGAGAGTCCTCTCGGCAGGTGGACCAGCACATGGACGCCCGCATTCTCGCCGGACACCGTGTACTCCCGCCCAAACTCCTTCAGAAGCCGGATCAGCAGGTCGTGTTTCCCTTTATACTGTGCACGCATCCGGTTCAGATGGCGCTCGAACGCGCCGCTCCGCATAAACTCTTCCAGAATCTTCTGGTCCGTCTTCGAAACTGTCGCGGAAAAGCATCTTCCGTTCTCCTCGTAGGCAGGCAGCAGCGTCTCTGGCAGCACCATGTAGCTGATGCGGATGGACGGCGCAATCGCCCGCGAAAACGTTCCAAGATAGATCACTTTTCCCTCTGTGTCATTGCCCTGCAGTGCCGGGATCGGGCGGCCCTTGTAGCGGAATTCACTGTCATAATCATCCTCAATCAGATACCGCCCATTTTCCCTCGATGCCCACGCAAGGAGCTGCATCCGCCGCTTCATCGGCATGACCATGCCCATCGGGAACTGGTGCGACGGCATGATGTACGCCAGATCCGCCCCGCTTTTTTCCAGCTCCGCCGGCCGCATGCCCGCTTCGTCCATCGAAATCGTACACATCGCATAGCCGAGCTTCGCAAAACAGCGGTAGGCACTGATGTAGGTCGGATTTTCCATCGCCACTTTATGGCCACGCCCTAAGATCACCGAAAGCAGCATCAGCAGATAATCATTTCCCGCTCCGACGATGATCTGCTCCGTGCGGCAGTTCACACCGCGTGCGTGGTGCAGATAATCGCGGATTGCCTCCCGAAGGCCGTGTTCGCCCTTCGCATCCCCGAGCTGGAACAGGCTGTCATCTGCGTCCAGCAGGACTTCTTTCGAGATCTTCTTCCAGCTGTTCTGCGGAAATCCGCCCGGCGCCGTGCCGGTCACGGCAAAATCGTAGCGGAACGGCGTCTGTTCCGCGGCATCATCCTCTTTTGTCTCCTCTTTCTTTTCATCGAGGCGGTACAGCCCCTCAATCTCACAGACAAAGTAGCCTTTGCACGGCACACTCTCCAGATACCCTTCGGATACCAGCTGCTCATACGCCAGATCCACGGTACTCCGGCTCACCGACAGATAGCCCGAAAGCGCCCGCGCCGACGGCAGGC
>OGPJ01002797.1_pt1 | contig 10834 bp, 8 predicted proteins | sample 1552831 | NCBI WGS metagenome assembly OGPJ01 (sample SAMEA2579914, study PRJEB22360) | human gut metagenome | biome: human gut; feature: human-associated habitat; material: faeces | place: Denmark | collected 2008/2010
GCCGCAAAAAGTATAGATTCGCTTGCATCAATTTTTGTAACCACCACCTGCGCTCCGGCAGTTGCCACTTGTGTTACAATGATTTTCACTTGGATTAAAAACGGCAAGCCGGATGTATCTATGTCGCTTAACGGCTCTTTGGCAGGTCTTGTTGCCGTAACTGCAGGCTGTGATGTTGTTGATGCGCTCGGCTCTTGCATAATCGGTGCCGTTGCAGGCATTTTAGTTGTTGTGGCAGTTGAATTTATTGATATTAAGCTTAAGGTTGATGATCCCGTCGGTGCTGTTGCGGTGCATTGTGTAAACGGTATGTGGGGCACAATTGCCGTTGGTTTGTTTGATACGCAAAACGGCTTGTTTTACGGCGGCGGAGCAAAGCAACTCGGCTTGCAATTGCTTGGCGTAGTTTCCGTTGCCGCGTGGACAGCCGTTACCATGACTGTTGTTTTCACAATAATCAAGAAAACAATCGGCTTGCGTGTTTCGAGAGAAGAGGAAATCAAAGGCCTTGATGCAACAGAGCATAATTTGCCGTCTGCATATGCGGACTTTATGCCCACTCTTGCTTATGCAGAGGATGTTCAGGCAGAGGTTCCCGTTGCAAAGGTTCCGGTTGAAAAGGCAGTTCCCGTGGAATCTTACACAACATCTGCGGATGAGAGCGGCAAGCTCACAAATGTGGTTATGATTTTCAATCCCTCAAGATTTGAGGCTGTTAAGGAAAGCATGAATGAAATCGGCGTAACGGGAATGACGGTTACAAATGTAATGGGCTGCGGCATTCAAAAGGGCCACAGCAAGATGTATCGCGGCGTTGCGATTGAGGAAATGAATCTTAATCCTAAGATGAAGCTTGAAATGGCTGTTTCCAAAGTGCCTGTTTCCGCCGTTGTTGACGCCGCAAGAAAAGCGCTTTATACAGGCAATATAGGCGACGGAAAAATCTTCCTTTATGATTTGGAGGATGTCGTTAAGGTGCGCACGGGCGAGCGCGGCGTTGCCGCCTTGCAGGGCGCGGAGGATTTGGCAAACGATTAGCCATTTTGTTTAGGCTTACCCCCTAAATTTATATCCCCGAAAGAAGCGGCGGGGTGGGGCATTTAAAAATAAATGTTACTCAGCCCGTTGCGCAAAAAACTGCCGGCACGCAAGTGTCGGCAGTTTTTGCTGTTTGTAAGCAGAATTGTTTTGTTAAGTCTTTTTACTTTTTTAATTATGCGGCATTTTCGCTTTGCTCACTGACTATTTTATATAATCTGTCCGGATAATCCGTCATAATGCAGTCTGCACCCATTTGTGAAAGATAAGCAAGATCTTTTTCGTTATTAACGGTCCAATATTGAACTGCTATGCCATGCTCATGTGCATAATTTATAACCTTTGCCGTGCCTAAGTTCGCGGCAAGGCGGAAGGGCATGTTGTAAGGAATTTGAAGGGCAACATATTTTGCTTCAAAATTCTTTTTGTTAAGATTTGCCGCATTGTAAAAGCTGAGCACCTCTTTAATGGTTGCGCTGCGTTTGAAATCAGGGTAATTATCGTCCACATAATGAGAAACCTCTTCGTGGAAAGAGCCGAAAATAACATCCTCAAGTATTCCGCGCTCTTTGATTATGTTGTAAAGAATGTCAACGCCCTTCATTCCGAGATCGCCGCTGTTTTTTATTTCAATTATATATTTGTGCTCGCCTGTTGAAATCAGGTAGTCAAGCACATCTTCAAGCCTTAAAATGCGAAGCTCGTCCGGAACGGCATCGTTTTCCAATTCGGCATATGGCATGTTGCCGTCCTCATCCTCAAATTTTGCGCCCATGTTAAGCGAACGAAGCTCGTCATAGGTAAACTCCTCCGGGCGAACATCCTTGCGGCCGAAAACCTCTTGGCTGTTTGATGTTCTGTCAAGCGTATCATCGTGCAACAGCACAAGCACATCATCTTTTGTGATGTGGAGGTCAAATTCAAAAATATCAACATCAAAACCGGGATTTTCCGCACAGTTTTTAAATGCCATCATTGTTTCTTCGGGTGCAATTCCGCCACCGCTTCTGTGAGCGCTTACAAGCGGAAGATCCGAATCTACAATGTGTGGATTATCCGTTTCATATTTAACAATATTTTCCGGATTTGAATGCCAGTTGATTGAAATAAGCTCGCCTATAACAATGGCGGCTATTATCGCCAAGATTATAATCAGCGCCTTTTTTCCTTTACTTAGTTTTTTCTTTTCGTTTTTGGTGCTTTCCATAAAGCAAAACCTCCCTTGTGTTTTTTGTAAGATTTATGCACATAATTGCGCAAATATGCCTTAATTATAGACAAATTAAACTTTTTCGTCAAACAAACTGCGGCGTTAGGGATCACTTTGCTACTTGTAAAAACAAATGATTTTTTGTTAAATTCGCATAATAAGGGGCTTGAAACGCGGCGATTTTTTGCAACCGTTTGTTCATTTTTAACATCAAAAACCGATGCGCGAACAAAATTATTTTGCTTGTCTGAAATGCGCTTGCCGAGTCTTAAAAATGTGTTTTGCGCGTTGTTGACCGCCGCTTTCAGATGGTGTATAATGGCGTTGAAAGTGGGTCGGTTAGATCTGCTTTTTAAAGAAAATTCGTTAAAACGGGAAGTGAGTTTAAGCTTAATTCACATTGTGAAAGGAGTGCTAATAATGAAAAGAGCAAAGCGAATATCTGCATTTATTGTTGCCGCAGCTTTGATTGCGACTTCGTTTACCGCCTGCGGCACGGGAAAAGGCAAATCGGTCGGTTCGCAAAGCACTTCCGCACAAACAACTCAGGCACAAAGCACCGCTGCGCCGCAAACAACGGCGGCGGAAACAACAACCGAGGAGGAAAAAACCTCTTCGAGCATAGAAATAGAAATCGGCGGAAACAGCTTTTCGCTCGGCGGCTCATCATCGGGCAATTCCGGCAGCTCCGCTTCGGGCGGGTATGAATCGGAAGTGCTCTATTGCAAAAACGGCTCCGAAAAGCTATACGGCGAAATGTACACTCCCGATAATTATTCCGGCAAGCTGCCCGTCGTTATATTGGCGCACAGCTATATGCTGAACGGATCTTCGCTTTCCGCTTATGCCGAAATGTTTGCCGAAAACGGCTATGCCGCTTATATTTTTGATTTTTGGGGCGGCAGCTCAAGCACACGCAGCGGCGGCAGCACCTCGGATATGACTCTTTACACGGAAATAAGCGATCTTAAGGCAGTGCTTTCCGAAATCAGGAAGCTTGATTATATAGATTCAAGCAGCGTTTTCCTGCTCGGCACAAGCCTCGGCGGCTGTGTGGCGGCAATGACGGCGAATGATAAGGCCTCGCAGATTAGCGGGCTGATTTTACTTTATCCCGCGCTTATCGATAAGAAACAGGCTGCGGAGTGGTCGCAAATGGGCTCATGGTTCGGCATAAATTGGATGAATGACCTTGCCGAGATAAATGTGTTTGATAAAATCGGCGGCTTTAAGGGCGATGTGTTGATTTTGCACGGCGATATGGATATGCAGGTGCCGATAAAATTTTCCGAACGCGCGGTTAAGGTTTATCGTTTTGCAACGCTTGTTACGATAAGCGGCGCGGGGCATAATTTCAGCCGCTCAAATCGCACGGCAAACAGCAATATGCTTGAATATATGAAAAAACACACTTGATTAAGGGAAAACTTAAATCGCATTGCTTTTAATTCGGCTCTTTGAAAAAGATCGGTCATTTAAAACGAAAAAACAAACGACGCTTTGCTTTGCGGCAGAGCGCCGTTTGTTTGGTTTATTGAGCAATTATCCTTTGCGGAGTGTGCCCATTTACAAAAACCTTTCGTTAAATATTCTATATAACGGGCGCGCTCAAAGCTTGTTTTTTTATAAAATGATGAAATTCTTTTTATTTTATTGCGCATGGGCTTTTATAGTTTTATAATTATCCCATAGGGTATTTAATAATTATAGGAGGAGTACTTTATGCTAAAAGAAGGGCAGGTAAGAATTCCGTCCGGCTGCGCGATAGCGGCAATTATCGATCGCAAGGGCGGAAAAATCAACGGCTCCGAAATCATTAAATCTATCGCCTTGATGCATGATCGCTCAAACGGTCTCGGCGGCGGATTTGCGGCTTACGGCATTTATCCCGATCATGCGGATGATTATGCTTTTCATGTGTTTTACGAAAGCCAGCAGGCAAAAAGCCTGTGCGAGGATTATTTGTTTAAGCACTTTAATGTTGATGTTTCGGAAAAAATCCCCACCAAAAAAATCGAATCCATTGCAAACGGTCCGGATATTTGGCGCTATTTTGCAAAGCCGAATAAGGTGCGTATGAAAGAGGCCAGAATGGATGAGGAGGAATACACTGTTCAGTGTGTTATGAAAGTCAATCAAAATATTGAGGGCGCTTTCATTTTCTCAAGCGGCAAAAATATGGGCTGCTTTAAGGCCGTCGGCTATCCCGAGGATGTTGGCGAGTTTTATATGCTTGATCAATATGACGCATATTTGTGGACCGCTCACGGTCGCTTCCCCACAAACACACCGGGCTGGTGGGGCGGCTCGCATCCGTTTAATATCCTTGATTGGTCAATCGTGCACAACGGCGAAATTTCATCATACGATGCAAACAGAAGATATATTGAGCAGTTTGGCTATGTTTGCACCATGCAAACGGACACGGAGGTTATCACATATCTTTTCGACCACCTTATTCGCCACCACGGTCTGCCGATAGAGGTTGCAGCGGATGTGCTCACTGCTCCCGAATGGGATGAAATAGACCGAATGCCTAAGGACAAGAAAGAATATTTCACCACCCTGCGCTCTATCTACGGCTCTGCATTGGTAAACGGCCCATTTTCCGTTATTCTCGGCTCAAACAAGGGCCTGCTTGCCATCAACGATCGCTTAAAGCTTCGCTCGCTTACTGCGGCCACAAAGGGCACAAGGGCATATTTTGCCTCCGAGGAATCGGCAATCAGAATTGTTTGCCCGGATCCCGAAAGGGTTTGGTCCGTCAGCGGTGCAAAGCCCGTTTTCGTTCCGCTTGAGCTTGATAAAAAGGAGGGTGCAAAATGATTGATTACATCCCCCGCAGATTTACGGTAATAATGGATAAGGATTTGTGTGTTAACTGCGGCAAATGCATAACCGAATGTTCAAACGGCTGCCATCTTTATTCCCCTAAAGATAAAAAAACGGTTATCTCAAAGTCGGATAACTGTGTTGCGTGCCACAGGTGTGTTTCAATGTGCCCCGTCGGTGCGCTCAGAATAGAAAAATATGTTTGCGATTACCGCGACAATGCAAACTGGACTCCGCAGTATCAGCAGGAAATCTGCCGCCAGGCAAACACGGGATCAACACTTCTTTCGGCAATGGGCAATCCCAAACAGTTTCCGATTTATTGGGATAAAATTCTGCTTAACGCCTCGCAGGTAACGAATCCCTCAATCGATCCGCTGCGCGAGCCTATGGAAATCCGCACAATTCTCGGCAGAAAGCCGCAGAAAATGCTGGTGGAGAAAAAGGGTAAATCCCTCACCGAAATGCCGCCGCAGGTTGTGCTTGAAACTCCGATTATGTTTTCTGCAATGTCGTTCGGCTCAATCAGCCTTAATGCGCAAAAATCGCTCGCAATGGCGGCAAGGGAGCTCGGCACTCTGTTTAACACGGGTGAGGGCGGCCTTCACAGCGATTTAACGGATTACGGCAGAGATGCCGTTGTTCAGGTGGCTTCGGGGCGCTTCGGCGTTTATAAGGATTATCTTGAAAATTCAAGGTTTATAGAAATTAAAATCGGTCAGGGCGCAAAGCCCGGCATCGGCGGTCATCTCCCCGGCGAAAAGGTTAATGTTGAGGTTTCAAATGCCCGCATGATTCCCGTCGGCTCGGATGCAATTTCACCTGCACCGCACCACGATATTTATTCGATTGAGGATCTGCGCCAGCTTATATGGTCACTCAAGCAAGCCACAAACGGTGAAAAGCCCGTTGCCGTTAAAATCGCCGCGGTTCACAACATCGCCGCTATTGCGTCGGGAGCTGCCCGAGCAGGCGCGGATATCGTTGTTATAGACGGCTTCAGGGGTGGCACCGGCGCCGCTCCCACAAGAATCAGGGACAATGTCGGCATTCCGATTGAGCTTGCGCTTGCCGCCGCGGATCAAAGGCTGCGCGACGAGGGCATTCGCTCAACCGTTTCACTTGTTGCGGCCGGCTCTTTCCGCTGCTCTTCGGATATTATTAAGGCAATCGCGCTCGGCGCAGACGCTTGCTATATCGCCACTGCGGCGCTTATTGCAATGGGCTGCCACATGTGCCAAACCTGCAACACCGGCAAATGCAATTGGGGCATTGCCACTCAAAAACCCGAGCTCACCAAAAGGCTCAATCCGGAAATTATGTATAAAAGGGTTGTCAATCTTGTTAATGCCTGGAATCACGAAATTAAAGAGATTATGGGCGGCATGGGCATAAATTCCGTTGATTCCCTCAAAGGAAACAGATTGATGCTGCGCGGAATAGGATTAAGCGAAAAAGAGCTTGAAATCCTCGGCATTAAGCACGCGGGCGAATAAGGAGGCACGGATATGAGTATTGAAGCAGGCCTTGAAAGATATGAAAAGGTAAACGAGCTTATTAAAGACGAGCTTGTTAAAAAGAATAAAGTAACGGTTAAAAATGTAAACGGTCAAAGATATATCGGCTGCGCGCTTGATTCCGGCAAAACCATAGAGGTGCACGGCACTCCCGGCAACGATATGGCTTGCTATTTAAACGGCGGCAGAGTTGTTGTGTTCGGAAACGGTCAGGATGCCGTGGGCAACACAATGAACGGCGGCGAAATAGTTATTCACGGCCACAGCGGCGACGCTCTCGGCTACGGCATGAGAGACGGCAATATCTATATCAAAGATAATGTTGCCTGCCGCGGCGGAATTCATATGAAGGAATTTGAGCAAATGAAGCCGGTTATTGTAATCGGTCAAAATGCAGGTTCGTTTCTCGGCGAATATATGGCAGGCGGCACTATTGTGCTGCTCGGTCTGAATGTTCCGCGCGGCGAAAAGCTTTTCGGCACGCATTGCGCATCCGGTATGCACGGCGGCAAAATCATCGTCAGGGGCAAATTCCCAAAAGAAAATCTTTCGCCCAATATTGAAGTTTGCGAGCTGACGCCGGAGGATGAAAAAGAGCTTAAAGCATATGTTAAGCAATATTGCAAATATTTCGGTGCGGATTACGGCGAAATAATCGGCGGCGAATTTAAAAAGTTGGTTCCCGCCACTTCAAGACCGTATGCAAATCTTTACACGCCGAACTAATTGTTGTATAATCATATAACGATATAAGAGAGGGATACCGCCGCCGTGCCATTCGGCTGCCGTGCACGGTGATATTCGGTAAATATTCGGCAGCCGGAAAGGCCTTTTTATAAATATGTTTAACAGTCTTCACGAAGAATGCGGTGTATTCGGAATATTTGAAAATAAAACCACCTATGTGGCTCGCTCAACCTATCTGGGGCTCTATGCGCTTCAGCACAGAGGGCAGGAAAGCTGCGGCATCGCCGTTAATGACGACGGCGTTTTCTCCCATTATAGGGGCGACGGCCTTGTGCCAGAGGTTTTCACAAAGGAAAAGCTTGACGGGCTCGGCAAGGGCAACATGGCAATCGGCCATGTGCGCTATTCCACCACGGGCGGCGGAGATAATCCGAATAATGTGCAGCCGCTTGTTATTCGCCATATAAAAGGTAATTTGGCATTGGCTCATAACGGAAATCTTGTTAATGCGGCAGAGCTGAGAAAGGCATTTGAGCTTGGCGGCGCAATTTTCCACGGCACTTCGGATACGGAATCAATCGCATATGCCATCGTGCAGGAGCGCCTTGTGTGCAAAAGTACCGAGGAAGCGGTTTCCAGAGTTATGAATCACCTAAACGGTGCTTATTCATGCGTTGTGATGACTGCCACAAAGCTTATCGGCTTTAGGGATCCCATGGGCTTTCGCCCGCTTTGCATAGGCAAAACGGATGACGGCGCTTATGTTATCGCCTCCGAATCCTGCGCGCTTGATACAATCGGCGCTAAATTTATCAGGGATATTGCGCCCGGCGAAATTGTAACCGTCAGCACGGAGGGGATTTCGTCGGATACAAGCCATTGTGGCAAATGCAAGGGCGGAATGTGCGTGTTTGAATATATCTATTTTGCAAGGCCGGATTCCGTTATAGAGGGATCTTCCGTTCAGCAGGCAAGAATGCGCGCAGGGGAGTTCCTGGCAAAGGAAAGCCCGGTTGATGCGGATATTGTAATCGGTGTTCCGGATTCGGGCCTTGATGCTGCCCTCGGCTATTCAAAGGAAAGCGGAATTCCTTACGGCGTTGGTTTCATTAAAAATAAGTATATCGGCAGAAGTTTTATTCAGCCCAGCCAGGATCAGCGCGAGGATGCTGTGCGCATAAAGCTTAATGTTGTGCGCCCGAATATAGAGGGCAAAAGAGTTATTATGATTGATGACTCAATAGTAAGAGGCACAACCTGCGCCAGAATTGTGGCTTTGCTTCGCGAGGCGGGCGCAAAGGAAGTTCATATGCGTGTTTCCTCGCCGCCGTTTAAATATCCCTGCTATTTCGGCACGGATGTTGACAGCCAGGAAAATCTTATCGCCTGCAAATATAACAGTGTGGAGGATATCGCAAAAATAATCGGCGTTGATTCGCTTGCCTATCTTTCAATTGATGCCACCCATAAGCTTGCCGAGCAATCACACCTTAATTATTGTGACGGTTGCTTCACAGGCAATTATCCTGTTGAGGTGCCAAAGGAGCAGCCTAAGGATAAGTTTGAAACTAAGTTAAACAGATTTTCCGCATATTATCAGGTTTTGGATTGATTTTATTATAAAGTACTTGACTATTTGCCGAAAATATAGTAAATTATATGGGCGGAAAAGATTCCGCCCAATATATGCAGATGTGTCCGAGCTGGCCGAAGGAGCACGATTGGAAATCGTGTAAACGGCGATAACCGTTTCAAGGGTTCAAATCCCTTCATCTGCGCCAAAAAAGCCTTAAATTCCTTCGCTTTATGCGGAATTTAAGGCTTTTTCTTTTTGCTCTAATGTTGCGGCTTTTTCTTTCTTTGCAGCAAGCTTTAAGCCGATTTGAAGCCGATTTGTAGCCAACAATATAGCATAATAAGCGTGTGCATTGTTAGGTGCATACGCTTATTTTTATAGTGCAGTATAAAATAATGCCCTCGGAAAACCGAGGACATCATTTTTTTAAAGGAGTAATTATTCATCGGCGTTATGCCGAGAGTACTTATTTTTTCTTCGGCGCACCGCAGGCTTTGCAGCCGCCGCAAGAGGAGCAATCGCCCCCGCAGGAGCTTTTGCCGGATTTCTTATCTTTAACAAGGCTTCTTATGATAAGCGCCACGATTAAAACAAGAACCGCGATAATAATAATTGTTAAGTAATTAGCCTTTAAAAAGCTTAACATAAAATTCACCTTCTTAAAAAGCGGCAATCAATTATTTTGTTGCCTTTGCTTTAACGGTAAGTTCGTTATTATCATACTTATTCTTTCTGACAAGCATGTAAACGATTACGGCGATTGCTGCGATTGCAACGATGAGACCGAATACATTGCCGTTGCCCATGAACATGGAGCCGATCTGGTTTACGATGAGTGCGATTACATATGCAAAGCCGCACTGATAACCGATTGCGAACCAAGTCCATTTAGCGTTATTCATCTCTCTCTTAATTGCGCCGATAGCTGCAAAGCAGGGTGCGCAAAGAAGGTTGAAGATAAGGAACGAATAGCCTGTTACGCCGTTGAATACGCTGCCGATTGTTGTGTAAACATTGGCATCACCTGCGCCGTAGAGGATACCCATTGTGCCAACGATGTTTTCTTTTGCAACAAGGCCTGTGATGGAGGCAACAACTGCCTGCCAGTTGCCCCAGCCGAGGGGCTTAAAGAGCCAAGCAAGTGCGCCGCCGATTGTGGCAAGGATTGAGGAATCAATTTGATCCTCGCTGAGCATTCCGAAATGGCCGTCAACAACGCCGAAGTAAGTTGTGAACCAAACAAAGATTGTGGAAAGGGTGATGATTGTGCCGGCTTTCTTGATGAAAGACCAACCGCGCTCCCAGGTTGAGCGAAGAACGGTGCCGACTGTGGGCCAGTGGTAAGCCGGAAGCTCCATAACGAAGGGAGCCGGGTCGCCGGAGAATCTTTTTGTTTTCTTGAGCATGATACCGGAAATGACCACGTTGACGTTGAACAGCGTCCGCAGCGCACCCGCCAGCATACCCAGCAGCGCGCCCGCCAGCATACCCAGCAGGATGCAGACATACCAGGGCAGATTCCACGCCAGCGCGGCATACAGCGCGGCGCAGGCCCCGGCGCAGTACTGCCCCGCCGCGCCGATATTGAACATGCCCACCTTGTAGGCAAACAGGACGGACAAGGCGCACAGCAGCAGCGGCGCCGTGCGCACCAGCGCCTGGCCGAAATACTTGAGCTTCAGCGCACCGGGAAAGCGCAGGAAGCTCTTCATCACCGCGACGATCGCTTCAAACGCGCCGCTGGGTTCGATGATCAGCAGCACCAGATATCCCACGATCAGACCGCCCAGAACGCACACCAAGGATGCGAGCAATGTCTGGAAGCCGTCCTTGCGGATCAGGGATTTATGTTCTTTTTTCACCGCTCCTTCGCCTCCTTCTTTGCACCGGCCATGTACAGACCCAATTCTTCCACGGTGGTCGTCTTGGGGTCAAGCTCGCCTACGATCTCGCCCTCGTACATGACGAGGATGC
>OGPJ01002798.1_pt1 | contig 10833 bp, 8 predicted proteins | sample 1552831 | NCBI WGS metagenome assembly OGPJ01 (sample SAMEA2579914, study PRJEB22360) | human gut metagenome | biome: human gut; feature: human-associated habitat; material: faeces | place: Denmark | collected 2008/2010
AGCATAACACCATTAGCAACATTAAACATACCTCCATAATTATAGTTGTGAAATGGAGTATAAGCATTCCCGGTAACCAAGTCGCGTACATCACGTTCTGTCTTCGGATATATTTGAGGATTAATCTCATCATACATTTCTGATTTTAGCTCGCAACTTTGTAACCCACATATTATGAGGGCAATTAGTCCAATTATATATATATTCTTATTTTTCATCTTCGTATATTCTTATGTTTTTAGTAATTAGAATGAAATATCTACGCCAAAACTGAAAGATGTGACATTCGGATACGAATAATTTCCTGTATCAGTTTCTGGATCTACTCCGTTCCAGTTTGTAATAACAAACGGATTGTTAACATTCGCGGAAATACGTATATTGTTTGCTATTGATTTGGCAACAGGGATTGTATATCCGACTGTAATATTCCGGCATCTCAGATAATTGATTTTCTTGAAATAGTAGTCTCCAACGCCATACGAGCTTTGAAGGAGGTTTGGAACCGTTGTATTCTGATTGTCATTTGAATATGAATCCAAGGTACGTCGCGACAGGTTAGTCAGATTGCCACCCAGCCCGGTTATCCACGAATCATAATAGCTGGCTCCCCGCAAACGTCCAAACTCCCCATAGAAATAAATATTAAAATCCAGATTTTTGTATCGAACCGTATTATTAAAACCTACGCTACATTTAGGGTCTGAGGTACCCAGGTAAACGATATCATACTGATTCAACAAGTTAGCCGAACCTTCTTCATCATAAATATTTTTCAGTTTAATCTGTCCCGGTAATAAAGCCGGCTGCCAAGCCGGAGCCTTTTCACCAGCTTGTAATAATCCGTCGGATAAATTGACATAATGAGAACGTATCGGGTCTCTTTCTGACTCGTAGGGAGCAGGTGTCCAATTCGGGTCGCGTTCGTACCAATTATCTTTGTTGGTTGAAAAAGTGAAATCGGTACTCCATGTCAAATCTTTATTTGTAATATTCACGGTATTCAGTGTCAACTCAAACCCGCGTCCTTGTGTTTTTCCCATATTCGCAGCAATCTTATTAATCTCGTTATACGCAGGCAGAGGTTTGTTATTAACCAACAAATCAGAGATGATCCGGTTGTAATATTCCATAGTCAATGCAATACGGTTATCCAGGAAACCTAATTCTAAACCAACATTGAATTCGCTAGTAGTTTCCCATGTTAATTTTCTGTTTCCCAGTTTTGTTGTTGCAGTACCCGTATAGCCATCGTTTCCGAATACCCAGCCCGCAATTACACCGTAAGCATCTGTCATGTAGTTTCCAATATTGGAGTTTCCGGTTTGCCCGTAACTGGCTCTCAATTTACCATTCGAGAGAATATTGTAAAACGGCTTCATAAATTCTTCATCACTGAACCGCCAGCCTAACGATACAGAAGGGAAATAACCCCAGCGGTAATCCGGATGGAAATTTGCAGCGCCGTCGGCACGGACAGTAGCCGTCAACAAGTATCTACCCAAATATGAATAGTTCAACCTGGCAAAATAAGAACCCAAAGAATTATTATAAGCAGAAGAATTTACAAATGGTTTAGCGCTGCCTCCTGCCCACAAACTGTTATAAAGGAAACCATCAGTAGAGAAATCTTCATTACCGGCAAATACACTTTCTACATTAAATTGTTGGTAGGAATACCCTACTAATGTTGTCAGGTTATGGCTACCAAATTCTTTCGTATAGTTTGCCGTCAATTCCATAAGGTAATCCATATTATCCCGTTGCAGAATATTGGCTATCCCGCCTTTTGCGTATCCGGCTATCGTAGTAGTAGGTACATAACTTTTGTTTTTATCATACCTGCGGTCAAAACCTAAATTCGCTTTCAGAATTAAACCTTTTATGGGTTCTGCCTGTATATAACCGCTGGCAAGTACCCGGTCGTTTGTCGTTTTATCCGTAATTTCCAGTAAAGAAACAGGATTCGGATACTGCGCCATATCCGGGAATATTGAATAATCACCATTTTCATCCCGGACAGGAACACTCGGGTCGAAGCGTAAGGCTGATGTTAGAATACCCGCTTTTTCAAAGTCACTATCCCCCAACTGGGAATTATCATACTGATTCCTGCTTAAATGGAATGAAAAACCGGTTTTTATATACTTAGAAATTTCCTGATCCAGATTTACTTTCATAGTAAACCTGTTCATTGCGTTATTTCTAACAATACCTTTCTGGTCAAAGTAATTGATGGATGCTGCATATTGTGTTTTCTCAGATCCACCGGTTAAAGATATATTATGGGATTGTTGTATTCCGGTACGTGTTACCTCATCCAGCCAATCTGTAGTTTGTGCAGCTGCAATTTCTGCATCGGTATATCTTGGAATATAAGGATCGTCAGCAGGTGCGGGTTTACCACCATATATTCCTTGCCCGGTTTTATGCAGCCATGTTTCGTAAACAAATCGGTTTCTTTGTGTCATATATTCTTTGGCATCCAGCATTTTATAATTGTTCTTAACGTTTTGTACTGTCACGTTTCCGGAATAAGTAACTTTAGGAGCTCCACTTTTACCTCTTTTGGTAGTGATAATGATAACTCCATGACCAGCACGTGACCCATAAATGGCAGTCGCACTTGCATCTTTCAGAACCTCAATAGATTCTATGTCATTGGGGTTGATTGACGCTAATATATTATCGACAGTTCCGGTTTTATAGTAATTCCTATCCGAATCCAGAGTCGAAGAAGTGGAGATCGGGAAACCATCAATGATAAAAAGTGGATCATTTCCTGCATTAATAGATGTAGCTCCACGAATACGGAATGTAGCTCCACCGCCTACTTGTGCACTGTTTTGAAATACCTGCAATCCGGCAGCTTTGCCTGCCAGAGCATGAGAGACAGTCGATATGGTTCCGACAGGAGTGTTGGTCATTTTTACTGATGATATGGCCCCGGTAAGGTCACGTTTTTTTTGTACTCCGTAACCTACAACGACAACTTCATCCAGACTTTGGGTATCTTCTTTTAATACAATCAGGAAGTTAGCTTGCCCTTTTATGTCAATGTTCTGACTCAAAAATCCGATATATGAAATGAGTAGAGTTCCGGTTTCAGGAACTGATAAAGAGAAGTTTCCATCGAGATCAGTCATCGTTCCGTTTGTGGTACCTTTCACATAGATATTTGCTCCGATAACAGGTTCTCCATTTTGATCTACAATTTTTCCTGAAATCTGTTTTTTTTGTTGAATAGCAGGTTTTGTAGGCACAGTCTGTTTTTCGAACAAATAGATTTTATTGTTTTTGATCTCGTAATTCAGATTGGTATTAGCAACCAGTTTTTCCAGGACAGAGGTAACATCTGCGTTTTCAACCTGAATACTCACTTTTCTGTCCAGATTGACAATCTGCTTGCTGTATGCAACACTAAGTCCTGTTTGTTTGGTGATGGCAGATAACACTTTTTCAACCTTGACGTTGTTGAGTGACATGGAAACCCGCTGGGCAGAGGCTTCTGCTGTAAAGGTCAACAAGGAGATAACCAGAAATAAAAATGTCAGTTTCATTGCATTCGGGATTTTCTCAATTAATATTAAAAGGTGCCTGGGGATAAGGCACAGATTATTTTTTTTCATATTTTTGAAATGAATTTATGTATTAGAAATTAATTTGAATTTCGGTACGTCGAATAACCGGGGATGTGGGGACATTTCCGGTTATTTTTTTAGTTTGTTATGTTGTGTTGTTCATGTGTGCTTTTTTTATAGGTTAAACATTTGATGCTTTCTATATAGTAGACACACGGTGGCAGAAAAAGTATGAGTAGAAAATGAAAAAAGTTTTATTTTTTTAGTTCTATGCTGATAATGCTTTCTTTTTCAATGAATTTCACCGGAGTAATTTTCTCTATATCTTTCAGAATCTGTTCAATGCTCTGGTCTGTTGAGGTGAGCGTATAGTTATAGTGGAGAACTGAAGAGTCTGCTATGGAAAACTCTACATTATACCAGCGTGACAAGGTCGCTATTACTTCAGACAGAGGTGTATTATCGAATACTATTTGATTCTTTTTCCAGGCAGAAAGGAGATTGATGTTCTTTGGACGGGATATTTTACAAACACCGCTTTTCCGGTTGTAAGTCGCTTTTTCTCCCGGTTTCATATAGGCTAATGAACTGTGTTGGTTTGCCAATTGCACTTTTCCACTTTCCAGGGAAACGAAGATATCCGGGTCGGTAATGTATGCTTTTACGTCGAATGTCGTACCCAATACTTTTACATTGATATCTTTTACATCCACAATGAATGGGCGGTCTTTGTTGGGAGATACTTCGAAGAAGGCTTCTCCTTCCAATTCGACTTTACGCTCGTTGAAACCAAACTTCCGCGGGTATTTGATACGTGTCTCGGCATTAAGTATCGCCTTGGAACCGTCCTGGAAGATCAGTTGCATGCGTTCGCCTTTGGGGACATATATTTCTTCGTAACCGGAATCTGCGAAAAGATCGATATGCTTATCTATATACCAGAATTGCCCGAGGAACAACAGTAACGGTATAAGGATGGCGGCTGCACGAAAAATGAATCGTTTTCTTTGTTGTAAGTGGATCTTCTTCATGATATACTGATACATCTCATCGGAAGGGATGCTGCGTTCTGCATACAGTTCTTCGCTGCCGGGTTGTATCTTTTCCATATCTTCATCCATTAGCGACGATAAATATCGGGAACCCTCGGGTGTGGAGAACCAGCGGATTACCTGGCGGGCTTCCTCCGGGGTGGCCGTGTTGTTGAGGGTCCTGTCGATGATATGTTTATCTGGTGCTTTCATTTTATTCCTGTTTTCTTAATTGACACATAACTGGGTGGATGGTATGAGTGTTTGTTACTCTTTTTTTCTTTTCAGGGGAAAAGAGAGGAGAGCAATAGGATTAGTAACTTATCGAAATGTTCACGGAGCAGCTTGATAGCCTGCGAGTAATGAGTTTTGACAGTCGGTATGGAGATCTGCATTTTTTCTGCGATTTCCTGATTGGATAAACTGTCTTTCAGCTTGTACAGGCAGACTGCTTTCTTTTGTTCCGGTAGGCTGTCGATGGCCCGGTACAGTTGCTCGGTCATTTCCTTCTCTTCCAGTTTCGATAATATTTCGTTTTCATATTCGATTGTTTCCTGTGCCAGTTCGTAATTCTTCTCCAGAGCGGTGTAGTTGTTGCGTATCTCGTTCAGGAGATGGTTCTTCAACATGGTGTACAGGTAGTTTCTCAGGTTGATATGGATGCTGAACAGGGAACGCGATTCCCAGAGTTTCAGAAATATCTGCTGGACAGCGTCTTTTGCTGTGTCATTATCTTTTAAATATTTGTATGCCAACACATAGAGCAGCTTGTGGTAGCGTTCGTAAATAGCAGTAAAAGCCCTCTCATTTCCTTTTTGCAAAAGAATAAGTAACTCGTCATCGGTTTGCCCGGATATGGAGAGGAACCGTTTGTGCATATAATAGTATCCCTTTTAGATTTCTGTGCAAATATAGCTTTAATATGAAACTTTCCAATCGCTGAACTCCAAACTTAACTGTTCCCACCGTTCTTTTCTTTCTGTTTCCTCACGCTCTTCCAATGGATTTGAAACGGAAAGGCCGATTAGCCGGATGGGGTTGGTTGCGTAATCCACTTCCCTGAGCAGTTGTTTGGCCAGGGGAAGAATATCATTCAGGGTGGTGAGTTCATGGGGTTGCGTGATACTTTTCGTTTTCAGGGTGAAATCATGGAATTTAATCTTTAATGTCAGTGTGTTCCCTTTGAAGCCTGTCCGTTGCAGGCGGCCGATTAATTCGGTGGCGGCATGATAAAGCTCGATGATGACGGAAGAGGTACGGGAAATATCCTTTTCCAATGTATGCTCACACCCGACGGATTTACGGATACGGACGGCTTCTACCGGGCGAAGGTCTATTCCTCGGGCACATTCGTAATACAGACTGCCTGCTTTACCGAACTGGCGGCTCAGCATTTCCAGCGAACAATCCCGTAATTCAGCACCGTTATGAATGCCTAATGTGTGCATTTTTTTGGCAGTGACCGGACCCACACCCCAGAATGACTCAATGGGTAGCCGGGCGATAAAGTCGAGTGCCTGAGCCGGATGGATGGTGCAAAGGCCGTCCGGCTTACGGTAATCGGAGGCGATTTTAGCCAGGAATTTATTGTAGGAAATACCGGCGGAGGCGACCAGATGCAGTTCTTGCCTTATCCGTTGCTTGATTTCTTTGGCAATGTCGACAGCCAGGGGGATTTGCTTTTTATTTTCCGTCACATCGAGGAAGGCTTCATCCAGCGAAAGCGGTTCGATGATATCCGTATACTCATGAAAAATCTCGTGGATTTGTGAAGAAACTTCTTTATATACGCTCATTCTGCCCGGTACAAAAATCAGGTGAGGGCATAAGCGCTTGGCTTTTTGTGACGACATGGCGGAACGGACACCGTATTTACGTGCCTCATAACTGGCCGCGGCAACCACACCACGCTCTTCCGAATAACCGACCGCCAGCGCTTTTCCCCGCAGCTCTGGATTATCCCGCTGTTCGACCGATGCATAGAATGCATCCATATCTATATGTATGATTTTACGTTCCGTATAACCTCCTTTTCCTAAACAAAGATACGTAAAAGGGAGGAGATACCGTAGGGATACAACCCTCTTTTGGCTAAATTGCAGATTTTCAAGCGTTTGTTTTAGTTAAGAACACCAAAAAGAACATGAGAGCCTACAAAAAAACAAAATTAGGTGTCTCTAATACTGTCGCAAACATATATATATTTTCTTTTTAATCGTATGGTTATTATTGGTTTAAAATAACTTTTCATTCGACAATTATTCTTTATGCATTTAACATCTGTCGCATAATCATTCGATAACTGTCGAATGAATAAAGAACATATGTCGAACGATTATTTATATGAAACGGAAAAATAATTCAGAAGACAGTGAAAAGTAACTGTGGAAGATTTGGATTGGGTGAAAGGCGAATATCATTCCGTGAATAAAGAGATAATCAGTAATTGAGGTAGTGATGTCTGTAATTTATCTACAAAGGAAGTCTTTTTCTTCCCGTAATTTTGCAACGTAGAAACAATATAGTTAGATAATCCTCCTAAAACATCTTGACAATGCCTATTGAATGGGACTGGAATTATAAAATGAATAACGAAACAATTAAATATTATATCATGGAAATAATTAAAAACAAAGAATTCGGAGGCGAACGTCCTCTATTCGCTACACACGACTTGCAACTGGAAAATGTAACCATTCATACAGGCGAGTCCGCACTGAAAGAATGCAGTAATATCATTGCCGTAAACTGCCGGTTTGAAGGTAAATATCCTTTCTGGCATACTAATGGCTTTATTGTAAAGAATTGCCTTTTTACGGAGGGAGCACGGGCGGCCCTGTGGTATTCCCAAAATCTCCAAATGACGGATACGGTAGTAGAGGCCCCGAAGATGTTCCGTGAAATGGACGGAATCAGGTTGGAAAATGTACAACTTCCCAATGCCCTGGAAACCCTGTGGCATTGCCGCAACGTGGCACTGAAAAATGTACAGATAGACAAGGCCGATTATCTATTCATGCACAGTGAGGATATCCGTATCGAGAACTATAGCCAGAATGGGAATTATTCTTTCCAGTACTGCAAAAATGTGGAAATCCGCAACGCCGTTATCAACTCGAAAGATGCTTTCTGGAATACGGAAAATGTAACGGTATACGATTCAGAACTGAATGGAGAGTATCTAGGCTGGCATTCACGCAATCTTCGGCTGGTGAACTGTAAGATTTCAGGTACGCAACCGCTCTGTTACGCCCATAATCTCATTATGGAGGATTGCATAATGGGTGATGATGCCGACCTGTGTTTTGAATATAGCAGTGTGGATGCCACTATCAACAGTCCTGTTCATAGCGTGAAGAATCCGCGTGCCGGTATTATTCTGGCAGAGAGTTACGGTGAGATCATCATTGATAGAAATATCAAAGCTCCTGCCGACTGCGAACTGAAATTATGGGACAACAGAACTTGCTTCAGCGCATGAAATATGTTTTCGATAAAATAACTCCCCGGCGTGCTACCAATTCCTACAAATGGGATACGGCACACAACGATGATGTTCTACCGATGTGGGTTGCCGATATGGATTTCCGTACGGCTCCCGCTGTGGTGGAGGCTCTGCGCAAACGGGTGGAACACGGTATCTTCGGTTACACAAAAGTGCCTCCGGCTTATTATGAGGCAATAACGGATTGGTTTGCCCGGCGGCACGGCTGGCAGATTGAAAAAGACTGGATTATTTATCCTTCGGGCGTCGTCCCGGCATTGCCAGCCGTTATCAAGGCACTCACCGTTCCGGGAGACTGCATTCTGGTACACCCCCGGTTTATAATTGTTTTTTCTCTTCCATCCGCAATAATGGTTGCGAAATAGTGGAAAATCCCCTTCTTTATATAAACGAAACGTATCGGATTGATTTCGCCGGATTGGAGCAAAAAGCTTCTGATCCGAAAGTAAAGCTGTTACTTCTTTGCAACCCCCATAATCCGGCAGGGAGAGTCTGGACCCGGCAGGAACTGACACGTATCGGTGAGATTTGTCTCCGCAACGATGTGATTGTTATAGCGGATGAGATTCATTGTGAGCTGGTTTATCCGGGACATACCTATACTCCTTTCGCTTCTATCTCGGAAGAATTCCTGATGCATTCCGTCACATGCACGTCTCCAAGCAAAGCATTTAACCTGGCAGGACTACAGATTGCCAATATTATCTCGGCTGATGAATATATGCGTATGAAAATAGACAAAGCCATCAATATCAACGAAGTTTGTGATGTGAATCCGTTCGGAGTGGAAGCACTGATGGCCGCTTACAACGACGGAGAGGAATGGCTGGAAGAATTGAAACATTATCTGGCGATAAATTACAATTATCTGAAAACCTACTTCAATGAGTACCTCCCGGAATTCCCTGTAGTGATACTGGAAGGCACATACCTGGTATGGGTGGATTGCTCGATACTGAAACGGCGTTCGAAAGAGATAGTGGAAATACTTCTGAAAGACGAAAAGCTTTGGGTAAATGAAGGAAGCATGTATGGTGAGGCGGGTGAAGGTTTTATCCGTCTGAATATAGCCTGCCCCCGTCAGGTGCTGATAGACGGTCTGGACCGATTAAAGAGGGGCCTTAAAGAGATAATTCTTTTGCCACACTAAATAGTAGTCTAAATCCTTCAGACCATTTTTTATGAATCAACCAATCCTGAAAGTTCAGATCATGATTGTGGTTTTCTAAAAGATGTATGTTCAGGTTTGTTTTATTACAGACTTCGAATCGTTCCTGTAAGTCATAAACACCTTCTACCGGCACGTTTGCATCTTCCTTACCATGAAAAATATGTATAGGTATATGTAGTCGTAACAATCTTGTTTTGTTCGGTTCAAGTTTAAAATGGCTTTTAAACCATTGGGGAGTTATATTAAAGTAATTACTTCTAATCCACAGCCAATCATTGTTGGTTATTCTTTTTATTAATTCTCCATGGAACGGCATGCGCATTTTTTCAATGTCATGTATATCGATGACGCCGTTTTTTACTATATCCAGTGAATCAAATGGCATATTCTGAAACATGTAGGTTTTATGCCGGATAACTGTTTCCTCCTCTGTTTCATATTCTTCTTTACTGATCGCTTTATCTCCGTCTTTGTCGAAAACGGAGTTTGCCATTATCATTACTCCATGTCCTTTATTTTGCCATAAGATGATATCATACATATTTTCATGGGCATATCCGTGTAGTAATAAAGCGTCTATATGCACGACCTTTCGTTCTGCAACGAGCGCGGCAATAATAGTACCCTCACTTATTCCATAAAGTAGAATCTTGCATTCTGTAAAGCGTTGGTCTTTTTGAAGGAATGAAATCATTGTCTCCACATCTTCAGCTTCCTGAACAGGAGTATATTTTGCATATTTTGCGGAATCCACTTCTACAAATAAAGGAGGAGTTTCGCCTGTTTTGCATCCCCGGCGGTTATAGGTAAAAAATGCCGTTCCTTCTTCACAAAAGCCGTTCGCAAGTTCATCAAAATAATTGAATGTCGTTCTCTTTGTCAAATAGGTAGTCGGTCCCGTTCCGGCAATACAAAAGACAATTGTTTTCACTTTATTATCCGGTAAACACAGGCGGGCTTCAATTACTTCTCCGTCATTTAACGGGATTGTTTTGATTTCCGGAATAAAAGCAAAAGCATTACTGCTTAGCAAAAATACGAATAGGCTGATAATAACTCGTTTCATACGTATATTTTATTTGTTTGACTCTTCAAATTGTTTATAGAGCTCTTTTAGTTCATGAAGAGCTTTTTGATAATTTCGATTTATAGAACGTCTTGCTATCAAAAGGTAAATGATAAGTCCGAGCGGAATAATGATAACAGTCAAAATGCCCGGGGGAATATTTGCCGCTATTTGATAAAAGACATAGAAACCTATTGAAAACAGAAAAGAACATGCATATATGGCCAAATCATATTTGGTTTTGAATTTTATATTTTTCTCAAATTCCTTTATTCGATATTCCAGCCATTCTTTTACAGGCTTGCTATTAGTATATTTCCGCATTTTGTAAGCAGAGCGTTCCCAAAGCAGATAAGAAACAGATAATATAACTAAAGCGCTGACATCTAAGAGCATTCCTTCCATACTCTGCTCCCTTAAAAACAATGTTGCGATGAGATACACAATCACAGCAATGACAACGAGTCGAAAAATAGTCC
>OGPJ01002815.1_pt1 | contig 10795 bp, 10 predicted proteins | sample 1552831 | NCBI WGS metagenome assembly OGPJ01 (sample SAMEA2579914, study PRJEB22360) | human gut metagenome | biome: human gut; feature: human-associated habitat; material: faeces | place: Denmark | collected 2008/2010
CATAGTTTGTTTTTTACAATCTATGCAGGGGTTTTTTAATGTATGTCTGATTCGATTTTCCTACTCCCATATCTTCCGGCTGCAATGTTGCCTGTGCGCTTGGTGTAATGGATACAGATCGGTAACTTTCTGCAATACCGGTAATTGTCAATGCTACAAAGTAAATGATGATAGATGTGCCAGGAGCTGTAAATCCCATCATAGCCATTGGAAGAGCTGCAAGCACTGTATACTGAGTATTTTTAAATAATTTCAAAGGAATTAATGGCTCATTGGCCTTTTCTTCCTTTTTTGCTGTCGTTGTTTCTTCTTTTGCTTTTGTTGTCGGTTCTTCTTTTTTCTCTGCCTCTGTCTTTTTCTCAGATGCTGTTTTAGCTTCTTCTGCGGTCTCCGCAAATACAGAAGTAATACTTCCCGGATTTATAACCGTTGTTGCTATAAGAACCAGTGCAAGCATAAAGGCAGCAAGCCTTTTGCTATGCTTTTTTCCTTTCATGTCACTTTCCTCCCGTTCTTCTTTTGCTCACTCTCAGATTACTTCATCGGTATGAGTCAGCATGATTTCTTTCACAATTTTAAAATATCCTTTATGAGAAGGTTTTTGTCTTTCTTCAAGAATATCTGTTGCTGACGAGGTCTCTTCTGCAATCGGATCTGTTGGCTCACTTCCATGTAAAACATCTGTAATATCACTTCCCGTAGATTGCATAACCTCGTCACTTCCCGGCAGCTTAATCTGTCCGGAAGGAGTCATGATGTCCATGCCCTTTCGTTTACTCTTTGAATCTTTTGCTTTTTTCTTCTTTTTTGTTCCTGAAACTTTACCAGAAAGCCTTGCACTTTCTCCAAAGCCTCCGGCTTTCATTTCCTCGATTGTTTTTCTAGCTGTCTTTCCAGTAAGAAAACCAATAACTTTTCGGATATCCAGTTTGATAAATAAAAAAATATCTACCAGTAAAAAGAGAACAAACAAGACGATACAAATCATAAAAATCGTATGATACATACTGATTTGACTTTCTAATCTTTGCATATTATCCATCCTGATTTTCCCCCTTACTGCATCGTTGTCTTATTGCTGTTATCTGTACCATTTCTTTTTTCAAGAAGATTCGCCGCAGCATTTGTCTTATTTCTGGCATCCTGCACATTTTTACTCAAGTTAATTGCTGCCTTATCTGTAGATACATTAAGCTGAGCCAAGCGACTCGCTATGAGATCTAACTGTCCATCTAAATCCTCTTTTGTAACCGCACCCTGCGTTAAAAAGTTTGATGCATTGGCACCTATCTGATTTGCAATTTCGTTATAAAGAGTAATGGCTGTTGTATTATTTCCCATATCCGTAAGTTCATTTTTATTTAACTCTACCAGATCCTTAAAGAAGTTCGAATATCCTGCTGTTGCCTTTTCCCCACTCTTATCCTCTTTTCCTAAAGATTCATAGTAAGAAGCAATACGGTCATAAATTTCTGCTCTCTTCTTCTGTTTGCTGTCAATATAACCATTATCTACACTTAAAACATACTGGAACCATGTACGTGAAGCTGCCTTTCCACCATTTCCTTTGAATTTAAAGAAATAATTTATTCCCATTTCATAAGAAAATTCTGTAAATCCTTCTCTGTCTTTTTTCAGATATTCAAGATTTTCAATATTTCCATTACGTGCATGAATCGCAGATGCAACTGCCTGTTCTTCATCTGATGAGAATTCTTCATCCTTTACCAAATCATCTATCATTGTCATGTATGCATCTTTATCCCTTGGATTAAGGCGGATTGCCTGTGCATAATACCCTGCCTTTTCTGACAATGTTGTGGAAGTCTGTGCCCGGTCAAGCCATGCCTGATAACTTTGCTTTTTTATTTTTCGCTCTTGTACTCCTCCAAAAATGGCACCAATTCCGAACATAACTGTTAACGCTGCCGTTACTGTAAAGATTCGCATCTTCTTTTTCTGCGCGTTTCTATATCGGTCATCTAGTTCATCGTAATGCTCTAAAGCATACATCAATTCCTGACAATTCTGATATCTGTCTTCGGGATTATACTTTGTACATTTTATAATAATTTCTTCTAAACCACTCGAAAGATTTGGATCCCAGTTTCTTATCGGATACATTTCATATGGCGGCTGAGATGGATTATGACCAGTGACAAGATGGTACATTGTTGCACCAAGACAGTAAATATCTGTTCTTCCATCAGTCTGTCCATGTCCTCCATACTGCTCCGGAGCTGCATATCCTCTTGTTCCAAGACAAGTTGTGTCCTCCACTTTCGAGGCTTTAAATTCTCTCGCCGTACCAAAGTCAATCAAAGTCAGGTTTCCATCCGGCTTTAGCATAACATTTGACGGCTTCATATCCCTGTAAATAATCGGTGGCACTCTGGAATGCAGATATCCAAGCACATCACATAACTGTTTCGCCCATTCAATTACGTATTCCTGTGGCTGTGCCCCATATTCCTTTAAAACATCACTAAGAGCCTTTCCTTCTATGTAGTCCATTACAATCAGGAAGGAATCCTCTCGGTCTATAACGTCAATTATACTTGGCAAATTTGGGTGATTCAGATTCTTCAAGATATCTGTTTCTACGATAAGATTTTGTTTGACCACTTCAAAATCCTGTACTCCATCTTTTCTGACTTCCTTAATCGCCCACTGTTTATTTGCTCTTTCATTCATCGCAAGATAAACAACACTCATACCGCCTTTGCCAACTACATTTAATATCTTATACTTTCCATCTACTAAGGAACCTATCTCAAGCATATTTTCTCCTTCTATCAGTAAATGCGTATTGCAGCCGCTGAAATGTTATCATCTTCTCTTCGGTATTTATTTAAGTCTGTCAGATATACCAATTGCTGTCTCATCGTTTCCTCATCCTGCATATTTACCGGATTCAAACGATTAAATATCTCCTCAGGAGTAATCACATGACGAAATCCATCAGAACATAGCATATATACCGCATTCTCTGCCATCTGTCCTGTAAGAAATTCCGGATTGATAAAATCAGAAGCTCCCACGCATTGTAGAAGCACATTTCGTCTTGAATCCTTTCTTGCTTCTTCCGGAGTCATTCTTCCCATATCCATCTCTCTCTGGATAAAGGTCTGGTCCTTTGTCATCTGCCATACTCGATCCGTAAGCTCATATACTCTTGAATCCCCAATATTTAAAATAAAATATCTATGCTGCGCTAAAAGCAATACTGCTGCAGTTGTTCCCATACGAACCTGATTATCAGAAGAATATCTTTCCAGTTCTTTTGCACAAATGGAAACGACTCTTTCCCAGCTTTTTCGAAGAACAATCGTATCTAATCCTTCATATAGAATTTCCGGAAATTCACTATCAAACCAATCTGAAAAATCTCTGATCAATGTAGCACTGGCCAACTCTCCCTTTCTAAGTCCACCCATTCCATCACAGACAGCGGCAAAGCAAACTTTACCGCAATCTGTATCTGCCACTTTTATCAATACGGAATCCTGATTGGTTTTCTTTCTAATGCCCACATCTGTATGGGCAGCAATTAAAAAGTCCATCCACTCATCCCCATTACATTAATTTGAATACAAAAGTTTCATCTGAAATCCGGATTTTATCTCCATTTTTAAGTTCCATTTCCTGTAATGGATTCAACCGTACATCATTTAAGTATGTACCATTTGTTGACTTCTGATCAATCAGATAGAATGTACCATTTTTTGCAACAACCTCTGCGTGTGTTCTACTTACAGAACTGTTATCAGAAATACAGTAATCTACTTTCTTTCGCTCTTTTCCAAGAGTAAAAACACCTTTATTAATACGGATATTCTCACAGTTACTCTCACGATATAATGTTGCCTGTGCCATACTCTGACCACTTAAAAGTGTTGTCTCACCTGCTCCTTCATTTAATACACTGGTCTCGCCTGCTCCCTCTCCGTAGTAATCCTGTGACGGACTGTTGTACTGCATATTTCCATTTCCTGAATCTTTGAAGCCGCCACCTGTAGTATTAAAGCCGCCACCAGATGGAGGAGTAAAACCACCACCATTCACTGGACCGTTATTCATGCTCTGATTAGAACTTGAATTTGCTTTTTTCTTCTTTTTGCTAGACATTACAATAATCAGCACTACAATAATAATGACAAATGCCACACCGCCAATAGCAATAAAAATCATCTTATTGGATTTTTCTTTTAAGCCTTCCTGGGCACTCTTTAAAGTATTTGTTGCTGCATCTACCTGATTCTGTGTTGCTGCTGCATCTCCACTTACTGTTTTTGCACTTTCTAACTCTTCTTCAAACACTTTAAAAGAGTCTTCTGTGTACTTACTCTGATCAACATCTCCTGCATCACTGATTGCACTGTCTAATGCTGATTTATCTGCTTCCGGCTGTGCTTCTGTTGTTTCTTCTTCTCCTGCTTCTTGTGTTGCATCTGTTCCTTCCTGTACATTTGCTCCCTGTGTACTTCCATCTGCACTTGTATACTGAATTCCAAGAGCATCTAACATTTCGCGAACCGTATCAATTTCAATTGCATAATAATAATTTCCACCATCAGAAGTTCCTAATGTGTAAGAGTTTACTCCCACAACATTTCCCTGAGAATCTACTAATGGTCCACCAGAATTACCTCTGCTAATCTGCGCACTATTAACGATAACATTGGTTCCGCCTTTTGTAGTAAATTTAAAAACTGCGCCTTTCTCAATTGTAACATCTTCATTTTTCAATTTACTGAAATCCTGTCCATATGTTGTCTGTTCATACGGATATCCCAGTGCATATACTGTTTGTGTTTCCTGAAGATTTGCTTTAGATGATAAAGAAAAGCATTTGCTGTTATAAATATTTTTCTTTAATTTCAAAATTGCAATATCATTTGCTTCTGAAGACTGCTCTAATTCTGCATCAACAGAAACATCGTTAGATGCAATAACAACCTGAATAACTCTCTTGATGTTCTTTACAGGCGTGTTCGTATCTTTAGCAAATTCATTAATAGAATTTGCTGCATCTACTACATGATAATTTGTAATAACACGCTGATCCCCATCTTCTGTTCCAATCAGAAATCCACTGCCTACCTGGATCAACGTAGCATCAGTATTTCCTGTTACCTTAGCTCCAACATTAATTCTCAAAACTCCTGTTCTTGCTTCTAATACTTCCTGAGCAACATCTGTTGCCTCCTCTGCTTGAACATTAGTCGGCATAAACATACACGCTACTAACATTGTTAAAAATAAAGCAAAACACCTTATCCTCTTCATACTAATTTCCTCCTTTGTTTCTTCATAATTTTCTCGGAGTTACCTCCTGTTTATAAAATTTATTATATAATTTGTACAAAATGATTCAATATAGTATGCACAAACTGTCGATTTTTTGTAATTTTTGGTATCATATTTATATTTACAGATAGCTTTTTTCTTTTTAGCAATAAAAAAACAGACAGTGCCCCCTAATCAGCACTATCCGTTACTTGTAGATTATCCTTTCATTATTTACTTTTAAATTACAATTTTACATATATAAAATTGACCATTTCAAAAAATCCTCTTTGGTTTTTGAATTATACCCTCTGCTTATCTGGACAAAATCCTTATTATAAAGAAGATATCCATCTCTTTGTAATTCCTGTACATACCGAAAATGTACAATAAAACTATTATGGCATCTTGAAAAATCCAATTCCGGCAATTGTTTCATAATATCATCAAGTTTATCCCATACCTGATATTCTCCCCATGTAGTGACTACTCTGGTAGTTCTCTTTTCTCTTTCAAAATAATAAATATCTGCTGGTGCAACTGACATCATCTGCTTTCCGATTGTCTTTAACACAATCTTTTCCTGTTGTTTTCCTTTATCATGAAGTATTCTATTAAATACATCTTTTATTTTCTTTTCAAACTGTGATTTTAAAATGAACCAGATATGTTCAGTATCATACACCTCTGTAGCATAGTACAGATAATTGGTCATGTAAATGATCTTACAATCATTCCAATGAGTATTTAATCTTTTTGCCAGATGAATTCCATTTTCATTATTTCCCAGCTCAATATCAAGAAAAAGTGCATCTAACGGTGTGCCACTATATCCTAATAATTGCGTTTTATTTGAGAAACACTGAATTTGCAACTCTATCTTTGTCTTTTGTGCAAATTTTATAATTATTTCTTTGCTTTCTTCTAGCCAAATCTTACCATCATCACATATTCCTACTACTAACACTTTTTATCCCCTTTTCATATTCGTTTCAAACCCATAATAACCGATACCTCTTCATTATTTTTCTCTAATTGAATTTCCCCATCATATTTCTTAATATACTTCTTAAACAGTCTTTTGGAAATATAAATTGCTGTTTTCCCCATATTTTTTTCTGTTAGTTTCATAGAAAATATCAATTGATTTTTTACTGCTGCAACATGTAGTTGTACTTTTCCGGCAATTTTCGCATACTTTATAAATTTTAAAAGAATATCCACAATATCCTCTATCTGAATATTTCCTCTGTGATAATTTTGAAAGAGGATATCAGCTTCGATTTCCTGCTGTTTGCAGAAAGCAGCAAAATCAGTGAGAATTCCATCTATCAAATAGTCTTCGCAGAAAAAGAGCTGATTTAGACTTTGGTATCGTGTTTTAAGGCTGTCCAAATAAGTTTTAACCTGTTCCTTTTTTTCTTTTTGAGAAAGATTACTACTTAAATCGGCAAGGTCACCTAAAGCACCTTCTACACTTGCTTTGAAATCGCCTAATTCTTTTATTTCCTGTTGGATTTCTCTGTAATAGTTTTCCATTTGTTTTTTTTTTTGTTCTAATTCTTTTTTCTTGCGGAAAATATTTCTGGTATGTATTACAAAAGCGAGGATAAGTGCGCATCCACCACCAATACAAAGACTTGTTGCCAACAGATACATTGGTTTCTGGCGAAGACTTGCCGAAGTATTATACAGAAAATTACTCATCCAGCCTCCAATAAAATACGTGAATACAATGGTCAGACAAATAACTTCGTGTTTTATTGTATAGGTTCGATATTTTTTAATTATTGGACGTACAATGATATAGATAATACTGAATATCAATATTACTACTAGACATTCCTGTAATAAAGAAAGCTTCATTCGCATTGCCTGATAGAGAATACCATCATTTATGCATTCTATAGCAAAAACACCCGTCAGAACTTTTGCCAGAGGTTCTTTCCAAAGAAATGCGGTAAAAATGACGAGTCCAACTGCGGTGATGCTTGCACATGTGGACATTGTAATTTTGTACCAGTTTTGTGTTCCGTACATAGCATTCCAAATAGAAAGCAAGCCAATATTATAAAAAATATATCGTACACCACAGGCTGCTGGAAAAAACCAGACATATTTTCTCTTACCAAATAAGGTATACACAGCGATACAGATCAATATATTACCCAATATTGCTTCTATTAGCATTATTCTGTTTTCTGTAAGGATATTGAGAATCATTGTGATTGACATTTATCAGTTCCTCCGTAGTCCGATAATTATTTTCTGTATTGTAGTTATTTTATTTTTCCTGGTCATAATTTTGCAAATGGCATAAAGACTTCTACATGAATTTGATTCGTCCCCGCTTTTATATAATCTATCCTTCCACCTGTAGCAGCAACTGTTTCTTTTATTATTTTTACTCCCCATCCATGTGATTTTTTATCTTCTTTTCCAGTTACAAAATCAATATTTTCTGTATTATTACAGCTGTTCGCTACCCATATTTTTATCCCCTCAGAAATCTGATCAATCGTCCAGATAATTTTTCTTTCTGAAGATTCTGGAATGCGACAGCATTCCTCTATCGCATTGTCGAGAAGATTCTGAACCAGACCGTTAAAATCAATTTCTTGAATGGGAAGCTTTGTGGAAATATTTTTTTCGCTCATGGAAAATGTTATCTTTAAATCAATGTTTTTCTCCAGACATTTTTCTACCTTCATGTGAGCGATTGCATTTAACAATTTGTCATCGCAATACTTTCCATCTGAAAGACCTAAAACGACTTCTTCCATTATGTGAAGATGCTTGGGAATATCGTGCCGATATTTTCTTGCAGCATCTATTTGTTCCTGTAATTCTGTATATGACTGATTCATTATTTCTAAAGTAGTTTCTATCTTTTTATTATCCTTTTCTATATCCAAAACTTTCTTTATCCATAATCGGATACCCAATAAAATTAGAAAAAGAAAAAACGCCTTTCCTGCCACACCCATTTTTTCCTCACACTAAGTTTACATAAAATTCATCACTCATTTGAGTCATAATGTATATTTCCTTTTAAATCTACTCTTAATAGTTCTTATGTTTTAAAATATAGTAAGTAATGCTAAATTTTTTAATCTGACATTACGGATATTTCTTAATCTGAAAGGAGTCCATTGTGTTAAATCAAAATCCAGATGAATTTGTTTTAAAACAAATTAAAAATCTTTGTAATGAGAGAAACTGGTCTCTTTACAGACTTTCTATGGAATCTTCTATTCCATACTCAACTTTAAATAATCTTTTTCGTCGTGGAAATGTCCCTTCTATCAGCACTTTATGTAAGATTTGTGATGCTTTTCATATGTCTTTATCTGAATTTTTTGCTGATAATAACGATGCTCTTTCTTCCTTAAATCCTGAACAGCAGAACCTAATCAGCTGTTGGAATCTGCTTTCAGTGGATGACAGGGCGCTTGTAAAGACATATATTGCCGGTCTCCTGAAAAAATTACCAGAATAATATATATGATAATACATCAGTATCTTTATCATTATATTCATTAGTATAAATATAATTATAACCCTTATGTATCATAATTTCAATATTTCTCTTATTCAATATTTTTTATAAAATCTGCTGCTACCACATTCCCTTTTTGAACGGCTTCCTGCAGTATTTTTTTTCCTTTTTGTTCATCTTTTTTTAGTCCGACACCATAAAAATAGAGGAATCCTATAATTGCGAGTGCATCAGTATCCTGCTGATGCACTTTTTTCCAAAGATACTGCTGTGCTTCACTTATTTTTCCATCATCAATTAATCTTAAAATTTCGTATTGTAATCTATAATAAGATTCCACTTTTTTGCTCCTTTGCTGTCTTTCTCCTTTCTGATTGTACAACTTCTTTTTTTCAATTTTGTTTTTTGTACTATTTTTTATGACATTTTTTTGATTAAAAGATATTATATTCGTATTTTTTATTTTTCTTGTTCAGTTATTTTCTTCATAATTTTATGTTTGTCAATATCCTGTATAACTAAATACCTGTAATGCTGTTCCACACCATTTTTCCATTTTACATCCTATACTGCCGTCATATACACTAATCCAGCTATAGATTCCTTCATTTTTCTCTTCTTTTTCATAATCCTCTGCCAGTTCTTTTACTTTTTGTTGTGTCTTTTTTAGCGGAAGTTCCCAATCTTTTGCAAAAAATATTATAGATTGGGAAGCTATCGATATCAAATAGTCTAATTTCTGTCTTTTATTTTTACGGTAGAATACAGCTCTTGTAACTTCATGGGTAGTGACATCATAAACGATATTCATCCCACAATTTTGTCCAATATCATAGATTTCTGTATAAGAAAAATAAGTTCGAAGTGTTCCTGTCACAGGTTTTATATATATAACCCCTTGATACCTCTTATCTTCTAATTTTAGTGATATTCCTTTACGCCTTAGATAAGAAATGTACTCTTCCTTTTTTTGAGGGAAGAAACCAAAATCACATCTAACATTTATTTTTTGTGCCGCCCATTCAGGAAGAAAATAAATTTTTTCCTCACCTGCCTGACCTTTATATTGTCCATATCTTGCAAGATAATCCAGTAAAAGCAACCGTTGTTTGGAATCTCTTGGATATTCTCTTAAGCTTTTTTCCTGCCATTCCTTTTGCTCTGCTTTGTATAAATCAGTTTTATGCTTTTTTACAGTCATTGCGCTAATGAATATGCTTCCGACCATAAGTACAATAACAATTAAGTTCCTCCCCAATTTATTTCTGTTTCGTTTATCTTTTCGCCCGCTGGCTGTCTCTTTTTCTTTTTTAGACGACAGACTTTGCTTTAGTTGCACAATATTCTGATATCGTCTTTTATAATCAAGGGAAAGACCTTTCATCAGAGATTCCTCCTGCTGTGGGGTTATCTCACACCCATAGGAGGATGGTGGATATAATTTATCCTTATTCTGTCGCTCAATAGATGATTCTGGAATGACTCCAGTAATCATTTCATAAATTGTAGCACAGATAGAATACACATCTGTCCACGGACCCTGTTTTCCCTTTCTCATATACTGTTCTGGTGGAGCATAACCACCTTTAACTATGGCTGTCATTGTTACATCGCTTGCATATTCTCTGGCAGAACCAAAGTCAATAAGTTTTAATGTTTCGTCTTCCCGCACAATAATATTGTCTGGATTAATATCGCGGTGAATCAGATTTTTTTCATGCATTTTTTCTAAAGCATCAATTATTGGAAGAAAAAAATCCCATGCCTGACTAAAATTCATCGATTCAATACGATTTTCAATGTATTTGCGGAGGCTGTGTCCTTTGACATACTCCATTACAATATAGGCATCTCCCCTTTCCTCAAAATAATCTAACACCCTGACTATTGCCGTTATGTCAGAAAGTGCAGATAGCGTTCTAGCTTCTCTTAAAAAGTCTTTCTTTCCCTTTTCATAGGATATTTTCCTATCTTCTAACGGACAATACTTTTTTAATACTACTTTCT
>OGPJ01002817.1_pt1 | contig 10791 bp, 7 predicted proteins | sample 1552831 | NCBI WGS metagenome assembly OGPJ01 (sample SAMEA2579914, study PRJEB22360) | human gut metagenome | biome: human gut; feature: human-associated habitat; material: faeces | place: Denmark | collected 2008/2010
CTGCAAGCAGATTGCGTGCAAAGCCGTCAGGCGGGCTTTATTCAGTGTTTCCTAAGATATGCCGTTGAATTTTCCGGCAGACTGCGGTGCAGTATTGCCCTATACCGTTTTACAGCGGAAAATCACCAAAAGGAGCGAAAAATACTATGGCAGATTGCAATCACGAATGCAGTTCCTGTACCTCCAGCGGCGGATGTCAGGAAAAAGAACAGAATGAACGTGCCATCAACAATACAAAGGGCGTGAAAAAGGTAATCGGTGTTGTCGGCGGAAAAGGCGGCGTGGGAAAATCCCTCGTCACCAGCCTGCTGGCAATCCAGACACGGCGGCTGGAGTATGAAACCGCTGTACTGGACGCAGACATCACCGGTCCGTCGATCCCGAAGATCTTCGGCATTCACGACCATGCACAGACAGATGAGCAGAATCTGCTGCCCTATATCGCAGCAGACGGCACCAAGGTCATGTCCCTGAACCTGCTGCTGGAAAACGAAACCGATCCGGTCTTTTGGCGTGGTCCGGTGATCTCCGGCGTTGTCAAGCAGTTCTGGGAAGAAGTTTCGTGGGGCGATGTGGACTTTATGTTTGTGGACATGCCTCCGGGGACCGGTGACGTGCCCCTGACGGTCTTCCAGAGCCTGCCGCTGGACGGCATCATCATTGTTTCCACACCGCAGTCACTGGTTTCCATGATCGTGCAGAAAGCCGTTTCCATGGCACAGCGTATGGATATTCCGGTGCTGGGCATGGTGGAAAACATGCGTTTCATCAAGTGTCCGGACTGTGGCAAGGAGATTCCCCTGTTCGGTTCTGATGATGCAGTAGACAGCACCAACGTGCCGGTTCTGGAGCGGATCCCGCTGGATCCTAAGGTAGCTGCGGCATGTGATACCGGCTCACTGGCACAGTCTGATGTGACTTATCTGACAAAAACAGCTCAGATTCTGGCAGATTCCTTCGGAGAAAAGAAAAACCAGTAATTTTTTCTGTTTTCCAAAGCGGAAGCGGATTTTTTTCTTGATTTGCAAAAATCCCCGCAAAACGCTTGACAAGTGCGGCAAAATCGGCTATACTGAAAGCACAAACAGCAAAGACGCTGTGCAGAGATGCATAAAGTCTTTGCTGTTTTTCTTTTTTGTGAGGAAAAAAGGAGAATCGCAGAAAAGAACGAGAGCAGGACGGTACCGCTGCTCTCCCTATTACTACATCATGGAGAGGTGCATTCTTATGGATCAAAATTCAATTCTTGACCTGATAAACGATAACGTTTACGGTATCTGGTTCCTGGTCGGTGCGGCACTGGTATTCTTTATGCAGTGCGGCTTTGCAATGGTAGAAGCAGGCTTCACCAGAGCAAAAAACGCCGGCAACATCATTATGAAAAACCTCATGGACTTTTGCCTTGGCACGGTGGTATTCATTCTCATCGGCTTCGGGCTGCTGTGCGGAGAAGACGTAGCCGGCATCATCGGCAAGCCGGGATTTGACATTTTCTCGGACTATGCAAACTTTGACTGGTCCAGCTTCGTATTCAATCTGGTATTCTGTGCAACAGCAGCAACCATTGTTTCCGGTGCTATGGCAGAACGTACAAAGTTCATTTCTTATTGTATTTATTCCGCTGTCATCTCGGCAGTGATCTACCCGATCGAAACCCACTGGGTATGGGGCGGCGGCTGGCTTTCGCAGCTGTCCACACCGTTCCACGATTTCGCAGGTTCCGGCGTCATTCACATGGTCGGCGGTGTTTCCGCACTGATCGGTGCTGCGATCCTCGGACCCCGTATCGGTAAATTCACCAAGACCAAGGACGGCAAAGTCAAAGCCAATGCGATCCCCGGTCACTCCCTGACCATCGGTGCACTGGGCGTATTCATTCTGTGGTTCGGCTGGTACGGCTTCAACGGTGCCGCTGCCACCTCGGTTCCCCAGCTGGGCACCATTTTCCTGACCACCACCATTGCTCCGGCTCTGGCAACCGTTTCCTGCATGATCTTCACATGGATCAAGTATGGCAAGCCGGACGTTTCCATGTGCCTGAACGCTTCGCTGGCTGGTCTGGTTGCAATCACCGCCGGCTGTGATGTCGTAGATGCATTTGGTTCTGCGATCATCGGTATTGTTGCCGGTCTGCTGGTATGCTTCGGCGTATGGCTGCTGGATCACGTGCTTCACGTGGACGATCCGGTAGGTGCCGTTGCAGTACACTGCCTGAACGGTCTGTGGGGTACACTGGCAGTTGGTCTGTTTGCCACCACTTCTGCTCCGGCAAACGATGTTTATGACGGTCTGTTCTACGGCGGCGGTTTCACCGTACTGGGTACACAGGCTCTGGGTGTTATCTGCATTCTGGCATGGACTTCTGTCACCATTGCACTGACATTCTTCATCATTAAAAAGACGATCGGTCTGCGTGTTTCCGCCGAAGAAGAAGTTCTGGGTCTGGACGCAACCGAGCACAATCTGCCCTCTGCATATGCAGACTTTATGCCGTCTACCGTTTCCATGGCTTCCGATGCCGCAGACGCTGCTGCAACTGGTGTCACCATTCCGGAGTCGGAACTCATCATGAAGCCGGCAAACGGTGCCAAGGCAAAGATGACCAAGCTGGTTGTTATGTGCAATCCGGACAGACTGGACGCATTGCAGACAACGCTGTCCTCTATGGGTGTCAACGGTGTTACCGTAACACATGTCATGGGCTATGGTTCTCAAAAGGGCAACGAATCCTACTATCGTGGAGTGAAGACCGAGGGCACAAAGCTCCTCAAGAAGGTCAAGGTCGAGGCGGTTGTGGCAAAGATCCCGCCGCAGAAGATCATCGATGCAGTCAAGAAGGTTCTGTACACCGGCAAGATCGGCGACGGCAAGATCTTCGTTTATGATGTAGAAGATGTTGTAAAGATCCGTACCGGCGAAACCGGATATGATGCCCTGCAGGACATCTAAGACATTGGAGTATTGCTGACATGATTTCTCACGCCAACGACCAAAGGAATTTGGTTGGATCATAAAAATGTAGCAATGAGCAGGCAGCACCTGTGGGAAGTATCTCCTACAGGTGCTGCTTGTTTTTCACCGCAAAGGGGAAAGGAAACGCTGCATAAAGCCCGCGGAAAACGCTGGGAATTTTCAGAATATTGCCACGATTTCCGCAAAACAACGCAGCAGCGGCGTTTTTCCCATTCTCAATTCGTCAAAAACGAGGTGCCGTTTCTGGTGGTTTTGCCGAAATCCAGACAAATTTCCTGTGCAGTATTTACATTATCCGGCTGATATGGTACAATGGTATTATAGTGTGTGCACATAAAAAGACGTGTAAAGGCTTTTATGTACACACGCTCCAGTGACTTCGAAGAAAGGAAGTTAAAAATGAAAAAAGAACGACAAAATGCAGATCAGGAAGCTCTCTTTGAAGCCATTCTCACGCTGCGTTCCCCTGAGGAATGCTACGCCTTTTTCAAAGACCTCTGCACTTATCAGGAACTGAACGCCATGGCACAGCGGTTACAGGTGGCAAAAATGCTCCACAGCGGACACGTCTTTCATGAAATCGTCGAGGAAACCGGTGCAAGCACTGCCACGATCAGCCGCGTCAACCGTGCCATCAAAGACGGCTGTGACGGCTATCAGATCATCTTCGACCGGACAGAATCGCCGGAACCGCCGAAAGAATAACGGATATTCCCGCAGGCAGTTGCCGCATTGCCTGCGGTTATCATAGGGCAGCACTACACAAAGTCGGCAAACGGACTTTGTGCGGTGTCGCCACAAAAATCGACCAGAAAAATGTGATTGAGAATGTACAACAAGCATGCTGGTGCACATGATAATATGAAGTGTTGTGCCGGCAACAGAAAGGAACGATGTGTAAAATGATTGCAAAACTTCTCCGGCGAATCTCTGCCGGACTCCTGAGCGGTGTCATGATCGCCTCTGCTGCTGTTTCGCCGGTCAGTGCGGCAGTAGTAGACAAGGACAATCCCAACAACTACGACAACTTTGCAGAAGCACTACAGCTGGCACTGTGCTTCTACGATGCCAACAAGTGCGGCGACGAAGTGGCAGACGACGGCTATTACACATGGCGTGGCAACTGTCACGTCAAGGACGGCATGATTCCGCTGGTACCCATGCAAAGTCTGGGCGGCGGCAAAGCCAACGAGGACAGCGGTAAAGGTGACGGCGGTGCTTCTGCGGCGGAAGGACTGTACGTGGGCACCAACATGAGCCAGGACTTCATCGATGCCAACAAGAAATACCTCGACCCCGACGGTGACGGCTGCGTAGACCTGACCGGCGGCTGGCACGATGCCGGCGACCACGTAAAGTTTGGTCTGCCGGGCAGCTATTCCGCTTCTACTGTGGGCTGGGGCTACTATGAGTTCCGGGAATCCTATGTGGAAACCGGTCTGCAAAAGCATGTGGAGGACGAACTCCGCTGGATCAACGACTACTTTATGAAAGCCACATTTCTGGACGACGACGGCAATGTGGTGGCGTACTGCTATCAGGTGGGTGAGGGCAACAACGACCACAACTACTGGTGTGCTCCGGAATTGCAGGTAGACGACACCTATGTTGCCACTTCTTCCTGTGCGGTCAAGCGTCCGGCTTATTTCGCCACCACGGAAACACCGGCTTCTGACCAGACCGCCGGTGCAGCAGCTTCCCTTGCGGTGAACTATCTGAACTTCAAGGACACCGATCCGGAATATGCACAGAAGTGTCTGGACTATGCTCTGGCACTGTACGATTTCTCCGTAAAGACGCACCACGAAGTCGGTGACGACACCCTGACAGTAGACAGTCTGGGCTACGACGGCGGTTTCTATACCTCCAGCTATGACTACGATGAACTGTCCTGGGCAGCAGTATGGCTGTACTACTGCACGGAAAACTATGACTACATTGACGACATTATCAGCGTAGACGAATCTGTCACCGGCGAAATGGGTGCTCACCCGTACACCGGCTATATGAAGCGTATCATCAAGGACACCGGCAACTGCTGGCAGAACATCTGGGTGCACTGCTGGGATACCGTCTGGGGCGGCGTATTCGCAAAGCTGGCTCCGGTCACCAACATCTCCCGCGACTGGTACATTTTCCGCTGGAATCTGGAATTCTGGTCCGGTCTGGGTGAAGCCGATGCTGCCAAAGCAGATTTTGACGTACCGGTCACCAAGCACAAGTACTTCGGCATGGACGACCAGCTGTGGAATACCAAGATCACCGCTTCCGAGATCAAAGATCTGCCGGAAACCGACGGTGCATGGATCGCAAAATCTCCGGCTGGCTTCGCGGTAGTTTCCGACTACGGCAGTGCCCGCTACAACACCGCGGCTGGACTGTGTGCAATGGTATACGCCAAGGAAACTGACGACCTGACATTCGCAGAATGGGCAAAAGATCAGATGGAATACATTCTGGGCGACAACCCCATGGGCTATTCCTTTGAAGTCGGCTATGAAAACAGCTACGCCACACACCCGCACCACCGTTCGTCCTCCTGCTCCTCCACACAGAGCATGGACGAACCCGATCCGCAGACACACACCCTGTGGGGTGCTCTGGTCGGCGGTCCGGATCTGAAGGACTATCACAACGATGTCACCAGCGACTACATTTACAATGAAGTTACCGACGACTATAACGCCGGCTTCTGCGGCGACCTTGCGGGACTGTACCACTTCTACGGCACAGAGGGCAAGGAACTGGCAGACAAAAACGCCGTGATTCCGGACTTCAACATGTCTGAAAACGCCAAGGCTGGCTATGAAGTAGACGAGAACACGCCCACCGGCTTCTATGTCACTGCCGGAAAGGCACAGGAAAACAAGGCTGGTCTACAGGTCAAGATCGTGATCCACAACCGCACGATCAATCCGCCGCAGTTCTGTAATGATCTGCGGGTTCGCTACTACTTCAACATTGACGAGCTGACTGCCATTGGCGAAGATATTTCCATGGTAGAAACCCGTGTAGACTATGATGCAGAAAGTGCCATGACCAACAACAAAACCAGTGCTACCATTTCAGAACCTGTCAAGTATGACGACAACGGCACCTACTATATAGAAATCGCATGGGAAAACTGCAACTTCTATGGCAGCCGCGTATATCAGTTCGGTCTGCTGAACAAGATGAATCCGGATACCTATGACACCACATGGGATTCCTCCAACGACTACAGCTACAGCGATCTCATCAGCTTTGAAGATGACAACGACGCGGCGGCAATCACCAAGAAGATCCCTGCTTATGCCAACGGCAAACTGGTCTGGGGCGAAGAACCGGACGGCACCAAGCCTTCCGAAACCACTGACGTTACCACGACCGGCACCACCGACAAGGGCACAGCAACGACAACAACAACTACCACCACCGCAGCCACTGTTTCCGGCAGTGGTTCAGGCAGCAGCGTTCTGTACGGCGATGTCAATCTGGACTCCCGCATTGACATTACCGATGCCGTTCTGTTGAATCGTGCAGTCAGCGACACAGTCAAGCTGAACGAACAGGCTGCTCTGAATGCAGACTGCGATGCCAACGGCGAACTGTCCGGCAACGATGCCGTTGTTCTGCTGAAATTCCTGGTACACATTGAAACCACTCTGCCGGTTCCGGAAACCGCTTAACTATTTATCCAGAATAAGAACTACTTATCCAGAAACAGAAAACGGCTGCATCACGCGAAGATGATGCAGCCGTTTTTTTAGGGCAACACGGAATAAAACTTGTATGCGTGCAAAGTAGCCAGACGCTCTTTGTGCGGTATTGCCCTTAATATTCTCAAGCCTTTCGCTTCCGTGCCAGTTCCCGACGGAGGTAGCCCTCCCGCACACCGTACTGACTGATATAAATGGTTTCACACTGCGAAAGTTCCACCAACTCGTCCAGAATCAGCATGCCTGTATAAATGGTATGCAGCCGGTCGGGGCAATTTTTCAGCAGCAGTTCCCGTGCGGTGTTGTCTTTTTTCCAGAGCAGCTTTTCCAGCTTTTTCAGCTGTCCCGCTGTCAGAAGCCGCTGGGTGTCCGGCAGTTCCTGCTGTTCCTGTGCCAGCAGCAGCAGCGAACGAGCCGTACCGCCTACGCCGCACAGGGACGTGTGTGCCGGCAGCCGGTGCAGCTTCCGCTTCTTCAACTCCTTGCGGATCCGTGCCTGTATCTTCTCGCATTCGCTCTGCTTGGGAAACACCTTTCCCACGTATTCTTTTGCCAGCGTCAGCGAGCCAATAGGCAGACTTTCAATCACGCCCGGACCGTCGTGTGCCATAGTCACCAGTTCCGTGCTGCCGCCGCCGATGTCAAACAGCAGCCCGTTTTCCAGTGGTGCATCTACCATGACACCGTAATAGTCCAGATACGCCTCCGCCTGTCCGGAGATCACGTCCACGGAAAATCCGGTCATCAGAAAGATCTGGTCAGCCGCCTCCCGCGTGTTCTGAATATTCCGCAGCGAAGCAGTGGCAAAGACAAAACTCCGTTCCATTTCAAACTGGGACAACAGCATACGGCATTCTATCAGCACACCGCAAAGCCTGTGAATCCCCTCCTGCGACATCACGCCGTCCTGAACATAGCCGGCAAGTCCCAGTGTATACTTTTTGGAAAACAATGCGTGAAAGGTGTCGTTTTCTTCCACGGCATAGACGACCATACGCACGGTGTTTGCTCCAATATCGATCACTGCATATTTTTTCATGATTTCACTCCTTAAACCAGCCCTGTATCAAATCCATAAATTGCAAGCGATACCGGCTGTCTGACATTTACAGTATCATTCTATTTTATTATACGGCAAAGATCTTCCCTGATACAAGCGAAATTATTCAAACGTACCGTTAAATTCTGGTTAATTCCGTAATCGTTCAACTTAACAAAAACATAACATATATTTTACATATTTAAGATGTCAGAATATCGACAAATCTTTTATAATATAATTAGGGAAATACTGAATAAAGCTTGTGCGTGAGATGTATTGTCAGATTTTTCGGCAAATCGTGTGCAGAGCCATTAGGCAGACTTTATGCAGTGTTGCCATTACTGAATAACTGCAATCGGAGGGATTGTAATGAACGCAAACTGTTATGACAATCGAGAACTTTCCTGGCTGAAATTTAATCAGCGGGTATTGGAAGAAGCCAGGGACGAAGCCAATCCCCTGTGTGAACGGCTGTCGTTTCTCTCCATTTTCCAGAGCAATCTGGACGAATTTTTTATGGTACGCTGCGGTTCTTTGTACGACCAGATGTGCGAAGACCCCCACTTCCGCGAAAACAAAACCAATATGACCTGTAAGGAACAGCTGACTGCAATCTATGCACGGGTGCGGGAACTGCTCCGTGACAAGGACGATGCTTATTCCGACCTACGTGCAGAACTGAGCATGCAGGGCGTGGACATTGTAGATTTCCACACCATTACCACAGAGGAGGCAGCATGGCTGGAAGCCTATTTCAAGGCAGAGATCGAGCCGCTGCTGTCCCCCCAGATCATCGGCAAAAAGCAGCCTTTCCCGTTCCTCCAGAACAAGAACATCTATGCCGTTGTGGTACTGGAAAAGAAAGGCACAGAAAAGCTGGGCATTGTGCCGTGCAGCAGCGGCGTATTTCCGAAAATCGTTTCACTGCCCACCGGCAAGAACCGGTTCATTCTGTCAGAAGAACTGATCCTGCACTTTGCACCGGAGATTTTCTCCCGCCACACTATCAAGAGCAAGTCCCTGATCCGGATCATTCGCAACGCAGACATTGAACCGGACGAACGCATGGAAGAAGAATGCGACTACCGCGAAGCAATGGAACAGCTGATTCGTGACCGGAAAAAGCTTTGCCCGATCAAGCTGGAATTCTCCCGCCTAATGGATACTGCTGTCATTCACTCACTGTGCAACTACCTGAATCTGACAGAAGAACAGGTATTCTACTCGGAAGCTCCGCTGAATCTCTCTGTGCTGTCGGTAGTACGGGATATGCTCCGCCACAACAAGTGCCTGTTCTATCAGCGGCGGGTTCCGCAGAAACCGGCATGGCGGGATATATCCAAACGCATGATCGAACAAGTAGAGGAACAGGACCGTTTTCTGGCATTCCCCTACGAAAGCATCCGCCCGTTCCTCACCCTGCTGAACGAAGCCGGCAGAGATCCGCAGGTCGTTTCCATTAAAATGACCCTGTACCGCGTTGCTTCCAACAGTAAAATTGTAGAAGCCCTGATCGAAGCAGCAGAAAACGGCAAGGACGTAGTGGTTCTGGTAGAACTGCGGGCTCGGTTCGACGAGGAAAACAACATTGAATGGTCCCGCCGTCTGGAAGATGCCGGCTGCCGCATCATCTACGGACTGGACAACCTGAAAGTACACAGCAAGCTTTGCCTGATCACCAAAAAAGTGGGCACGGAAATTTCCTATATCACACAGGTGGGTACCGGCAACTATAACGAAAAAACCTCTGCCATTTACACAGACTATTCCCTGATGACCGCCAACCACGACATCGGTCTGGAAGCCAATCGGGTATTCCATGCACTCTGTCTGGGACAGACTGTGGAACACACCGAGCATCTGCTGGTAGCACCGAAGTGCCTGCAAAACAAGCTGGCAGATATGATCGACGAGCAGACGGAACTGGCGAAATCCGGAATGCCTGCCTATATCGGCATCAAGATCAACTCGCTGACAGACAAATACCTGATCGAAAAACTGATCGCCGCTTCACAGGCTGGCGTAAAAATCGAAATGATCGTTCGCGGCATCAGCTGCCTGATCGCAGGCGTTCCGGAACTGACAGAAAACATCTCTGTTCGCAGCATTGTGGGACGTTTTCTGGAGCACACCCGCATCTATATCTTCGGGGCACACGAAAACTGCAAGGTATACATTGCCTCTGCAGACTGGATGACCCGAAACACCAGACGGCGTGTGGAAGTTGCCGCACCGATTTATGATGCAGACATCAAGCACCGCATTCTGGATATGTTCGATGTGATGATGACGGACAACGTCAAGGCTCGGGTACAGCAGCCGGACGGCACCTATACCAGAGAGCTGGCACAGGAACCGCTGATCAATTCACAGGAATACTTCTACGAACAGGCGTATGAGGCTCTGGAAAAGGCAGAAGCAGAAGAAGAAACCGCTGATGCAGACAGCAATTCCACAAAAAATTGACAAATTCTTTTCACTGTGATATAATGAAAAGCGTTGGTGCAGACACTGTGCCAACGCTTTTTTCAGTGTTTTCTAGGGCAAAGGAAGTGTATACATATGAATCACGCAGAAAAAGCGAGAGATCTCTTTCGAGAGGGCTATAACTGTGCCCAGTCGGTCGCAGGGGCATTTCATGAGGAAATGGGGCTGTCCCTGTCAGAAGCGACGCGGCTGGCATCTTCTTTCGGCGGCGGCATGGGCGGACTGCGGGAAACCTGCGGTGCTGTCACCGGCATGTTTCTGGTTGCCGGCATGCTGATGGGATATGACGACCCTGCGGATTACGACGGAAAAAAGGCTCATTATGCCCGTATCCGCCAGCTGGCTGAGCAGTTTCGCCAGAAACATGACACGCTGGTCTGTCGGGAACTGCTGCGATCCCTGCCGGAGAAACTCCAGAAAGATCCGCAGCCGCGTACCGAACAATATTACAAGGTACGCCCCTGTGTGCGGTTCGTGGAAACAGCAGCGGAACTGCTGGACGAAATGCTGCAAGAGCAGTGACGGAAAAATTGACAAAAGGCAATACCGCACAAAGAGCGTCTGGCGACTTTGCACGCCATCTGCTTGCAA
>OGPJ01002819.1_pt1 | contig 10787 bp, 7 predicted proteins | sample 1552831 | NCBI WGS metagenome assembly OGPJ01 (sample SAMEA2579914, study PRJEB22360) | human gut metagenome | biome: human gut; feature: human-associated habitat; material: faeces | place: Denmark | collected 2008/2010
AGCGCCGTCATTTCCGCGCTGGCGGTATCGGGACTGCCGACGGGCAGATTTACGTTTGAGGGCTTTTTGAGCGTCAATAAAAAGAGCCGTAAGGACCACTTGGAGTCCGTCAAAAACGAAGTGCGCACCATGGTGTTCTACGAAGCGCCGCATAAACTGCCGTATACGTTGAGAGATATGGCGGAGATATTCGGCGACAGACGCATCGCGCTTGTAAGGGAAATTACGAAAATCCACGAGGAGTGTGTGCGCACGACATTATATAAAGCCGCCGAATACTACGAGCAGAACGCCCCGAAGGGCGAATTTGTGCTCGTCATTGAGGGTGCGAAGGCGGAAGAACAGAAAGAAATGACGTTAGAGGACGCCGTAGAAGCCGCAAAAAAAGCGATAGAAAACGGCAGCTCTGCCAGCGACGCCGCTAAGGAGGCCGCAAAGCTCTCCGGATTTAAGAAAGGCGAAATCTATAAAGCGCTGATGAACTGACGAGCCCGCGGCAACGGCGGTTTAAAGTCTTTAGTCAAGTTTTCTTCAGAAAACTTGCGGGTGCGTAGGGCAGAGCCCTACGTCGCTTTCCGCAGAAAGCGAAATCTTTTTGCGTTCGCAAAGTCAGGAAGGGAGGACGAAACTTCCGGTGGACGTTTCGTCCGAGGGAAACCCTACTAAGGGGTTTCCCTATGAACTTGTAACACAAGTTCATAAAAATCGAACCCAGTCTTCCCCGAAAGGCGGCCAAAGCCGCCTTTAAAAAATCGACTTATTCTATCTAACCCCCGAAACCGCCCTGTCGAGCGCGCCCAAGTCCTTGTGAATCCGCACATCGCGCAGACCGGCGGCTTCAAACAGCACCTTTACCGCCTGCCCCTGCGTCTCACCGATTTCCACGGCAAGCACGCCGTTCGGGTGCAATTTTTTCGCCCAAATATCGCAGATCGCGCGGTAGAAGATGAGGCCGTCCGCGCCGCCGTCCAGCGCCATAGCAGGCTCTCTGGCCGTCTCCGGCATCAGGTGTGCCATCTCCTCCGCCGTCAGGTAGGGCGGGTTCGAGATAATGAGATCGGCCCCGCCGGAGGGCAGCCTATTATAATAGGTAAAGATGTCGTCCTGCACGGCCTGCACGCCGGTCCCCGCCACATTGGCGGTCAGGTAGGGCCAGGCATCGGTGCTTTTCTCCACACAGGTCACAGCCGCGCCGGGCAGATGCCTGGCAATGCCCAGGCCCAGGCAGCCCGTGCCCGCACAGAGGTCGTAGACGACGGGCGCTTCTGCGTCCTTCAACAGCTCGATGGCCGCCTCGCAGACGACCTCGCTGTCGGCGCGGGGGCAGAGCACGCCGCGGCCCACCTTGAGCGTAAAGTCCATAAAATCCCACTCGCCCAGCAGGTATTGCAGCGGCTCACGGGCGGCGCGGCGCTCACCCAGGACCCGCAGGCTCGAAGCCTCGTCGGGGGTGGGGCCGTTGTCCAGGCGCGGGTCACGGCCCGTGACAAATTTGTACAGCTGCACCGCGTCAAAGCGGGCATCGGGCACACCGGCCATCATGAGCCGGGCGCAAAGACTTTGATAAGCAGTATTCACCAGCGGGCTTCCTCCTGTTTTTCGGGCAGGACCGGGGTCACAGCGGCAATGGCGACCTCGATCATCGAGTCGTCGGGCTCAAAGGTCGTCAGGCGCTGCATCCACAGGCCGGGCTGTGAGACGATCTTGGACAGCACACTGTCGGAACGGCCCGCCCATTTCAGAATTTCATACGAAATACCGACCAAAAGCGGGAACATGCAGAGCTTGTACACAATACGCATTCCCGTGCTGGTCCACGGCAGCACCGCATACAAAAAGATGCTGATAATGATGACAAGGATCATAAAGCTGGTGCCGCAGCGGGGATGGAAGCGGCTCTGCCTGCGGATGTTCTCAACGGTCAGCGGCAGACCTGCCTCATAACAGGCGATGGTTTTGTGCTCGGCACCGTGGTACTCAAAGACGCGGTGCAGGTCCTTGAACCGCGTGCAGAGAAACATGTACCCGAGGAAGATGGCCATTTTCAGCGCACCTTCGAGGATGACCTGCGGCCAGCGCCCCAGCGGGACAACCTTCATGACGAGGCCGGTCAAAAACGTGGGCAAAAACGTAAACAGGAACAGCGCCAGCACAACACCGACGAAGGCGGCGCAGGTCATGAGCACGTTCTGCACGGCGGGGGTGGCGTGTTCCTCGAACCATTTGTCCAGCTTGGACTCGGCGGGCTCGGCTTCACCCTCCATCGCTATATCGGCGGCGTGCATTAAATACCGGTAGCCCTTGTACAGATTTTCGGCCATGTTGCAGACGCCGCGCACCAGCGGGACCTTGTTGTACCAGTGGACGGTGACAGTGTCATAGGTCAGGTCGATGGTGCCGTCCGGCTTGCGCACGGCGCAGCAGATCTTCTCCGGCCCGCGCATCATAATGCCCTCCATCAGGGCCTGGCCGCCGACGGAGGTGCGGAATTCTTTGGACATATATGGTTCTCCTTGTCAAATTTTCTGCCTTCCCCCGTGGGGGAAGGTGGCGCCGCAGCGCCGGATGAGGGGAAGCCCGCGCAGTAAACCGCAAAGCAGTTCTGACGCAAACTCTGCCCTCATCAGTCACCTTCGGTGACAGCTTCCCCCACGGGGGAAGCCTTTTTAAATCTTGTCATGCAGATGCTCCTGCCCGGGGTGGTAGACGGGGAGGGTGACGGTGACGGTTGTGCCCTGACCAAGGGTGGAGGCGATGTCAAATTTGCCGCCCAGCGTGCCGACGATCTCATCGACGACGGCCAGCCCGATGCCCGAGCCGCGCACCGAGTTTTTCGCCTTGAAAAACTTCTGCTTGACCTTTTCCAGGTCGTCGGGCGCGATGCCGCGGCCCTGGTCGCGGATGGACGCGCTGACCGTGACCGGCGTGCGGCTCAGCGTCAGGAAGATCGTGCCGCCCGGCTCGGAATATTTGATCGCATTATCGAACAGATTCACAAACACCTGCCGCAGCCGCGCGGGGTCGGCCCAGACCGGGTACGGCTCGGGCGGCTCGGAGTAGACGAGCTGCATCCCCTCTTGACGGATGCGGGCCTCCACGAACAGCGCGGCGTCGGTGGCCTCGGCGACGAAGTCGAGCACCTCGCAGTTCATCTTGATGCCGTTCTGCAGGCGGGAGAAGTCGAGCAGCTCCTCGACCATCGTATAAAGGCGGTCCGTCTCGGTGCCGATGATTGAAAGGCCGCGGCGGTAGTTTTCGTTCGTTGGGTCGTCGATATTGCTGATCGTCTCGACCCATCCCCGGATGGAGGTCAGCGGCGTGCGCAGCTCGTGGCTGACCGATGAGATGAACTCATTTTTCAACCGCTCGGTCTCGGCAAGATCCTCGGCCATCTGGTTGATCGTCTTGCACAGCCGTCCGATCTCGTCGTCGTAGCGGGTGTCCGGCAGGCGGACTTTCATGTCACCCTTCGCAATTTTGGTGGCGGTAGCCTCGATTTCGCCGAGCGGACGGACGATGGATCGTACAAAAAACAAGCCGCTCCACACCGTAAAGGCCAGCACCAGCACGCCGAGACCGACGCAGATGGCGACGGTGCGCCACCACTGGCCGTCAACGAGAGTCAAGCTTGTGACCATCCGCATGGCAGCGATGCTGCCCGCCGCGTAGGGCACAAGCATCGTAATGGCCATGACCCTCTCGCCCTGGGGTGTCGTGAAGATAGCCGACCCGATGCCGTTGGCGGACGTCAGCGCACGGCCATAGTCGGTGCCGTTTGTCAGGTCGCGGTTCATTGTGCCGCTGCTCGTCGCCAGGATGACCCCCTGTGCGTCCAGCAGCATAAATTCAAACTTGTCCTTCTCGTCGAACTGCTCGACGACGCGCCGCAGGACATTGGCGCGGCTTTCGGCGGTGGTTGCGGTGTCCCCCGCCGTGCCCGTGGCCTGCAGGCGGCCCACGACGGTAGAAAAACGATTTTCCACCGCGCGCTCGACACCGCCGTAGAGGTCGTTGTAGCTGTAGTACAGGAACAGTCCCTCCGCCAGCACGAGCACCAGCACCGTGATCAGCAGGCTGCCGCGTATCCAGCGGCGGATAATGCTGGTGGATTGCATGTCGGTGAGCTCCTTTCCTGTGGGATTTTGGTAGGGGGTGAGAGGGCGGGGTGAGAGACGACGGAAGCGGCGCGGGAGGGATAAATTCCTCCCCTACAGTTGGTGGAAGGTTTGCGGCGAAGGATGTAGGGGGCGGCGTCCTCGACGCCCCGCGGAGGGGTCAAGACCCCTCCCTACGATGCGGAAGATCAGTGGGTGGCTATGGGAAGTGTGCGGGCCGGGCATGCCCGGCCCCTACGGGGTTGTGGATGGTTGGCGGGTGCTGGCCGGGAGGTGCGGGCGGCATATAGGCCGCCCCTACGGGCAGGCGTATTGTACTATCCGTATTCCGGACAAACATCATTCTATATCCAAAGAGGTGCTGCCCGCGCCTCTTTCTTTTTTTGTGGTGTCGTGTTATAATATATTATGTATAGTTATGTACAAAATTTACAGAGAAAGGTATTTATTCATCACCTATGCAGCATTTGAAAAACTTTAACTGGAAGAAATTTCTCTTGCAGGGGGTGCTCCCCTGCCTGCTGGCGGTGGCGGTGGGGTTCATCTCCCGCTATCAGCTGGAGCTGTCCGACGGCGTGACCGAGAGCTTTTTGCAGCTTCAATGGCCGCTCTACGCGCCGCTCAATGCGCTGACCGCCTTTTGCCTGACGCTGATTTTGTTTGCGCTGCTCGGCAAGTGGAGCCGCGCAACGGGCATTTCGGGCGCGGTGTTCACCATCATTGCGCTCATCAACTACTACACCCGCGACCTGCACGGCTCGGCGCTGATGCCCCAGGACATTTTGAACCTCGGCACCGCCGCCGAGGTCATGGACAGCTACACCCTGAAAATCACGCAGGACGTTGTGAAGATCGCGCTGCTCTACCTGCCGATTCTGGCGATTGCGTTCGTACAGGCGCGGCTGGTCAAGGGTGCGCCTAAGCGCGCCGGCTGGAAGGCCCGCGGCGTGCGGGCGGCGGGCAGCGCACTGGGCGTGTTTCTGGTCATGTTCTTCGGCTACTTCGGCCCCGTGACCATAAAGCCCAAGACGACCTACGGCTGGGCGTGGCAGAACACCTACTACACCTACGGCTATCTGGCCGGGACGATTGAGGCCACCAGCCTGATGGCCGACCCTGTCATTGAGCCGGAGCACTACAACGACGCCGCGGCGGTAAACACCGCCCGCAAGGCCGACGACTACATCGCCCCTGCCAGCCCCGAGAGCGCCGAGGACTACCCCGACATTGTGCTGATCCTGTCCGAGAGCTTCTACGACTTTGACCTTGTCACCGACCTGCAGGCCGATACCGACATCATGCCGGTCACCAAGAACCTGCCCAACTCGGTCTACGGCCACACGATCAGCCCCCATGTGGGCGGCGGCACAAACTCCACCGAGTACGAGATGCTGACCTCCAACTCGCTGATCCTGATGCCTAGCATCACGCCGTTCAACTGGCTGAACCTGTACAACGCCAACAGCGTTGTCAGCTACCTCAAGGGTCTGGGCTACTCCACGATGGCCGCCCACCCCTACACGAACTCCAACTACCGCCGTGACTCCGCCTGGCTGGCGCTGGGCTTTGACGAGACCCATTTCCAGAGCGATTTTACCACGCAGGAGACCTACGGGGACCGCCCGTACCAGACCGACTCGGCCACCTACCGCGACTGGGAAACGATGTACGAGGCCATGCCGGAGGACAAGCCGCGGTTCAGCTTCCTGGTCTCCATCCAGAGCCACGGCGACTACGATATGAACGATGCGTCGCTGGATATTGTCCACGCCGCCACCGACTACGGCGACTACGATGCGCTGATGGACGAGTACCTGAGCTGCATCAAAATGACCGACGCCGCCGTGCAGGAGCTGTGCGATTACTTTACCGCGCAGTACGAAAAGACGGGCCGCAAGGTCATTGTGGCCATGGCCGGTGACCACGCGCCCAGCTTTGTGGGCCATGTGGCCGACCCCAGCTTTGCCGAAACCGACAACGAGCTGCAGATTTTGGAGCGCAGCACGCCGTTTTTCATCTGGGCCAACTACCCGCTGGAGCACACGGCAGCCGCCACCAGCACCACCGACCCGCTGAACCGCATGGACATGGTCATGCTGACCCCCACCCTGCTGCAGCAGGCGGGTCTGCCCCTGAGCGACTACTACGAGTACCTGTTGGAAATGAAGCACAACACCCCCGTTGTGACCGCCGCCAACGACTACATGAAGGTGGACGGCAGCACAGCCGAGTACGGCGCAGACCCCGCGCTGGACGAGTGGGCCAAGGGGTATCTGATGCTGGAATACAACAACATCGGTGCGCACGCCAAGCGCGACCAGAGCATTTTTGACCCCGCCGAATAAAGAGGAGGCATCCCTATGACAGGTCTGAAACGAACCCCGCGCAGCCGCGGCGGCTTTACGCTGGTGGAGCTGATCGTGGTATTGGTGATTCTGGGCGTGCTGGCGGCCTTTGCCGTCCCGGCGCTGACCGGGTACATTGACAGCGCCAAGGAAAAGCAGGCCGTCAGTGAGACGCAGGCGTGTGTGATGACGGCGACCCGGCAGGGTGCGCAGAAATACGCCTTGGTGCAGAACGCATCGATAACGGGAAAAAGCGATGGTGCAAATGCTCTGACTGCTTGGGCAGGCGTGTTGGCAAACGAGGCTCCCACCGTGACCGGCGGAGATGTAGCACTTACCGAGGGCAGCGGACAGTATCTGCTGCATGTGAACAACCCGCCTGCGGGCAGCACTGCCACGACGACGATTGCGGCAGATGCCGGGGTCAAGGGCACCGTGCAGGGGATGACCTGCAACGCCAGCGGGCAGGTTTTATACTTAGTGTATACCAGCGCCGATGGGATACAGGTCGTATACACGAACGCGGGAACCACCGCGAGTGTAAATATCGGCAGTGATGAGGCTGTTGTTGTGCCGACGCCGAAGAAGAATGACAGCTCCGGCGGCGGTGAAACCGGCGGGGGCAGCACCGGGGGCGGTATTTCCGGCGGCGGTACGACCGGCGGCACTGCTACAGCAGATGAACATCACTTCATTATCCACTTGCAGGATGTCAGCACTGCGGACTCTACGCCTTTTGCAAACAGAAAATATCGCATTGTAAGTGGCGAAAACTCCTTTGATGTGACCTCTGATGCAAACGGTGATATTCTGTTGGAAATTTCTCCTAAGGAACACCCTCGTGAAAACACTGTTATCGGGGATACGGAGACTACTATCACCGAAGCTAAAGTTCCTGATGACTACCAAGTCATTCCCAGCAGTACAAAAATCTATATCAATGTTTTCAATGATGAGCACGGCTATCATCTCAATTCCATACAGAATAACGGAAGTGACAATACATTTGTTATCGATATGACTACAAGGCGGCTTACCATGATGCGCTTTCCCGTTGCCAAATTGAAGCTGCGCGTCACTGACCCTGATGGAAAGGCGCTGTCCGGTGCTACCTTTACTATTAAGAACGGCTCAGACCTTGTTGGCAAATTCACCAGTGATAGTAAAGGAGAATACTCCATTCCTGTCAAACTGCATGATGGAGATAACATCGGGTATTCTGATGCTTTCCTAACTGCCAGAGACGTAAATAGCCCAACTTATGTTATAACGGAAACTCCTCCTGCCGGATATAAGGGAAGCTTCACATGTTCTTTTAATTTATATTATAAGCCATATCCCTCTAAGCCGACTTCCCATCATACAACCTGGTTCTATATTAATGCTTTTAGCGACAATAGTGGAGAAGGGGGTAGTTATAGTCTGGAAAGCACTGTTGGTGAGCAGGATACTTTTCATGTCACAAACAAAAAACTCTAACTCTGCACTGTCTATATCCGTAAAATTGATAACGCCGGAAATCCTGTATCCAACGCCAATCTAAAAGCTGACAATACCGGCAGCTTCGTTACGCCAGAGCATAAACTACAGGATACAACCAAAATATAGCAGACTGTCGAAAAACGCTTGTAGGGGCGCGCATTGCTCGCCCGTGCCCGTTTGCCTTGCAAAAAACTGTCCCGGAAAATGCGTTGCTGCGGTAAGTTGGCGGGCGGCCAATGGTCGCCCCTACGCACGCAATAAGGCAGGAATGCAATTTATTGACGGTCTGCTATATAATTTCACCCTCAATCAATAAGAAAGCCCCCACCCAGCCGCAGAACATCTACGGTTGGGTGGGGGTGGTTTTATTTGTAGAGATTGCAGGGGTGCGGCGGCAGCGGCAACACTCCCGGGCGGCTATGGGCTACGCCCCTGCGTTCTCTGCCAATCACAAAAACTCTTTCCAGTAAATCTCTGCGCTTCTCGTCATCTCCCGGGAAAAGTTGCTCGCGTACTTGCGCTTGCAAAATGCCTGCACGGCTTTGTCAAAGTCGTAGTCGAGCTGGCCGTTGGCGGCGGCTTTCGCCGCAAAGTCGGCGCGCAGCTCGTCGGGCGTGCGGTCCGTGTACACATTCTCGCAGACGACGGCCTGCTCGGCAAAGCGGGCGGGCTTGGGGCGGCGCTGCTGCTGCTCCGTGGGGCGGCCAAACACCAGCATACAGGCGGGCACTACGTACTGCGGCAGGTGCAGGGCGTCGCGCATGGCCTCCGCATTCTCGAGGACGTCGCCTATGTAGCAGCTGCCGATGCCCAGAGACTCGGCGGCGACCACGGCGTTCTGGGCGGCAATGCAGGTGTCGGCCACGGCCAGCATCAAGTCCCCTGCCCCGGGCTTGCGGGCGTCCGTGATGCCAGCGGCGTGGTAGGCGTTGAGCCAGCGGCGGCAGTCGGCCAGGAACACCAGCACCAGCGGCGCCCCGGCAATGAACGGCTGGTGGTCGCACAGGTCGGCCAGCGTGGCCTTCAGCGCCGGGTCGGTGATGTCCAGGATCGTGTACAGCTGCTGGTTGCCCGCCGTCGGTGCCTGGAACGCCGCGTTCAGGATGGCCGCCCGCTCGTCCGGCGTGACGGGGTCAGTGGTGAATACCCGCACGCTTTTGCGGGCGGAGAGGGCGGAGAGGATAGCGTTGTTTTCCATAATAAGCTCCTTTAAGCCTTCCCCGGGGGAAGGTGGCGCCGCAGCGCCGGATGAGGGGCAGCCTTCCGGCGGCAACCCGTAAGCGGATCAGTACCGCAAGCTTGCCCCTCATCCGTCTGTGGTCGGGGCCACAGACACCTTCCCCCGAGGGAAAAGGCAAATCAAAATCAATTTTTCCGTTTCTTCAAAAACTTCCCGATCAGCGTATCCAGCATGCTCAGCACCTCGCGGATGTTCAGCACGCAGACCACCGCGGTGATGCCCACGACGGGCAGCGCCCAATGGGTCAGGTTCATCATGCACCAGATCTCCGCCAGCACCAGCGCCAGATTCAGCACAAGCCACGCCGGGTGGAAGTCGATCTCCAGCAGACCGCGGGTCGAGTAGGCGCGCAGCAAAAACACCAGCATCAGGCTCAGGAAGCTGGCCGGGGTTACGCCCCACGGGCCCCACTGCAAAATGAACAGGTAGTTCAGAATCAGGTTCAGCACCGCACCGGCCAGCATTGTGAACAGCGAGCCGGTAGACCGTTTATACACGACGTAGACGCTGTTCAGGAACTGGTTCAGGCAGGTCAGCATCGAGCAGAGCGTCAGGAACGGAACAAACGTCCAGGCGTCAAAATATTCAGCCTTGAACACCCGCATGAGCAGCTGGCACAGCATGATGATGCCCGCCACGCAGCAGAACAGCACGCTGGCATACACGCGGAATATCTTGGAGAAGAACGCCTCGCGGTCCGTCTCCTCGGTCACGGCGGAGAGCTGCCACGCCTCGTAGAAGATGCTGCCCAAAATCGTGATGATCTGCGGCAGGAAGTACCCCGCCGACAGCAGCCCGACCCAGTGGTTGCCGCTGCGGCCCGCGTAGCCCTCGCACATTCCCTGCACAAAGAACATGTCGCTGGCGTTGATGATCCAAAAGCTGATGGACGCCGGGATCATCGGCAGGCAGTAGCGCAGCATCTCCTTCCACAGCGCCTTGTCAAACGCCTTGGGCTTGAAGTACCGCCAGCACCCGCCCGCAATGAACACAAACACCATGGATGTCAAATCTGCCAGCGCGTTTGCCAGCAAAAAGCCTGCAGCGCCCATTTTTAAGACGCTCAGGAACAGCAGGTAGTAGAGCAGCAGGCTCAGCGTTGTCAGCACACCGTCTATGGCGACCAGCCGGTTCAGCATCCGCGAGCGGATGAACTGGGTACACAGCGTTCTCATACAGCTGGCCAGCACGCAGAGGTACAAAAAGCCCAGGTACTCCGCAGCGTTGGGGATGAGCCGCACCAGCGGCATGGCCAGCAGCAGCACCACAAAGCCCAGCCCGATAGTCGCCGCGCCGTTGACAAAGACGCTGGATTTGTTGGTCGCTTTGTCCAGCCCGAACCGGATGACCGCATAGGCCACGCCAAGGCTGACCACCGGGATCAGCAGGTTTGTGGCCTGCTGCAAAAGGCTGGACACGCCCATGACGTCCGGCGAGTCGAGCGCGTAGCTCAGATACGGGCGGATGAAGAAGCTGAGCAGCTTGGAGCTGAAGTTGGAGATGGCAAACAGCAGCGTATTGCTGACCAGCGTCGTATATTTTTTCTGTGGAGACGGCAAGATGGGAACCTCCCTTTTCTGATTTGTACAAACGGTAGGGGCGAGG
>OGPJ01002836.1_pt1 | contig 10747 bp, 13 predicted proteins | sample 1552831 | NCBI WGS metagenome assembly OGPJ01 (sample SAMEA2579914, study PRJEB22360) | human gut metagenome | biome: human gut; feature: human-associated habitat; material: faeces | place: Denmark | collected 2008/2010
TATTATTGCTGAAAAAAAGGGATGTAACACTATGGTAAGTTTCACGGAATAAGGTCTCTGTTAAAATAATTTTCTTTTCCGGCAAAATGATGATCCGCACCTTCACAAATAGCATAATGTAAAACATCCGAACGTATAAGATCCAACAATTCAATATAGCGGACAGACGGGCCGCGTTCCCCATAAAGCATACGTACACTTTTTCCACAAAACGCTTCTATTCCTTTGCGGGTTTTGTACCAGTTTATCATAAGAGGACCATTGATCAAAAGCATCCCCTTTATCCGGGATTCTCGATATCCTTGCTGCGCGCCCACCAGTGCTCCATTTGAAACACCTATAAAGTATATATCGTTAATTTGCTGTTCTTGATTAACAAACGCTATCTCTTCCGACAGATTACTTTCTCTCTGAGGCGGATTTGCAGAAACACAGACGGAGTAACCAAATCGATCATTTATCGCATGGGAAATTCGTACATATTTATCCTGATATCCATAAATACTCCCCCCTCGTCCTGTCTTTATAAATACAAGCGTTTTACTGCCATGTATAAAGCCATATTGAGTTTGTATTTCCTTATCGTATTACATTCAATATCAGGCATGATCAGAAGCTGGCCGTTTTTATCCATGGTGCGTTCTATTACTTTATACACGATCCGCGTGGTGACCGTTTTACTGTTTCCTTCGACATCTGTATAATTAACGGCTTTCCATAAGGAACCAACATATATGGTTTTTCCCTGGCAAAGCAAACCGATATAAGAAAGAAGGATGTCACCGTTTTTAATCTGACTTTGAGAACGCTTGCTATCTACTTTCATTGTATTACATTTTTTAATAAAGCGGCTTTTTCCAAGCAGTTGTCCAACAAGAGAAAGGCCGCTTGGAGTGATAAGACGCTCCTCTGAAAGTCGAATGATTTTTTCAAACGTATCCATAGCTATCATCCTCCTGTTTGTCTGAATTGTTTTTTGATGATCTCATAATACCAGAGGGTAATGTACATTTTTTTGCACATTATATTAAACAGAAATTAGCATTGCCATAAACAGATTATCATTGTATAATAATATCAAATCATCCATTTGAAGGAGGCAAAATCATGAAAAAGTTTTTATCAATTGCACTTATTTTCACCTTAGTTTTTAGTACTTTTGCGTTTGTCCCATCCACGTCATCACAGGCTGCGACAAAACAGATCCTTATCGCACGTTTAAACGGCAATACGTTGACTTGCCACAAATCAACTTTTAATACCAATTTAAAAGGAAACAAAGACTGGCAATGGGAAAATATCGTAGGCTACGGAAAGAAACTCTCTTACAAAGTTTCACCAAAATGCAAATTTTATACTTTAAGTGCGGACAGCGTCACACTCAGCAAAGTAAGCCGCAGTACTTTTAAGAAAAAGCTGTATGACTATTCAAAACAAAGAGAAAATGGTGTTACTTATTATTGGGGCACCGCCGCAAAGATCACGATCAAAGGCGGAAAAGTAGTGAAAATCCAGCAAGTATTTCAGTCTTAATAAAAATGGCAGGAGAGAGAATTTCTTTCCTGCCTTATTGTTATCTTTCATTATAAAACCGAGTGATCGCCGCCTGTGCTTCTTCCGATTCATGTTTTTTACGAAACCGCTCACGGTCCTCCAGGATAGCAAGCATTTCATCGACCACCATTTCTTCGGTTGGGACACTGAGGCGGTACAGATAGCCTAACATCCGTGTCGCCGTATAATCCGTATTCATGTATGTAAACGCAATTTCCCGGCTCAATTCCTCATCAAAACCCTTTTTCAAAAGCAGCCGATATACTTGTTTGCTCATTCCCGATGCCATTTTTATCCTTCCTTTCATCACCACGCCGTTCCGTCAGAAAAACATCCCTTGGAATTTCTGCCACCGAGAGCAAATTTCTTTTTCTCCGGAATCGTATTTTTCCAGCCCAAATAGAAGGCTGTCACGCGGTCCACCTGGTTGACAATTTTGTATTTTAATGTTTTCCCACTTTTTGTAAATGTCGAAAACATAATATCATTGGGATATTTCTTTCCAACATGACGAACCAACGCCGAACTGATTCTATCCGTAATCGAAGTCATATACAGATCTCTGGCTCCAAACAAATGCAGAATTTCATGTGCATATGTCGCCGCGCCCTCTGCCTCTTTCTCATATTTTGAAAAAAGAGCACACATTTCATAAAAATTCTTTTTGCCATCTTCCATATAATGTACCGAGGTCGAACTCACACCGGATTTATTGATAAATAGCAAAAAACCAATGCTGTCTGTGTCATATTTTTCGCGTATTTCATCCACATTAATAGACTGTTCAATACGTGTCTGCATCTGGTCGCTGAAACGATTTAATCTTTTCTCGGAATCGTCTAATTTAATCTTTGTTTTCACTTCATACTGCAAGTCAGGATTCGCATAAGAATCTGCCACCAATGTCACATTTTTCTTATACCTCTTCCCCTGTCGTTGGATAAATGCTGCTGCCACTTTGAGTTTCCGATTGACATCCTTTTTTTGTTTTTCATTCCACTTACTATCGGCATCCTCCACAAAGATACTGACCAGCACCGATTTTCCGATCAGGACGCCGGCACTTCCTGTCTTTTGTGTTTTCCACTGTGCCATCGTTTTGGCCGCCTGTAAAGTTGGCGTCATTGTTTGCCATAGTGTTCCCATAAGCAGACTTATAAGCAGTGCGGCTGACAATATTTTCCTACTCATACTTTTTTCCCCCACTCACTACATTTCGTGAAATTCCCTGCAAATAGCAGCGAATATTTTCGCAGACTTCATCCGCACATCGTTTTCTCGCCTCACACGTCGCCCACGCAATATGCGGCGTGATGATAAGTTTTGACGAATCCTGTATGTTCAGCAGCGGATCTCCTTCTTCCATCGGCTCCTTTTCTAAGACATCCAGTCCGGCTGGCGCAATTTCATCGTTTTGCAATGCTTCTGCCAATGCTTTTTGATCGACGATCGGACCTCGTCCGAGATTCAGAAGCACCGCTGTGTTCTTCATTTTCCGAAGCGCCTTGGCATCCACTAATTTTTCCGTCACCGGTGTAAGTGGCGCATGAATTGAAACAATGTCTGCCTGCTCCAGAAATTCATCCCACGTCACACGTTGATATTTCGGATGGTCGTGCTTTCCTGAAGTGGAATAGTAAATGACTTTGCAGCCAAATGTCTCCGCGATCTCTGCCACCCTTTCTCCAATCGCGCCCATTCCGATGATGCCGTAAACTTTTCCATCCAGCTCATGAAATGGTTTCGCAAAGTGGGAAAACACGTCACTTTTTGCATACGTTCCGCTTTTGACAAATCGGTCATAATACGCCAGTTTTTCATACACATAAAACAACAGTGCAAAGGTGTGCTGCGCCACCGACATGGTCGAATACCCTTTTACATTTGTCACCACAATTCCGCGGCTTTCCACATAAGGCATGTCCACGATATTGGTTCCGGTCGCCGTCACACAGACCAACTTTACATTTTTTGCCTCTTTCAACAATTCCTCATTCACGGGAATTTTATTAACAATGATAATATCCGCATCTTCAATCCGCTTTGCATTTTCTGCCGGCTTGGATGCCGGATATTTTACTACCTCGCCAAGTTTGTCAAATTCTGACAAGTCTACATCTTTTCCTAATGTATCTGCTTCCATAAAAACGATTTTCATAGGTTTGTACCTCCTGGTTCCCTGCTAGATTAACATTTGCTTTAACCCTAACATCATTTTATATGGTAATGTAGGAAACGTCAAATGCTTTTTCTTTTTTGGCGTGTACCGCCACCCTTTCGCAACGGCGAAGGGGATGCTCCGCACACGCCACAACCTTGCTTTTCCTTTTTTAACGTGTACCGCCACCCTCTCTCAACGGCAAATGGGCCGCTCCGCACACGCCACAACCTTGCTTTTCTTTTTTGGCGTGTACCGCCGCTCTCTCGCAACGGCGAAGTGGGCACTCCGCACACGCCACAACCTTGCTTTTCTTTTTTGGCGTGTACCGCCACCCTTTCGGAACGGCGAAGTGGCCGCTCCGCACACGTCACAACCTTGCTTTTCTTTTTTGGCGTGTACCGCCACCCTTTCGCAACGGCGAAGTGGACGCTCCGCACACGCTAATCCACTCATTTTTTGAAAACATTCCCTATCAGCTTATCAACCGCCTTCGTATTCATTGGGTTGTCAAGCGATTCAAAGGTGTATATAATATTATCGCCCTGATAATATCCATTTTGCGTATAATGATTTATCTTCGATAATGTCTTTCGGCTATATTCTGAGTCCCCCATCATGCCAAAGTGCTCCCAAATAATTTCTTTTCGCTGCCGTATATCAAGACAGCAGAAATCCGGATAAACCATTCCGAAACCCTTCAAATAAATTGGACGTTCATAATGATATGGAATATTTTGTAAAAACAATTTATCCGCAATGATCTTTTCTGACTTTGACCGTACCCTCTCGCCGCGTTCGGTATAGATTTCCTGGCTTCCCTCCTCAAAATCTTTTCTATCATAAATGATCTGTTCCCACTCTGCAATATACTGTTTATCCCTTATCAAGAAAGGCTCCACCAATTTCTGTCTCGCTATTGGCAGTTCATCGTAAATGTCATATAACTTGTCTACATCGAACTTTCGTAAAAACGTATCAAGATATGTTAGATCAGAACACACTTGAGACAGTAATTTCTTATGATAATCCCTTTGCGCAATCTGCTTTGCTAAATTCCAGTCCGATTTTCTCAGATATTTTCGGATGCCATCTTTTTTCACATAAAACTGCTGTGTTCCACGGCAGTTTTTACTATGTAACGCTCCTTCCGGTGCTTTCCGCAGTTTCTCCGCTAACTTCACTCTCAATTCTGCAAGCCACTCAGCAGTTTCCTCTAATTTTTGAATTGTAATCCTATTTTCCATTCAATATCCCCCTTTGTATTTTTTCCTTTTCTGGATTTTTTGATTTGAAACAAATCAGAAAAATAGATATATTGGTTATTATACCATGTAAATAAAAAAGCGCAAGTACAATTCACATTAAAAATATAAACATTTTTACTTTATTTTCTTAAAAAAATAAATTTGTTATTGAAAAAAATTTACTTTCTTCGTATAATAGAGGGTGGATAAAAACGTTAATACTACTTACCATATAGGAGGTTATCATGGAAAGTTACCAGAACTTAAGTAAAGAGCAGCTGCTGGCACTCAAATCCGAGTTAGAAGCCAGCTACGAAGAAAAGAAGGCATTGAATCTGCAATTGGATATGTCACGTGGAAAGCCGAGCCCAAGCCAGCTTGATGTATCCCTTGGCTTGATGGATGCATTGAATTCAAACTCTGTATTGAAATCCGAAGACGGTACAGACTGTCGCAATTATGGTGTATTGGATGGGATCCCGGAAGCTAAGAAATTGATGGCTGATATGATGGGAACCACCGCAGACCACATCATTATCTTTGGAAATGCAAGTCTTACCATTATGTATGATTCGATTTCCCGCTCCTACACTCACGGAGTTCTGGGCAGCACACCATGGTGCAAATTAGACAAGGTCAAATTTCTTTGCCCGGTTCCCGGATATGACAGACATTTCGCTATCACCGAACGTTTCGGCATCGAAATGATCAATGTTCCAATGACGCAGGATGGTCCGGACATGGACATGGTAGAGGAACTTGTCGCAAATGATGACAGTATCAAGGGAATCTGGTGTGTTCCAAAATATTCCAACCCACAGGGATACTGCTACAGTGATGAGACAGTTCGCCGCTTTGCCAATCTGAAACCGGCAGCAAAAGATTTCCGTATTTACTGGGACAATGCATATGTCATTCATCATTTGTACGAAGACAATCAGGTTGAAATTCCGGATATCATCAGCGAATGTGAAAAAGCCGGCAATCCAAACCTTGTTTATGAATTTGCTTCTACTTCAAAAGTAAGTTTTCCTGGTTCCGGTATCGCCGCAATGGCAGCTTCTGCGGAAAATCTTGCTGATGTCAAGAAACAAATGACCATTCAGACAATCGGTTATGACAAATTGAATCAGCTTCGCCATGTGGCTTATTTCAAAAACATTGACGGTTTAAAAGCGCATATGAAAAAACACGCGGATGCGATGCGTCCAAAATTCGAGGCTGTTTTGAAAGTGCTTGACGAAGAACTTACCGGTGCTGAGATTGGAAGCTGGGTAAAACCTCTCGGCGGTTATTTCATTTCGTTTGACGCGATGGAAGGATGTGCCAAAAAGATTGTTGCCAAATGTAAAGAAGCCGGTGTTACATTGACAAATGCCGGTGCCACATTCCCATATGGCAAAGATCCGAAAGACAGCAATATCCGTATCGCCCCATCGTTCCCTACTCCGGAGGAAATGGCCGTTGCTACTGATCTGTTTGTACTTTGTGTAAAACTTGTCAGTGTGGAAAAATTGTTGGAGAATAAATAATAAAATACAAACCCCAGCCACATGTGGCTGGGGGGATTTAATCAAACAATCTTCTATTCCTAATCCTCAAACGGCCGGATCCGATATCTCACGCCCAAAGAATCACAGATTTTCTGGCATTCCTGCTCTTCTTCCTTCGTAATCGTCGTTTCCACCGTCGTCATGACAACTTCCGGGACATACTTTGTCGCTTCTTTTGCAAAATCAAGCATTGCCTGAAAGGATTCAATCCCAAATTTGTTGCGGGTCAATTTGTAATATTCTTCCGCATTTGGCGTGTTCAGACTGATTGATACCGTATCAATTTTGCCCTGCAAAAGCGGTGTGATATCTTTTCCGTGAATCAGGCTGCCAAGTCCGTTCGTATTAATGCGGATTTTCTTACCGAATTTCTTTTTGGCAAATTCTGCCACTTCAAGCAAGTCATCCAAACGCTCTGTGGGCTCGCCGAAACCGCAAAATACAATATCTTTGTATGTGTCCGGTGGAAATATGTCAAATTCTTTTTCCACTTCTTCCACCGTCGGCTCGCGGTCCAGCCACAGACTTCCGGATTGCTCAATCTCTTCGTGCGTCTGGCGCAGACAAAAGGTGCACGCACATGGACATTTATTCGTAAGATTAACATACAAATTTCCGTATGCCGGATATAAAATCGTCATCATAATAATTGCCTCTTTTCTCCTACATAGATTTCATCAAATTTACCATCTCAATGGCTGTAGTAGCTGCGTCGTAGCCTTTATTTCCGGCTTTTGTGCCGGCACGCTCTACCGCCTGCTCGATATTGTCTGTGGTAAGGACACCAAAGATCGTAGGTACGCCAGTATTTAAACCAACCGTTGCGATTCCTTTGCTGACTTCCGCACAAACATAATCATAATGAGAGGTCGAACCCTTGATTACGGCACCAAGACAGATAATCGCATCGTATTTTCCGGATTCTGCCATTTTCTGTGCTGTCATCGGGATTTCAAATGCACCCGGTACCCAGGCAAGATCCACATTGTTCTCCGTATCTACTTCGTGACGGCGAAGGGCATCTTCTGCTCCTCCGACAAGTTTCGACACGATAAATTCATTGAATCGCGCTGCCACGATACCAATTTTCATTCCTGTTCCTACTACATTTCCTTCTAATACTCTCATGATTTTTCCTCCATTTCTTGCCTTACTCCGGCTTTTTATAATTTGTCATATGCTGCATTTTTTCCTGCTTTGTAAGCAAATATTTGAAATCTTCCCGTTTGGGAGCGATCTGAATCGGGACACGCTCAACGATATGAATGCCATAGCCGTTCAGCCCCGCGATTTTTGTTGGATTATTGGTCAGCAGGCGAAGTTCCCGTACACCGAGGTCGTACAAAATCTGCGCCCCGGTTCCATACTCACGAAGATCCGGTGCAAAACCAAGTTTTACATTGGCCTCGACAGTATCGTACCCCTGCTCCTGCAATTCATACGCTTTTAATTTATTGATCAAACCGATGCCACGGCCTTCCTGACGCATGTAAAGAAGCACACCGCGTCCCTCTTTCGCGATCATCTTCAATGCATTTTCCAGCTGCTCCCCGCAGTCACAACGGTTCGATCCAAAGACATCGCCGGTCAGACATTCCGAATGAACACGGCAAAGTACCGGTTTTCCGTCCGTGATGTCGCCCATCGTAAGTGCGACATGGTGCTCACCATTTAATTTATTGACATAGCCGTGAATGCGAAATTCTCCATATTTTGTCGGCAGTTTTGCATTGGCTTTTTCCTCTACCAAAAGTTCGTGCTCCAGACGGCGTTTGATAATTTCTTCCACCGTAATCACGGTATAGCCGTGTTCTTTGGCAAACTCCAGCAATTCCGTCGTTCGCATCATGGTGCCATCTTCGCGCATGATCTCACAGCAAAGTCCACATTCTTTCAAGCCGGCAAGTTTCATAAGATCTACCGTCGCCTCCGTGTGTCCCGCGCGTTTCAACACACCACCTTCGCGTGCCTGCAATGGGAACATATGGCCCGGTCTGCGGAAATCTTCCGGTTTTACGCCATCTTCCACAGTTTTCATCGCCGTAAGAGATCTCTCAAATGCGGAAATTCCGGTTGTGGTATCGACATGGTCGATGGACACCGTAAATGCGGTCGTGTGGTTATCCGTATTTACTTCCACCATTTGCTCTAAGCCCAATTTTTTACAATATTCTGCACTCATCGGCATACAGATCAGTCCTTTGGCAAGGCTCGCCATCGCATTGACATTTTCCGGCGTCGCATGCTCTGCCGCACAGATCAAATCTCCTTCGTTTTCACGGTCGGGATCATCAATGACCAGGATCAGTTTACCCTGTTTCAAATCTTCAAGCGCCTGATCTAATTTTCCAAATTGTTCTGACATAATTGTCTCCTTTCCGGATCAAAATCCGTTTTCCAATAAAAATTCTCTCGTCATGGTACTTTTTTTAAATTCTTCCTTTTTAGCACCACAGAGGCGTTCTACATATTTTCCAATAATATCGCATTCCAGATTTACGACATCCGAGACTTTTCTTTCGGAAAGAGTCGTCTCTCCCTGCGTGTGAGGGATAATGGACACCGAAAAATCTTTCCCGCTGACTCTGGCTACCGTCAAACTGATTCCATCGATGGCAATCGAGCCCTTTTCCACGATATAACGAAGAAGCTCCTCGCCCGCCGAAATCCGGTACCAGACTGCGGTCTCGTCTTTGGTAATTTCTTCCACAATCCCGGTCCCGTCGATGTGTCCTGCTACGATATGTCCGCCAAAACGTCCATCCGCCGGCATCGCCCGCTCCAGATTTACACGGCTTCCTTTTTTCAATCCTGCCAGTGAACTCCGCTCCAGCGTCTCCGCCATCACATCCGCTGTATATCCATTGACATGCATGCTCGTCACCGTCAGACACACGCCATTGACGGCGATGCTGTCACCGATTTTCGTTCCCTCCAGCACTTTCTTACACTGAATTGACAGGACAGCGGACTGTACACCTTTTTGTATCTGCTCGATACTGCCAATTTCTTCAATAATTCCGGTAAACACAACTTTCACCTCATTTCACCACATCTCCACGGATACAATAATCCGCGCCAAGATGGAGTATTTCCTGATTTTGTAATACGACGGCATCTTTCATTTTTTCAATGCCTTCTCCGCCAACCGGCGGCAAAGCATTCTTTCCGCCGATCAATTTCGGGGCGATATAGGCATACACACGATTCACAAGTCCTGTTTGCAATAAAGAACCGTGGATGTTTCCTCCGCCTTCCACTAAAATGCTGTCTATCTTTTTTTCGCCCAATGTGCGAATCAATTTTTCCAAGTCCACATGACCGTTCTTTTCGGAAATCTGCAACAATTCTACTCCTGTAGATTCCAGTTTTTTCTTGGTTCCTTCCTCTGCGTCCGTGTACGCAGCGATGGTTCTTATCTTTCCCGCCGTTTTCACAATCTGACTATCCATCGGCAGACGCAGATGCGAATCGCAGATCACGCGGATTGGATCCACGCCTTCTTCCGTCCGGCAGTTAAGCAATGGATCATCTGCCAAAACAGTATCAATGCCGGCTAAGATCGCCGAATATTTTTTTCGCAAAAAATGTACATGCTCTCTTGCTTTTTCGCCGGTAACCCACTTCGAATCCCCGTTCGCACTGGCAATTTTTCCATCCAATGTCATCGCGTACTTCATCGCCACATATGGAAGCCCTGTTGTAATATAATGAAAGAATATTTCATTTAATGCCAGACATTCTTGTTCCAATATACCGGTAATGACTTCGATTCCGTGTTCCCGCAGAATCTTTATTCCACCGCCGTCCACTTTAGGATTCGGATCCAGCGCTCCGACAAATACGCGCCCAATCTTTCTTTCTATAATGATGTCAGTGCAGGGAGGCGTTTTTCCCTGATGGCAGCACGGCTCCAGCGTAACATAGAGGTCCGCACCTGTCAGATCTTCTTTGCATCGTGTAAGAGCATTTCTTTCTGCATGAAATTCCCCGTATCTTTCATGGCAGCCACTCGCCACTAATTTCCCATTTTTTACCACCACGCAGCCAACCATTGGATTGGGAGACGTATGACCCATAGCTGTTTTTGCCAGGTCCAGCGCCTGCTGCATATATTGTTCTGCTTCTGTCATCCGGATTCTCCTTTCTGCCGGCACGGCGACGGGGTTGCCCAAACAACGTGGCACGCACTCTTCGCGCCTTCGGCGCTCATCGTCGTGACAGTCGTCACATAT
>OGPJ01002849.1_pt1 | contig 10713 bp, 8 predicted proteins | sample 1552831 | NCBI WGS metagenome assembly OGPJ01 (sample SAMEA2579914, study PRJEB22360) | human gut metagenome | biome: human gut; feature: human-associated habitat; material: faeces | place: Denmark | collected 2008/2010
GAGCGTCACCATCGTGCGCATGGAGGTGCCGTGCTGCGGCGGACTCGAGCATGCGGCGCGTGAGGCGCTGCGCGCGAGCGGGAAGTTCCTGCCGTGGCAGGTTGTCACGATCTCGATCGACGGTAAGATCCTCGACCGCTGACTCTGTTTTCCGGCTCTGTTTTGCGTGTGCAGACAGAGCCGGAACAAAGATGTTCATTCCGTGAAAAATCTTCGACAATAGGGTTGACAAATCCAAAAATATCTGTATAATATCATTTGTTCGTAGCGGAATTGTGTAATGGTAGCACACCGGACTCTGACTCCGTTTGTGAGGGTTCGAATCCTTCTTCCGCTGCCAACCAAAACGCCCTTGTCATTGACAAGGGCGTTTTTTTATCCCACAATGCAAGGAGAGAATTCGCTATGCGGATGGAATCCTGTTTCATGGCATTTTTTCTCCTTACAGTCCTGATTTTGCCCAGTCGAATACGAGCACTTGATCATGCGGCAGCGTCGCCTGACAGGTATCAATCTGCTCATACGGCGCGATATTGACCGGTTCGAGGGTTACTCTTCAAGCTTTACGATCTATGATACCTCCGACTCTGAGCGCGTGATCAAGGACGTTCTGAAGGACCTCAACATGGACGAGAAGGTGTTTCCGCCGAGGCTGTGCTTGTCCGTCATCAGCAAGGCGAAGGACAAGGCGCAGCACCCGGACGAATTCTCGAAAGTTGCCGACCGCGCGGGAGACTACCGCATGGAGAAAATCGCCGAGATTTACGAGGGCTATCAGAAGCGTCTTCACGAAGCGAACGCTTTGGACTTTGACGATATCATTCTCCACACTGTCCGCCTCCTCCAGGGGTTTGACGACGTGCGGACGTACTATCAGCGGAAATTCCGCTATGTCCTCATCGACGAGTACCAGGATACCAACCACCTGCAATATCTCCTCACCGGCCTGCTGGCCGGGGGACACCGGAACCTCTGCGTGGTGGGTGACGATGACCAGTCGATCTACTCCTGGCGCGGCGCACGTCCGCAAAACCTGGTGCTGCTGAGCCAGGATTTTCCGGCGCTGAAGGTGATTAAGCTTGAGCAGAACTACCGCTCTTCCGGACGTATTTTGAAAGCGGCGAACATCCTGATCGCCAATAACCCGCACGTCTTTGAGAAGCGTCTGTTCTCCGAACTGGGTTACGGCACAGAGCTTAAAGTTTTAAGCGCGAATAACGAAGAACATGAAGCCGAGCGCGTCACTGGTGAACTGATTGCGCATCACTTCGTCAATAAAACGCAGTACAAAGATTACGCTATTCTTTATCGCGGTAACCATCAGTCGCGAGTGTTTGAAAAATTCCTGATGCAAAACCGCATCCCGTACAAAATTTCTGGTGGTACGTCGTTTTTCTCTCGTCCTGAAATCAAGGACTTGCTGGCTTATCTGCGCGTGCTGACTAACCCGGACGATGACAGCGCATTTCTGCGTATCGTTAACACGCCGAAGAGAGAGATTGGCCCGGCGACGCTGAAAAAGCTGGGTGAGTGGGCGATGACGCGCAATAAAAGCATGTTTACCGCCAGCTTTGATATGGGCCTGAGTCAGACGCTTAGCGGACGTGGTTATGAAGCATTGACCCGCTTTACTCACTGGTTGGCAGAAATCCAGCGTCTGGCGGAGCGGGAGCCGATTGCCGCGGTGCGCGATCTGATCCACGGCATGGATTATGAATCCTGGCTGTACGAAACATCGCCCAGCCCGAAAGCCGCCGAAATGCGCATGAAGAACGTCAACCAACTGTTTAGCTGGATGACGGAGATGCTGGAAGGCAGCGAACTGGATGAGCCGATGACGCTCACCCAGGTGGTGACGCGCTTTACTTTGCGCGACATGATGGAGCGTGGTGAGAGTGAAGAAGAGCTGGATCAGGTGCAACTGATGACTCTGCACGCGTCAAAAGGGCTGGAGTTTCCTTATGTCTACATGGTCGGTATGGAAGAAGGGTTTTTGCCGCACCAGAGCAGCATCGATGAAGATAATATCGATGAGGAGCGGCGGCTGGCCTATGTCGGCATTACCCGCGCCCAGAAGGAATTGACCTTTACGCTGTGTAAAGAACGCCGTCAGTACGGCGAGCTGGTGCGCCCGGAGCCGAGCCGCTTTTTGCTGGAGCTGCCGCAGGATGATCTGATTTGGGAACAGGAGCGCAAAGTGGTCAGCGCCGAAGAACGGATGCAGAAAGGGCAAAGCCATCTGGCGAATCTGAAAGCGATGATGGCGGCAAAACGAGGGAAATAATCAAGGCCGGAAAAGATGCGTCAGCATCGCATCCGGCACTTACTCATTAATGCACTTCCAGCGGCCAGTGGACATAGCTCTGCCACTGGCTTTCCTGAGCAATAATCTCTTTACCCAGCGGATGTTGGGTTAGCCAACCTTGCGGAAGCGTCAAGGTCAACAGTTCATGGTTAGCCTGTAATGTCATCTCTGGCACGAGATCGTCACGGCGACGGCTGGCAAAAATGATGGCCAGGCGGAGTAAACGGCAGAGTTGTTCTGCGACGCGCGGCGGTACGGCATTTTGCTGATGCAGCGATGAGAGATCGACCGGATTAGTCTGGTTGAGCAGTAGCGTCGCCAGCAATTTTTTCTGTGCGGGGGTAAAACCGGGAAGATCCAGATTACGCACCAGATAAGCAGCGTGTTGCGGCGCTTGTTTAAAGTCAACGCTCAGGCCGATTTCATGAAGCTGACAGGCGCTGATGAGCAAATCGCGGCTTATTGCTTCAAGATGCCATTCCTTTTCCACCTGATCGAAGAAGTTAGCCGCAACTTTGGCTACGCGCTGCGCCTGATCAATATCGATCATAAAGCGGCGCTGAATATTACGCAGCGTACGGCTGCGAATATCCTGCTCGACGGCCAGATGCAACATGCCGTAGACCAGGCCTTCACGCAGCGCACCGCCCGCCAGGGTCATACACTGAATATTCAGTTCGGTAAAAATGGCGATCAGGATCGCCAGACCACTCGGGAACACTAACGCACGTTCCAGCGTCAGCCCGTCAATCTCCAGTTCCTCCAGCCGACCGCAATGAATGGCTCGCTGTTTCAATTGCTGCAACTTTTCCAGGGTAATGCGTTCATCCATCCCCTGTGCCATCATGATTTCCTGTAACGCCTGCACGGTGCCGGAAGCACCAACGCACACTTTCCAGCCGTGATACCGTAATTCATCGGCAACCGGACGTAACACTTCGCGTGCCGCTTTTTCTGCAGCATCAAAATTTTCCTGCCCCAGATTACGATCGGCAAAATAGCGTTCCAGCCAGGTGACGCAGCCCATCGACAGGCTGAACAACGAGGTGGTTTGTGCACCCGTGCCGGTTACCAGTTCAGTACTGGCACCGCCTATATCCACCACCAGGCGCTGATCGGCACCGCCAGTTGTGTGAGCAACGCCCTGATAAATCAGACGTGCTTCCTCTTCACCGCTGATCACCTGTACCGGACAACCGAGGATTTCCTGCGCTTTGGCAATAAAATCACCCGCATTGACGGCAAGACGTAATGTCGCCGTAGCGACAACGCGAATTTGCGAGGGAGGGATATCTTGCAGACGTTCAGCAAACAGGCGCAGACATTGCCAACCGCGCTCCATTGCTTCATTAGACAGGGCATTTTCGCTATTCAGGCCAGCAGCCAGACGCACTTTGCGTTTTATTCGCGTCAGCGTCTGGATGCTTCCAGCCACCTCGCGCACAACCAGCATATGAAAACTATTCGAACCGAGATCAATGGCTGCATACAGCGACGAGGTGGAACCCATACTCTTCATCCTTCAATCTGTCTCTGTGTTGGCTGCATTCTTTCACCTGAATCACTTACTACAGTATGCTCATCGGGATTCATTCTCTTGCCATCTTGATACAGTTTGAATGATTTTGAGTATGACATTTTATTTAACCTGAACGACGACGATTACGCGGAGCGCCAGTACGACGCGGACCATTGCCTGTACGTGGGCGCGTGAGGCGCAGCGGTTTTGGCAGATCGGTCATCAATGCGTCCGGATTGTATTTGCTTACCGGAATTGAGTGACCAATATAGGTCTCAATAGCAGGCAAATTCAATGCATACTCTTCACACGCCAGGCTGATAGAGTGACCGCTTGCGCCTGCGCGACCTGTACGACCAATACGGTGAACGTAATCTTCACAGTCATCGGGTAAATCGTAGTTAAAGACGTGCGTCACTGCCGGAATATGCAAACCACGCGCGGCAACGTCGGTGGCAACCAGAATATCCAGATCGCCACGGGTAAATTCATCAAGAATACGCAGACGTTTTTTCTGCGCGACATCGCCTGTCAACAAACCGACACGATGACCATCTGCCGCCAGGTGGCCCCAGATCTCTTCACAACGGTGTTTGGTATTGGCGAAAATAATCGCTCTGTCTGGCCACTCTTCTTCGATCAGCGTTTGCAGCAAACGCATTTTTTCTTCGTTAGAAGGGTAGAAAAGCTCTTCTTTAATACGGTGGCCCGTTTTCTGTTCCGGTTCCACTTCAATATATTCGGCATTGTTCATCTGCTCGAACGCCAGTTCACGTACCCGGTACGAAAGCGTGGCGGAGAACAGCATGTTGAGGCGCTGGTTTGCAGGCGGCATACGGCGGAACAGCCAGCGGATATCTTTAATAAAGCCCAGATCGTACATGCGATCGGCTTCGTCCAGTACCACCACCTGAATGGCACCGAGGTTAATGTGGTTCTGCTTGGCGTAGTCAATTAAACGCCCCGTAGTGCCAATCAGAATGTCAACGCCGCTTTCCAGCACTTTCAGCTGTTTGTCGTAGCCATCACCACCGTAAGCCAGACCCAGCTTCAGGCCGGTAGCTTCCGCCAGCGGTTCTGCGTCGGCATGGATCTGCACGGCAAGTTCACGCGTCGGTGCCATAATTAAGGCACGTGGTTGATTCACCTTGCGATCGGCAATCGCAGGATGAGAGAGAAGATAATGAAACGTTGACGTAAGAAACGCCATCGTTTTCCCGGTACCGGTTTGCGCCTGCCCGGCTACGTCACGACCCGCCAGCGTCAGCGGAAGGGCCAGTGCCTGAATGGGCGTACAGTTATGAAACCCTTTTTTTTCAAGGGCTTCTACAACCTTCGGATGCAGGGCGAAGTCGGAAAACTTCTGTTCTGTTAAATGTGTTTTGCTCATAGTGTGGTAGAATATCAGCTTACTATTGCTTTACGAAAGCGTATCCGGTGAAATAAAGTCAACCTTTAGTTGGTTAATGTTACACCAACAACGAAACCAACACGCCAGGCTTATTCCTGTGGAGTTATATATGAGCGATAAAATTATTCACCTGACTGACGACAGTTTTGACACGGATGTACTCAAAGCGGACGGGGCGATCCTCGTCGATTTCTGGGCAGAGTGGTGCGGTCCGTGCAAAATGATCGCCCCGATTCTGGATGAAATCGCTGACGAATATCAGGGCAAACTGACCGTTGCAAAACTGAACATCGATCAAAACCCTGGCACTGCGCCGAAATATGGCATCCGTGGTATCCCGACTCTGCTGCTGTTCAAAAACGGTGAAGTGGCGGCAACCAAAGTGGGTGCACTGTCTAAAGGTCAGTTGAAAGAGTTCCTCGACGCTAACCTGGCGTAAGGGAATTTCATGTTCGGGTGCCCCGTCGCTAAAAACTGGACGCCCGGCGTGAGTCATGCTAACTTAGTGTTGACTTCGTATTAAACATACCTTATTAAGTTTGAATCTTGTAATTTCCAACGCTTCCCGTTTTATCTTAAATGCGAAGTGAACAGATTTCTGGCTCGTCACTCAATCCGTCTTGTCGTTTCAGTTCTGCGTACTCTCCTGTGACCAGGCAGCGAAAAGACATGAGTCGATGACCGTAAACAGGCATGGATGATCCTGCCATACCATTCACAACATTAAGTTCGAGATTTACCCCAAGTTTAAGAACTCACACCACTATGAATCTTACCGAATTAAAGAATACGCCGGTTTCTGAGCTGATCACTCTCGGCGAAAATATGGGGCTGGAAAACCTGGCTCGTATGCGTAAGCAGGACATTATTTTTGCCATCCTGAAGCAGCACGCAAAGAGTGGCGAAGATATCTTTGGTGATGGCGTACTGGAGATATTGCAGGATGGATTTGGTTTCCTCCGTTCCGCAGACAGCTCCTACCTCGCCGGTCCTGATGACATCTACGTTTCCCCTAGCCAAATCCGCCGTTTCAACCTCCGCACTGGTGATACCATCTCTGGTAAGATTCGCCCGCCGAAAGAAGGTGAACGCTATTTTGCGCTGCTGAAAGTTAACGAAGTTAACTTCGACAAACCTGAAAACGCCCGCAACAAAATCCTCTTTGAGAACTTAACCCCGCTGCACGCAAACTCTCGTCTGCGTATGGAACGTGGTAACGGTTCTACGGAAGATTTAACCGCTCGCGTACTGGATCTGGCATCACCTATCGGTCGTGGTCAGCGTGGTCTGATTGTGGCCCCGCCGAAAGCCGGTAAAACTATGCTGCTGCAGAACATTGCTCAGAGCATTGCTTACAACCACCCGGATTGTGTGCTGATGGTTCTGCTGATCGACGAACGTCCGGAAGAAGTAACCGAGATGCAGCGTCTGGTAAAAGGTGAAGTTGTTGCTTCTACCTTTGACGAACCCGCATCTCGCCACGTTCAGGTTGCGGAAATGGTGATCGAGAAGGCCAAACGCCTGGTTGAGCACAAGAAAGACGTTATCATTCTGCTCGACTCCATCACTCGTCTGGCGCGCGCTTACAACACTGTTGTTCCGGCGTCAGGTAAAGTGTTGACCGGTGGTGTGGACGCCAATGCCCTTCATCGTCCGAAACGCTTCTTCGGTGCGGCGCGTAACGTGGAAGAGGGCGGCAGCCTGACCATTATCGCGACGGCGCTTATCGATACCGGTTCTAAAATGGACGAAGTTATTTACGAAGAGTTTAAAGGTACAGGCAACATGGAACTGCACCTCTCTCGTAAGATCGCTGAAAAACGCGTCTTCCCGGCTATCGACTACAACCGTTCCGGTACCCGTAAAGAAGAGCTGCTCACGACTCAGGAAGAACTGCAGAAAATGTGGATCCTGCGCAAAATCATTCACCCGATGGGCGAAATCGATGCAATGGAATTCCTCATTAATAAACTGGCCATGACCAAGACCAATGACGATTTCTTCGAAATGATGAAACGCTCATAAATTTGTCTTATGCCAAAAACGCCACGTGTTTACGTGGCGTTTTGCTTTTATATCTGTAATCTTAATGCCGCGCTGGCGATGTTAGGAAAATTCCTGGAATTTGCTGGCATGTTATGCAATTTGCATATCAAATGGTTAATTTTTGCACAGGACTGGTGGGTTCGGAACGGACTTTCCCTTCTGAATAAAGGTCTTCGTGGTTATACTTCTGCTAATAATTTTCTCTGAGAGCATGCATTGTGAATTTACTGACAGTGAGTACTGATCTCATCAGTATTTTTTTATTCACGACACTGTTTCTGTTTTTTGCCCGTAAGGTGGCAAAAAAAGTCGGTTTAGTGGATAAACCAAACTTCCGCAAAAGTCACCAGGGATTGATACCTCTCGTTGGGGGGATTTCGGTTTACGCAGGGATTTGCTTCACGTTCGGAATTGTCGATTACTATATTCCGCATGCATCTCTCTATCTCGCTTGTGCCGGTGTGCTTGTTTTCATTGGCGCGCTGGATGACCGTTTTGATATCAGCGTAAAAATCCGTGCCACCATACAGGCCGCTGTTGGCATTGTTATGATGGTGTTCGGCAAACTTTATCTCAGTAGCCTGGGTTATATCTTTGGCTCCTGGGAGATGGTGCTCGGACCGTTTGGTTACTTCCTGACGCTATTTGCCGTCTGGGCGGCCATTAATGCGTTCAACATGGTTGATGGCATTGATGGCTTGCTGGGCGGGTTGTCCTGCGTCTCGTTTGCAGCAATCGGTATGATTTTGTGGTTCGACGGGCAAACCAGCCTCGCAATCTGGTGCTTTGCGATGATCGCCGCCATCCTGCCATACATCATGCTTAACCTTGGTATCCTGGGTCGCCGCTACAAAGTCTTTATGGGTGATGCGGGCAGTACGCTGATTGGTTTTACCGTTATCTGGATCCTGCTCGAAACGACCCAGGGCAAAACCCATCCCATCAGCCCGGTTACCGCTTTGTGGATAATCGCCATTCCGCTAATGGATATGGTGGCGATTATGTACCGTCGCCTGCGTAAAGGCATGAGCCCATTCTCTCCTGACCGTCAGCATATTCACCATTTGATCATGCGTGCCGGGTTTACTTCCCGTCAGGCGTTTGTGCTGATTACCCTTGCCGCAGCACTGCTCGCTTCCATTGGCGTGCTGGCAGAATATTCTCATTTTGTCCCGGAGTGGGTCATGCTGGTGCTCTTTTTGCTAGCATTCTTCCTCTATGGATATTGCATTAAGCGTGCCTGGAAAGTTGCTCGCTTTATTAAGCGCGTAAAACGCAGACTGCGTAGAAATCGTGGTGGCAGCCCCAATTTAACCAAATAAATGAGGATGTGATGACACAACCAATGCCTGGGAAACCGGCCGAAGACGCTGAAAATGAACTGGATATTCGTGGGTTGTTTCGTACCTTGTGGGCTGGGAAGCTATGGATTATTGGCATGGGGCTGGCGTTTGCGTTAATCGCGCTGGCGTATACTTTTTTTGCTCGTCAGGAGTGGAGCTCGACGGCGATTACCGATCGTCCAACGGTGAATATGCTGGGGGGATATTACTCGCAGCAGCAATTTTTGCGTAACCTGGATGTCCGTTCAAACATGGCTTCTGCCGATCAACCATCGGTCATGGACGAAGCCTATAAAGAGTTTGTTATGCAACTGGCCTCGTGGGATACCCGCAGAGAGTTCTGGCTGCAAACCGACTATTACAAACAGCGGATGGTGGGCAACAGCAAAGCCGATGCGGCGTTGCTGGATGAAATGATTAACAACATCCAGTTTATCCCCGGAGACTTTACCCGCGCGGTCAATGACAGCGTGAAGCTTATTGCCGAAACCGCGCCTGACGCTAATAACCTGTTACGTCAGTATGTTGCTTTTGCCAGCCAGCGTGCAGCCAGCCATCTGAATGATGAGCTGAAAGGCGCATGGGCGGCACGCACCATCCAGATGAAAGCTCAGGTGAAGCGTCAGGAAGAGGTGGCGAAAGCCATCTACGACCGCCGGATGAACAGCATTGAGCAGGCGCTGAAAATTGCTGAGCAGCATAATATTTCGCGCAGTGCGACAGATGTGCCTGCCGAGGAATTACCTGATTCAGAAATGTTCCTGCTTGGGCGTCCAATGCTCCAGGCTCGACTGGAAAATTTACAGGCCGTCGGTCCGGCCTTTGATCTCGACTATGATCAGAATCGGGCCATGTTAAACACCCTGAATGTTGGTCCAACTCTGGATCCGCGTTTTCAGACCTATCGCTATTTGCGTACGCCGGAAGAACCGGTAAAACGCGATAGCCCACGTCGTGCCTTCCTGATGATTATGTGGGGCATTGTTGGGGGGCTGATCGGGGCTGGTGTCGCATTAACCCGCCGTTGCTCGAAATAGCAACACTGCTGCGGCGAGCGCAAAGGCGCTCGCCGCTTATTCGAAGAGAATCGATGTGAAAGTACTGACTGTATTTGGTACGCGCCCGGAAGCCATCAAGATGGCTCCGTTGGTGCATGCGTTGGCAAAAGATCCTTTTTTTGAGGCTAAAGTTTGCGTCACTGCGCAGCATCGGGAGATGCTCGATCAGGTGCTGAAACTCTTTTCCATTGTACCTGACTACGATCTCAACATAATGCAGCCAGGACAGGGCCTGACAGAGATAACCTGTCGGATTCTGGAAGGGCTAAAACCTATTCTTGCCGAGTTCAAACCAGACGTCGTGCTGGTTCACGGCGACACAACAACGACGCTGGCAACCAGCCTGGCGGCGTTTTATCAGCGTATTCCTGTTGGTCACGTTGAGGCTGGTTTACGCACGGGCGATCTCTATTCGCCGTGGCCGGAAGAGGCTAACCGTACATTGACCGGGCATCTGGCGATGTATCACTTCTCTCCAACCGAAACTTCCCGGCAAAACTTGCTGCGTGAAAACGTTGCGGATAGCCGAATCTTCATTACTGGTAATACAGTCATTGATGCACTGTTATGGGTGCGTGATCAGGTGATGAGCAGCGACACGCTGCGTTCAGAACTGGCGGCAAATTACCCGTTTATCGACCCCGATAAAAAGATGATTCTGGTGACCGGTCACAGGCGTGAAAGTTTCGGTCGTGGCTTTGAAGAAATCTGCCACGCGCTGGCAGACATCGCCACCACGCACCAGGACATCCAGATTGTCTATCCGGTGCATCTCAACCCGAACGTCAGAGAGCCGGTCAATCGCATTCTGGGGCATGTGAAAAATGTCATTCTGATCAATCCCCAGGAGTATTTACCGTTTGTCTGGCTGATGAACCACGCCTGGCTGATTTTGACCGACTCAGGCGGCATTCAGGAAGAAGCGCCTTCGCTGGGGAAACCGGTGCTGGTGATGCGCGATACCACTGAGCGTCCGGAAGCGGTGACGGCGGGTACGGTGCGTCTGGTAGGCACGGATAAGCAGCGAATTG
>OGPJ01002856.1_pt1 | contig 10690 bp, 8 predicted proteins | sample 1552831 | NCBI WGS metagenome assembly OGPJ01 (sample SAMEA2579914, study PRJEB22360) | human gut metagenome | biome: human gut; feature: human-associated habitat; material: faeces | place: Denmark | collected 2008/2010
TAACTTTCACCTGGTTAGAATCGGCGTATTCCTGACGCACGGCGGCTTTCAGTCAGGGTTCCAGCGTCGTACCGTTTTGCAGGTCCATGTGATAGCTTACCGCCGTTCCCGCTTCAGCGCGTAATATCCGGGTATTTCCCACATCCGCGCGCATGCCGTTTGATAACGTGTAGTCCTGACCATCTGTGGTAAAGCCGGTAAAGGCCAGATAAGGTCTAACACTCCACAATCCGTCAACCCAACGGAACCCGCTCTCGACATGAGCACCCGCGCCGTTACTATTGTAATCGCCAAACGCTGTTGCCCCATTACTCATCTTGCAATGGATGGTGTTGGCAAAACGGTCAACTTTCACCACCCCATCAACATAGGCACCGTTCTGATGCTCCCAACCGGCATAAGCCCCCAGGGTATAGCTATCGACATTGCCTTTGCCGCCGCGATCAAAACCAATATCAGAATGAGAGTAACCAAAGAACAAGCCGCGAATTGTACTGCTTTCTTCACGGGAGAAACGGCTATCGATACCGAGCGTCAGCCCGGTCAATGTTTGCTCAAAGCCAGCGCCCGCATCAGTGGTCACGTTGTTGCGGGTGTTAATTGCCGAACTCCACATCGCCGTATCGTAATTAACGCCTTTTACGCTACCAAGACGCTCACGCACGGTGTCCAGTTCTGCATCAAATACCAGCGGTTGTGCGGCCGCCATATTCAGCACATCAGTGGTTGAAGGGGTAATTTGCGCGCGATTCTCTGCCAAACTCCAGCTATGGTTGCCATTATCCAGCAAGGTATATTCATACGTACCGATATCAACAACGCCTCCGGCATTGCCCAACGTAAATGCAGCATCACCGCCGCCCGTTGTTACCAGTGTAAGGCTATCTCCTGCTGCCGGGCTGGCACCGGTGTCCGTCACGAATATTTTGAAATCACCTGTTGCCTGACCGGTGACGTTGAGCTGATCGCTCTGATGATTAGCCATATCGGTACGCATATAAAAATTGCCGTTTCCCGACAGGGTATTGGTGGTCAACGTAATGAAATTTTCCGCACTTGCCGTCACTGATGAACGAGTCACTGGCTCATCCATCATAATCACATTTGCGTCAGACATCGCAAGGTTGGCTAAGTTGAGGAGGGTGTTTTGGTTCGTCGTAGTGATATCGGCAATGATGGTCCATACGCTATTTTCGAGCGAAACGTCCGCTTTGCTGGTATCCACGGCACCATGCGTTCTAAAAGAAGCGCCCTCAGAAACCACTACCTTACCCACCAACATTGCGGGTGCATAATTTATTTGCGGCTTCATGACCTCAAGAATGCCATCATTCCCTCTGACTGAAACGTTAACCATTGTGCCAGCCCAGACGTTAGCGCGGCCATTGTTGATAACCATATTTTCAGAAATGGCTTTTGAGGAATACGTGATACTTCCATTCTGATCTGATCGACCGAGATCATATACCGCATTTGCCTGCACTTTCGTACCAGTATCCTTTCCCAGCGATTGCATAGTGGCATGCTCATCAAGGATAGTATCAATGGCCTGCGTGTCCTCCATAACAATGAGCCCGGAACCATCATCCAGTTCATAATTTTTTGACACACCATCTTTTATACTAAATTGGCCTTTACTGTTTGTACCACTCACTTCCAGCGCATTCGTTGAGACAATTAATTTTCCGCCTGCTTTTTTATCAACGCCAGTCCCGCCATCCATAACCTCCAGTAAGCCGCCACTATCTACAGTAGTATTATAAGCGAAGTCATTTTCTTCAACTCGCAAACTTCCGCCGTTTTCCAACAACATATTATTAGCAATACCATTCTTGATATCGAACTGACCGAGACGGTTTGTTCCGAATACCTCCATGGCCCGCGTGGTTGTTTTAATAGCACCGCCTGCTTTCTGATCTACCGCAATCGCTAATCCCCCCTCTTTAACCTCCAGTAGTCCTCCCTTTTCGATAGCGACAAAGACGGCCCCCCCATCTTTTTCAACGATTAAGCGCCCGCCTTTAATCGTGGTATCATTCGCTGCGCCATAAACCTGTAGCACACCATTATTGAGCGTAGTCTGGTTTGCCGCGCCACCCATTTGAACAATTTGATAACCGTCATTTAATACTGAGTATTCTGCGGCGCCATTCATTTCAATGTACTGATACCCTCCGTTAATTTCAGTATTATTACTTACACCAAATTCTTTTATATGCTGTTCTCCGCCAGGATTGATTTTCGTATTATTGGCGGTCCCATAAACCAGCTGGATATCTTTTTCCAGGACAACACCATCAACTGTCTCACCATACTCAACTGTTGATGCCAATGCTATGGGTGAATATAACGCTGTAGCCACCAGAACAGATATTGCGGAACGACAAAGAGAAACAGAACCAGATTGATGCATTGAGCTTTCATCCTATGAAATTAATTGCTGTTAAAAGCATTGGGTACGGAAAATACCCATAGCTCCATACCCGGAGTCAGTTTTTAAAAACTGTTTAAAGAAATGCACAAGTATTGTGATTGATTTTTTAGTTGTTTTTCTTGATGAGAAGCTGATGCAAAATTCCGTCTTTATAATGAAAATGATGCCAAAGCGAACGACAAGGTTGTAGTTTTCACTACATGTCCATACATAAAATGGGGTAACATTCACGCGCCTGGCTACGCTCAAACATAATGATTCTAATAAAACCTCAGGAGACTACTATGCCTGAAGCAACGCCTTTTCAGGTGATGATTGTGGATGATCATCCACTTATGCGACGCGGTGTTCGTCAGTTACTGGAGCTTGATCCTGGCTTTGAAGTGGTCGCCGAAGCGGGCGACGGCGCGAGCGCGATCGATCTGGCGAATAGACTGGATATCGACGTGATCTTGCTGGATCTCAATATGAAAGGTATGAGTGGCCTGGATACCCTCAATGCCTTGCGCAGGGATGGCGTTACCGCGCAAATTATTATCCTGACCGTATCAGATGCCTCCAGCGATGTCTTTGCACTGATAGACGCAGGCGCAGACGGTTATCTGTTGAAAGACAGCGACCCGGAAGTATTGCTGGAAGCAATTCGTGCTGGAGCGAAAGGCAGCAAAGTCTTTAGCGAACGCGTCAATCAGTACTTACGTGAACGTGAAATGTTTGGCGCGGAAGAAGATCCCTTCAGCGTGCTGACGGAGCGCGAGCTGGCGGCGGCCCGCCTGCTGCTGCGCGCCCTGCTGATAGAGGGTGCCCATCTGCGCGCCTGCCATGCCGCCGGCCATGCCCATGCCCATGAACGCGCCGACCGCGCCGTTCGGGTTCGCCGCCGCCGTCTTCATCGCGTCGCCAGTCGCGCCCGCGAGATGCGCCGCCGCGCGGGTCGGGTCCATGAACGCCGCGTTGCGCTGCATCTCCTTGATCATCTTCTCGTCTTCCTCGTTCGCCGTGACGGAGGAAACGCCGAAGGAGACGACCTCGATGCCGCGCAGGTCGCGCCACTTGGCGCTCAGCGCCTCGTTGAGCGCGTCCGCCAGCTCGACCGTGTGGCCGGGCAGCGCGGAGTAGCGGATGCCCATTTCGCTGATCTTCGCGAACGCGGGCTGGAGCGCGGTGAGCAGCTCGGTCTTGAGCTGGCTGTCGAGGTTCGAGCGGTCATAGTCCTCGCTCACGTTGCCGCAGACGTTCGTGTAGAACAGAAGTGGGTTGGCGATATGATAGCTGTACTCGCCGAAGCAGCGGATGCCCACGTCGATGTCGATGGCGGCGCGCTGATCCACGACGCGGAACGGAACGGGAGACGCCGTGCCGTACTTGTTGCCGATGAGCTCCTTGGTGTTAAAATAGTACACGCGCTGATCCTTGGGCGGCTCGCCGCCGAAGGTGAAGCGCTTTCCGATGTTCTTGAACGTGTCGAGGATACTGGTTCCCAACTCACCGGAGAAGATCGACGGCTCGGTCGAAGCATCATAGACAAACTCGCCCGGCTCGGCGCAGAGCTCCGTCACCTTGCCCTGATCGACGATGATCATACACTGTCCGTCGGCGATTGCCACGACGGAGCCGTTGGAGATGATGTTCTCGCTGCCCTTGTAGTTGCTGCTGCGCCCGGAAACGCGGTGCAGGCCCTTGACCGCCATCACGTTCTCCGGAATGGATTCACAGTAAAAATACTCCTTCCACTGGTCGGCCATCACACCGCCAGCCGCGCCCAATGCTGCTTTAATGAGTCCCATTTTCTGATCTCCCTTTCTCTGTTTACTATGCCCACGGATCTTCCGCCGCAGGAATACGGATGCCGCTGAGAATGCTGGAATACTCCCAGAGGAACCACTCGCCGGTTGATGCCTTCTGCCGCAGCTTCATGGGCCGCGGCGAATCTGCGCCCGCCGTTTTCAGGAACACGCGCAGATACCCCGGCTCGATATCCTGCGGCCTGGGGTCTGCCAGCACGTTAAGCCGGTATGGTGCGCGCGGCTGATAGCCATTTTCCGGCGTCGCGCCTTCAAAATACGCAAGCGGCAGATAGGCTTTTCCGCGCAGCCGGTCGCGCAGGAACTGCGCATCGTAGGGCGTCATGGGCCGCGGGCCGCGCAGGAGATTCATTGCGGCAGTTCCGGCGTCCCTGTCCTTGTCAAACAGTGCCAGTGCGCACAGAAACAGGGCGCAGATGCGCTCCGGCTGTCTTCCGCCTGCCGCAAGCGTCTCAAATTCCTGCAGGCTTGCAGGGATGCTTTGTATTGTGACCTGCATATAAAACCCTCCTGTTTATGGATATGTCCGGAGCCATGTTTCCGTATTTCCGGATTTGGTATAGTCATGGCCGTTGGCAGCTTCCATCACATACCAGTATGCCCAGTGCTGCTCGTTCATGTCAGCAAAGACTCTTGGCAGCTCTTTCAGATGGGCGCGGATATACTCTATGTCAGCACTGCGTTCGAGCAGGCGGCAGGTGACAGCGGCGACCTCTGCTCTGGTAATGTTGTTGCCCGGCTTGAATGTTCCATCTGCATAGCCTGTGACCCAACCGCGAGTCGCCGCATAGGCGATGGACTTTGCCGCCCAATGAGAGGCAGGAACATCCGTGAAGGCCGCAGTTCCGTCCGTCAGCTGCTCAAACCGGCAGCAGATCGCGGCAAATTCCGCACGCGTGATCGGCGCGTTTGGCCGGAACGTTCCGTTGCTGTAGCCGCGGACGATCCCGAACTGCTCCATGTAGCCGATGTAGTTGGCCGCCCAGTGCGCCGAGGTCACATCGGAGAAGGAGGCCGGATAGGATTTGTTTGCCTCCATCTGCTCGGTCAGCAGGCGGGCGAACATGGTGGTCACCTCTGCGCGGCTCATATTTTTGCCCGGGGCAAATCCGCCGCCCGGATAGCCCTTTAGGAACGCGAAATGGTCAGTCTTGTTGAGCGTCGCAGGCTTATATGCAGGCTCTGCCGCTGCGGCGTTCTCGGTGTAAAGGTTGATAAAGCCAAGCCCGCCCTGCGCATTGTCCGGGTTGAAGCTGACGCTCCCGTTTCTGACCGTGAATTTGTTGTAGCAGTCCCAGCCGCCCGTCCACTTGTATTCCCGTGCGGCATCGCTCCATTTATACTGCGGTTGGAGGAACCAGCGGGTCTCATCATACGTCCAACCGCTTTGCTCATCGTTGGTTTCCACAACAAAGATGCCCTGATTGTCGGTTAGAGCGAAGAAATCGCTTCTGTCGATTTGAATGGTCATCACGCAGCCGAATGTTCCAGCTCCGTTCACAGATACTGTGCAGTTCTGTACATCCCAAAGGCCCGTGCCGCCGGCTTCATAACGGCCATACGACGGATCGCTGGGAAATGCATAGAAGCTGAAAGTCGTTTGCTTCGGTGCAGTATTTCCCCCCAACTCAACGACCTTGGTGATCGGGATCTGAAGCGTCACGATCCGGTCCTCGTCGTCCGGCTCAGGCTGCTCGGGCCGATTCGGCGGAAGAAAGTTGCTTCCCGGCGGCAGGGTCCCGGTGAAATCCTCTGCGGCCACCGCTGCGGCAAGGGACAGTGTAAGGATCAGGCAAAGGAAAATCGCAAGAATTCGTTTTCTCATGTGGAACCTCCTTCTGTTATTTCTTTGTCGAATACGTACATGATGCGGCTTTCCGCGCAGGCAGTGAAAACCAAAGAGCTAAAGTGTGTCGATCACGCCCGCGAGGTAGGTCGGCGATACCGACGCATAGATAAAATTGTCGACCAACTGATCCTTCACCGCCTGACGCACATCGGCGGCAAGCAGTTCGTCCGCGTTCTCATCCACCAGAAGCAGAACCTTGCAGACCCAACCGAGCTGCTTTACAGCATTGCAAAGCTTGAGCCGTTCGCTCAGCTTCCAGATGCCCTGCCGGATGACCTCCATCACCAACACATTGGCACGGCAGGACCGGCACAGGGCAAGCGTTTCCTCCGGTTTTGAAGAACGGTAGACAAGAAAATCCGGGTCGCATCCCGAAAGTGATTGCATGACCGCTTCCGCCAGAAGTCCGCCTTTCATATCCAGCACGATCCTTCGCATCTGTGCTTTTCCACCGCCTTTCTCTTCTTTTGCATGTTCCATTTGTATTTTAGCCGTTATCACTCCCTTCTGCCCCCGCCGATTGGATAGGGTTTGCAATTATTTTTTGTTCAAAGGCCATAGTCTGGCTCGATTCTCTCGGCAAAGTGGGCAAAACTGTGTTGCCTTTTTCTGTCCGCATGATATACTATCCATACGAATGTGCAGAATTGGGAGGCATGCGGCATGAGCAAAGCGACAAAAAAGAGCCTTTTGTGTGCCTTGGCCGCGCTGGCACTCATTGCGCTTGCCATGTGGCTCCGATATGCAAGCCGGCATATTTTTCATTCTCCGGCTGTCAGCCACCTGCGAAGCGGGCTCTATGTGTTTTTGTTCAGCGTGTGGTGCTACTCCCTATGGATCCGCATCGTGCAGACGCAGGCACGGCGCTATCTGCTGGCGATTTCGGTGCTGATGGTGCTGTGGATTCTTCTTCGCTCAATCAAATATTCCATTGAAAACACGGATGCAGAGCGCTGGCTGTGGTATTTCTACTATTTCCCGATGCTGTTCATCCCCATGCTGTCGGTCTTTGTTTCCCGGTCGCTGGGCAAGGGAGAGGATTTTCGGTTGCCGCGATGGACCAAGATTCTGTATCTTCCGACACTGCTGCTGCTTCTGCTCGTTCTGACCAATGATCTGCACCAGCAGGTGTTTTCCTTCCCGTCCGGCGTTTTATCGGACCGGGCGTATCGGTATGAGGGCGGCTATTTCTTCGTGCTGGGCTGGGAGGCCCTGTGCGCGGGGTTCGCGTTGCTTTCGATGGTGAAAAACTGCCGCATCCCGCGCAGCAGGAGAATTCGCTGGCTGCCGCTGGTTCCGCTTGCGCTTTCGCTGGCCTATGCTTATGCGTATGTCAAAAAGGTCCATTGGGTCTGGGTGCTTGCGGGCGATATGACGGTGTCGCAGTGCCTGATCTTTGCGAGCATCCTTGAATGCTGCATTCAATGCGGGCTGATTCAGTCCAACCTCGGATACGACGAACTTTTTGAGGCAACGAGTTTGCCCGTCCAGATTACGGATCCTGCATTTTGCTCCCAATATGTGTCTGCCGCCATGCAGGAGGCTTTGCCGCAAAGCGAGCTGCGGCAGATGCAGCAGGATACCGTCCATCTGAGCGACGATACGCTTTTGAAGCGGCACAAGCTGCGCCGCGGCTGGGTGTTCTGGAAGGAGGACATTTCCGCGCTGAATCAGATCCGAAAGGAGCTGGAGCTGACAAGGGATGAGCTGCGTGATACCGGCGATGTTCTGGCAGCGGAGAATGCGCAGCGCGCAAGATGGCTGAAGCTGACAGAGGAAAACCGCCTGTACGACATGATGGAGGCGCAAACTGCCCGACAGATCGCGATGCTGCGGGATCTTCTGTCCGAACTGCAAAAGACGGAGGATCCGGACAGAGCCAGACACCTGCTCGGGCAGGTCATCATCATCGGAACCTACATCAAGCGTAGAAGCAACCTGATTTTTGTCGGCGTGCAGCGCGGTGCAATCAGCGTGCAGGAGCTTCGGCTGTGCCTCAATGAATCTTCCGAGAATATCAGTGTCTATGGTGCCGACTGCAAGGCGATTGTCAAGGGGGAAGGCCAGCTTACCGTCGAGCAGGCAACGCAGGTCTACGACCTGTTTGAGGCGGTCGTGGAGACGGAACTGGAATCGCTGCGTGCGTTGCTGATCTCTATAGAGGTTGGTAAGTGGGTAGAGGTCGCTCTCTGTGTTTCAGCGGCGGAGCCGCTCTGCGGGCTGCGTGCGCGGTTTCCAGATCTGGAATGGGAGCAGGATGAGGACGGACTGCAATATGTGACGCGGAAGCTGGAAAGATCGAGGGGGTAAAGGCGTATGGACAGGATTAAGGAAAGCTTCGACAGTCTGCCCATCGCGGCCTGCTTCTTCGATAAAAACGGCGTGGTGCGGCTCATCAACCGCCGGATGCTTGCCATTGCAAACTGGCTGCGAAAAGGCGGCATACAGTCGCTTGCAGAGATGCAGAGCGTCCTGCACTCGCCGCCCGCAAACGTGCGCTGTCTGGATCTGCGCCTTCGGATCTACCGCTTTCCGGACGGGAAGGCGCTGCGCTTTGCGCAGGAGCAGATCACAACAAAAGCGGGCGTCCGCTATACGCAGATCACTGCCGCAGACGTTACGGAGCTGATCCGGAAGCAGAACCAGCTGAAAGCGGAAAACGCGAAGCTGGCGGAGGCAAATGAGCGGCTTCGGCTGCTGCTTGTGCAGATGCCGGAGATCATCCGGGAGGAAGAGACGCTGGCGATGAAGCTGCGTGTGCACGATGACATTGGACACAGCATCCTCGCGGCGCGCCGTGTGCTGCTCCAGAACACGGACCAGAAGGAACTTCGTGCAAACGCGGCGCTGTGGGAACAGTCCATTTCTGTGCTTTTCCGCTCCAGCCAGATAACGGCGCAATCCGAACCGCTGGAGGCGGCGAAAAAACGAGCGGAAGAATTGGGCGTTAGCGTTCTGCTGACAGGGAATGAGCCGCAAAGGCAGTGGATGCGCACACTGAGCGCACTGGCGATCTGCGAATGTGCGGCGAACTGTGTCCGTCACGCAGATGGCACAGAATTGTATGTGTGTTTTTGGCAGAAGCCGGACGGCATGGAGGTCTCCCTGACCAACAACGGTGCGGTGCCGAAGGAAAAGATCACAGAGGGCGGAGGCCTTTCCATGCTGCGTCAACGTATCGAAGAAGCAGGCGGCAAAATGGAGGTTTGGAGCATCCCTCGCTTTAAGCTGATGCTCAGTCTGCCGGAACAGGAGGAAGCAGCACATGAGAGTGATGATCGTTGAAGACCAGACCATGATCCGCAGTCTGCTGGAAAGCTATTTCCGTGCCGAGGACGGATACCGGATCACGGCGTCCATCCCCGGTGCAAAGCAGGCGGTTGAGGTGTGCCGGACAAGCTCCGTCGATCTGATTTTGATGGATGTGCAAACGGAGAACCGCGAGAACGGCCTGACTGCCGTTCGTCAGATCAAAGCCATACAGCCGAAGAGCAAAATTATTGTTGTGACCTCGCTGATCGACTGCGCGGTTCTGGACGAGGCAAAGAGGGCCGGGGCCGACAGCCTGTGGTATAAGGACTCTACGCAGAAGCGTTTGATGGATGTCGTCCGGCAAACGATGGCGGGTGAACATATCTTCCCGGACGCGCCTCCGACGGTTGAGATCGGCATGGCAAAAAGCACGGAATTTACAAAGACGGAATTGAAGGTTCTGCGGCATCTGCTGCGGGGCTTGTCTTACACGCGCATCGCGGCAGAGATGGGCTGCGAGATGTCGACGGTCAAATTCCATGTGGCAAACATGCTGCAAAAAACCGGGCTGGAAAACAAGCTTCAGCTTGCACTGGCAGTCAGCGACGTCAAGCTGATTGCCGATCTGGTGGAAGAATGATGGGATTTGATTTTCTGCTTGTGCAGCCACAGGCATTTATTGAAAAGAAGAAGCCGCGTCTGAGCCGTTACACTTGGCAAGCAATGCCTGCGTTTATACAAACTTGACGAACAGGGAGATTTCCGATTTAAGCTAAGGAAGCTCTGATTAAATCAGCGGCTGTGGACGGCGAGAGATTTTTCGTCAAGACAAGGTTTGGAAAGCGAAGGAATACTTTGTGTACCCGCAAAGGGCATGCCCGCATCCGTATGGCTCCTTTGTCGCCAACGGCTGCGACATATTTCCCATTTTTCGAACCGTAGGATTGGCGGAAAAGATCCGTCGTCCGCGGTCGGGGTTTATTCAGAGGTTCCTTAAGAGTGTTACCCTTGATTGACGATTTTGTATTGCCACTTTGCGAGAGAAGCGGCGACGTAGCGAACAGGAACATTGTGGTTATTTTATCGGGGTCAACATACGGGTATATCCGCAGATACAACGTCCCTGCTTTCTCGGAAGCAGGGATAGAATCGAAGACATTCGGCTTATGTTTCAGGATGAAGCTGGATTTGGTCGAATTAACAAGCCCAAATACTGCTGGTGTCAGGAAGGGATACGTCCCAGTGTACCCTGTCACCACATCCGGGAGTATCGCTATGCCTATGGAGCGGTAGAGCCGTTGACCGGTGACGGATACTTTCTTGTCATGCCCTATTGCAATACAGTGTGCA
>OGPJ01002860.1_pt1 | contig 10685 bp, 7 predicted proteins | sample 1552831 | NCBI WGS metagenome assembly OGPJ01 (sample SAMEA2579914, study PRJEB22360) | human gut metagenome | biome: human gut; feature: human-associated habitat; material: faeces | place: Denmark | collected 2008/2010
GCCTGCCGGTGTCGGTGAGGAGGATGTACCATACATCCCGGGTAGTATATACTCCTCTGGAAGTACCGGCAGGTTGCTTGAAGTGTAATTGTTTTTTTATAATTTGGGTTTGGAACATTTTTTTTTATGTGTAGTTGGTTTGGTATATTTATCCCTGACAATCTCAAAGGCGCGTTGGACCCATGTGTATATGCTCGTGTCGGGAATATCACCATCAAAATTAAGTTGAAGCCAATGTTTCAGACTTTGGTTGATGGGATTGCCGACTGAAACATGTCTCTCTTTTATATACTCAATTTCGTCCGAAGTAGATTTGACATTGACAAAAGTGAAATTGTCAATGTCTATAAAACAGAACATGTGTCCATAAACATAAAAGGCAAGGATGGAATCATATCTTGCAGCAAATTTGCCAAATGGCATCTTTTCGGAAACGTCACCTAACGAAAGACAATATTTTCTGAATTCTTCAATGTCCATGCTTTGAATTTGTAGTTTGTTTATGGGAACTTCGGATAATCCTGGAACCGTGGCTTGCGTTTTTCCAAAAATGCCTTCCCTCCTTCCTGCGCTTCCTCTGTCATGTAATACAGTATGGTGGCATCTCCGGCAAGTTCTTGTATGCCGGCTTGTCCGTCCAGTTCGGCATTCAGTCCGGCTTTGATCATACGAAGAGCGAGCGGGCTGTGCTCCATCATCTTTTCTGCCCATGCCACGGTTTCGTCTTCCAGGCGGTCGAAAGGAACGACTGTATTGACTAATCCCATTTCCAGTGCTTCCTGTGCGGAGTATTGACGGCAAAGGAACCATATTTCACGGGCTTTCTTCTGCCCTACGATGCGTGCCAGATAGGAAGAGCCGAATCCGGCGTCGAAGCTGCCTACCTTGGGACCTGTCTGTCCGAAAATGGCATTTTCTGAGGCAATGGTCAGATCGCATACCACATGCAGCACATGGCCGCCGCCGATGGCGTAACCGTTTACCATGGCGATGACCGGTTTTGGCAGTGACCGGATTTGCTTTTGTACGTCCAGCACATTCAGACGGGGAACTCCATCTGTGCCGATATAACCGCCATGACCTTTTACGTGCATATCTCCCCCGCTGCAGAAGGCTTTGTCACCTGCTCCGGTCAGAACCACTACATTGATATCCTGGCACTCGCGGCAGTAATACAGGGCGTCGCTGATTTCCGAAGTAGTGGTGGGGGTGAACGCGTTGCGGTAACGCGGACGGTTGATGGTGATTTTCGCTATTCCGTTGTAAAAGTCAAACAGAATATCTTGATATTCTTTGATGGTTTTCCATTTTCTTGTTTCCATTATTCATTTTTATTTTTAAGTCCGTGATAATATTCTCTTAATAGGGTGGTGTCTTTTTCCTTGTCGGTAAACACCTCCAGCAGCATGGGTTGCATCCTTGTCTCGGGTGAGGTGAATGGCTGCATCGCTTCTTCCAGCTCTTCTTCTCCGGTCACTTTCATGTAAATAAAGCCACGTTCTTCCGCCCAGCCTTTGGCGGTGGTGTAATGCTCGGCTGTGATAAACTCCCGGGAACGGCTTGATTTGTCCATTCCAGGCAGGGTATGGAATATTTCTCCTCCTTCGTTATTCAGTAACAGGATGCGGATGTTGGCACCGTAATTTTGATTCCACAGTGCGTTCATATCATAGAAGAAGCTCAAGTCGCCTATGATGATGAAATTCAGCTTGCTGGAAGCGGCGGCATAACCGATGGCGGTGGACAGGGAGCCTTCTATGCCGTTCACGCCCCGGTTGCAACAGATTTCCACCCGGGGAGGAACTGTAAATAACTGTGCATAGCGCACGGTGGAGCTGTTTGCCAGATGCAGGGCACAGGGTTCGGGTAATGCCTGAATGAGTTTTCCGATAACGGAGATTTCGGAATAAGCAAGATCCGGCATCGGAATGGTTTTGCAATAGTTTTCCCACATCAGCGGATAATGGGTCGGTTTGTTGTCCAGCAGGAAAGCTATTTTTTCCAAGAACTCAAACGGATCCATCTCGATGACGGTGGTCAGGCAACCGTATAAATCGGCTATCTTCCCGTCGGCGGCAACATGCCAATGTTCGCGCGGGGGATGATTGCGCAGGTATTTCTTCAATTGCTTGGATACGATATGTCCGCCGTAGGTAATCAGTATTTCGGGGGCCATGTCTTCCTGGCGCTCCGGCGTCATGGAATAAACGGCGGCGTCGAAATTCTTGATAGGAATGCCGGGGATGGTCTGGTTGCCCAGATGTTCCGTCAACCAGGCGAAATGTTTATAAAGCGGTTTCACATATTTTTTCTCGAACAGGTAAATCAGATTCATCTGGCCTACCACGACCATGCGCTTGTTGTACTTGTTCAGCCGTTCGATCAGTTCCTTATAGTCACGGTCGTACACGCTCAGTCCCTGATAACGGGTGATGACACGTGCCTCGGGAAGTGTTTTGGCGGTGAAGCGGTAGATGGGTTCGGAAATGGGTACATTGATATGTACGGGTCCTTTGCCGTGGTGGGTGGTTTCCAGTATGGCTTCGTTGATGAGGCGGTTGCAAAACCATTCGTCTTCCTCTGTATGTACTTCGGGCAGGTTGACAGACATCTTGACTAACGTTCCGAACACATGGGGCTGGGGCAGGGTTTGTCCGTCCATTTGTCCTATCCAGGCGGCGGGGCGGTCGGCAGAAATGACAATCAGAGGTACTTGTTGGTAAAAAGCTTCGGCTACGGCAGGGTGCAGGTTCAGCAGGGCCGAACCGGAGGTGCAGCATACTGCGGCAGGACCTCCTCCTTGTAAAGATAGGCCGATAGCAAAAAAACCGGCACTGCGTTCATCGGTTACAGAATAACAAGTGAAGTCCTCTATATTGGCCAGAGTGTGTACGATGGCAGCATTACGGCTGCCGGGACAAAGCACTATTTTCCGCACACCGTGCGCTTTGAGAAGTGCCACCAACTGAAGTATGTTCTTTTTGTCTGAATACATTATTCTTCTACTTTAATTGTTTCCATTTGTTTACTTATAAAGTCAGGATGAAGGATGCTCCGCATCGTATTCATCTTGTCTCCCGTTTCCACCCATTCCGATTCTACTTCCGAGGAAGCCAGTATTCCTCCTCCTGCATACAGGATGGCTTCACCCGGCTTTATTTCCATGCAGCGCAGATTGACGTAGATATCGGTATGTCCCTCTGTGTCCAGCCATCCGGTGAATCCGGAATAATAACTGCGGTCGTACCCTTCGTTGTTCAGAATAAACCGGAAAGCCTCCTCTTTGGGCAGGCCGCAGACGGCGGGAGTGGGATGGAGTTCTTGCAATAAATCGCCTATATGGTCTGTATTTTTCAACAAGAAATAAAAATCAGTCTTGAGGTGTACCAATTGTCCGGCACGGGCGGTATAGGGACCTTTCTCCGTCATCTTGTTGCCGAATTTTTTGGCGATCCGGCGGATATAATCAGCCACATAGCCCTGTTCTTCTTGGTTCTTCTTGTCCCAGTTTGTCGGCATCACTTCGTCCTGCATCGGCATTGTACCAGCCAGGGCCACGGTGTGCCATTCTTTGCCTTGTCCGCTTAATAAGATTTCCGGTGTGCTGCCCAGCCAGGTTCCGGAAGCGGGGGTGTGGCATAGGTAAATCATCATGCGCGGATAATTGTTACAGGCCTGGACAAAAGCGCCAAGTGGTGAAAAATCATCTCCGATATGTCTGGCGGAAGAACGTGACAGAACCAATTTTTGAAACTGCTTCTCTTGTAAGGGAGTGATGAAACGCCCGAATGCGCGGGTATATTGTTCTTTATCCGTTTCTTCGGAAACAAAAGGAGAGAGTTCATTCTGCCGGCTTTTGCAGGTGAGCAGGGTATCCACACATTCCAGTGAAGACAGTGCTTCGCTGATTTCATTCCAGTCGTATGCCGTGACATCCGGACGGATAAGTACCAAGGGATGTTCCTCCGATATCCGGAAAGGAGCCATGACAAATCCCTTTTTTTCATTCAGTTCTTGAATGTCCGCTAATTGTTCCACATCGCCCGAGGTTTGCAATACCAGGTAGCATTCGTCTGTCCAAGGTAACCGGTAGAGGGCGAAACCGAGGCGGCTATGTGTCAGGCAATCCAATAATTTTTGCGTATGTATATCTGGTAGATTCATTTCTTTTTCAGTATGAAATTAACGACACGAACAGTAGAAACCAGTTCTCCCTGTGGAGTGGTGATATCTATATTCCATATATGCGAGGATCTGCCGCGGTGAATCAGTTTGCCGGTGGCGAATACTTTGCCTCCGACGGGTACGGCCGACAGATGATTTCCACTTACTTGTACTCCGCAGGCATATTCGCCTTCCCGGCATAGCGACATGGAGCCATGTCCTGCCACAATCTCGGCCAGAGCCAGTGACGCGCCGCCGTTCAACATACCAAAGGGTTGTGAAGTACGATGGTCTACAGGCATTTCGGCATGTACCGCATTCTCGGTGGGGGGTAGAAACCGGATACCCAGATGTTCCGCCATCGAATTCGAATAATCAGGTTTGCAGGTTATTTCTTCCATCATTTGTATGTCTGTTCTTTTCTATAGGGCTACAAAAATACATAAATTTTAGATGAAAATGTCGCTAATGTTGTTCTTTTAAGAACAAAAACATTCGGGGTTTGTTTCTATTTTCGGAATATATTTTTTATTTTGCAAAAAGAATTCGTACAAATGCAACAACGAATGAATAAAACAATAATTTAATACCTATGCTCATTACGATTATTATCCTTGTACTGTCCGCAGTATTTTTTGTAAATGGCAAGATACGGTCGGATCTTGTGGCTCTTTGTGCTTTAGTGGCTTTGTTGATTTTTCAGATATTGACGCCTGACGAGGCTTTGTCCGGATTCTCCAATTCGGTCGTCATTATGATGGTGGGGCTGTTTGTGGTTGGCGGAGCGATTTTTCAGACGGGACTTGCCAAAATGATCAGTTCACACATTCTGAAATTAGCGGGTAAGAGTGAATTGAAATTATTCTTGCTTGTAATGTTGGTGACTTCTGCTATCGGGGCTTTTGTGAGCAACACAGGTACGGTGGCTCTGATGTTGCCTATCGTGGTCAGTCTGGCAGTCAGTGCCAACATGAATCCCAGTCGTTTGCTTATGCCGTTGGCGTTTGCCAGCAGTATGGGAGGTATGATGACACTGATTGGTACGCCGCCCAACCTTGTTATTCAAAATGCGTTGACTTCGGCCGGTTTTCCTCCGCTTTCGTTCTTCTCTTTTTTTCCGGTAGGGATTATTTGTGTGGCAGTGGGTACTTTGGCGTTGCTTCCGCTCAGTAAATGGTTTCTTTCGAAACGGGGGAAAAACGGAGACGACAATGTTCATTCGGGCAAATCCCTGAAACAGTTGGTGAAGGAATATGGGCTATCCAGTAATTTGTTCCGGTTGAGGGTGGTCGGTGACTCCCGGCTGCATGGAAAGACGATTATAGAGTTGGATATCCGGCGCAAGTATGGATTGAATATACTGGAGGTGCGTCGTGGGGATATGTCACAACACCGCTTCCTGAAAACAATTACTCAGAAGCTGGCCGATCCCGGTACGGTTCTTCAGAAAGAGGATATTCTGTATGTGACGGGGGATTTTGAGAAAATAAAGTTGTTTGCCGAAGATTATCTGCTGGAGATGCTGGACGAGCATACTACCGAAGAAGCGAAAAACTCAGCCAATTCATTGGATTTTTATGACATAGGTATTGCTGAAATCGTTTTGATGCCTTCCTCCAATCTGATAAACCAGACGATAAAGGGGGCGGGCTTTCGTGATAAGTTTAATGTGAATGTACTGGGTATCCGCCGGAAGAAGGAATATTTGTTGCAGGACTTGGGCAATGAGCGGATTCATAGCGGGGATGTGTTGCTGGTGCAGGGTACATGGAACAATATCGCCCGGCTGAGCAAGGAAGATGCCGACTGGGTGGTACTGGGACAACCGCTGGCCGAGGCTGCGAAGGTCACGCTGGATTACAAAGCACCGGTAGCTGCGGTTATCATGGTGCTGATGGTGGCAATGATGGTGTTCGACTTCATTCCGGTAGCTCCGGTGACGGCGGTGATGATTGCGGGTATCCTGATGGTACTGACAGGATGTTTCCGCAATGTGGAGGCGGCTTACAAAACCATTAACTGGGAAAGCATCGTACTCATTGCGGCCATGCTGCCTATGTCGCTGGCATTGGAAAAGACAGGGGCTTCCGAATACATTTCGAACAGTCTGGTCAGTGAACTGGGAACATACGGACCGTTGGCGCTGATGGCGGGTATTTATTTCACTACTTCCCTGATGACGATGTTTATCAGCAACACGGCTACCGCAGTGCTTCTGGCTCCTATCGCGATGCAAAGTGCAACACAGATAGGGGTAAGTCCCGTACCTTTTCTCTTTGCGGTGACACTGGGGGCAAGTATGTGTTTCGCTTCTCCATTCTCCACTCCGCCCAATGCGCTGGTGATGCCCGCCGGACAATATACCTTTATGGATTATGTAAAGGTAGGGCTGCCGTTGCAGATTATTATGGGCATTGTCATGGTGCTGGTACTTCCTTTGCTGTTTCCTTTTTAAGTTGTTTATAATATATGATGCCGATGACGTCCGCTATAAACCATCCGATAGGAATAGACCACCAGATTCCGATGACCCCGATGGCAGGAATGCCGGCAAGCCAATAGGAAAGGGCTACACGGGTTCCCAACGATACCACTGTGAGCACTACGGACATTCCCGGCATACGGATGGCACGATAATATCCGTATAACAGGAACAAAATCCCGATTCCGCAATAAAACGCTCCCTCGATGCGTAAATAACTGATACCGATGTTCAGAATTTCCGTTTCGTGGGGGCGGACAAAAATCAGCATCAATGGTTTGGCGAATAAAAAGACCAGAATGGAAATGACCAGAGAGAAGAGAACGGTGGTAATCAAGGCACTTTTCACTCCTTTGCGGATCCGTTCCTCTTTTCTCGCTCCGAAGTTCTGGGCAATAAAGGTGGAAAAGGCATTTCCGAATTCCTGTACCGGCATATAGGCGAACGAGTCTATTTTTATTGCTGCCGCAAAGGCGGCCATGACTACAGTGCCAAAACTATTGACCAATCCTTGTACCATCAGAATGCCCAGATTCATCACCGACTGTTGTACACAGGTCAGTGCGGAGAACGAAGTGATCTCTTTCAGGCAGTGACGGTCGAAATGCAGGTCGTTGCGGTGTAATCTCAGTTCGGGGTATTTCACGTAGGCATATCCCATAATTCCCAAAGCGGATACTCCCTGTGCGGCTACCGTGGCGATGGCTGCTCCCTTGATTCCCCAATCCAACTGCAAGATAAAGAATAAATCCAGCCCGATGTTCAGTACAACGGAAACCGCCAGAAACCAAAGAGGAGTAACGGCATCTCCTATGGCACGCAGTAATGCCGCATAGAAATTATAGATAAAGGTAAAGCCGATTCCCCAAAAGATAATCCACAAGTAATCATACATCATGCCATAAATATCTTTGGGAATCTGCAATAACCTGAGAATGGGATGAATCCAGACGAAAGCCGCTATATTTAGAATCAATGTTACTGTACCGATCAGCAGGGCGGATACATAGATGTTACGGCGTAGGGAATCCGTTCGTCCGGCTCCATATTGCAAGGAAAAAACGGTTCCGCTTCCCATGGACAATCCCAGCAGGATGGAAATGAGGAAAACCATCAGCGTATAGGCGGAACCGACGGCAGCCAATGCGCCGGAACCTATACATTGTCCTACAATCAGCGTGTCGGCTATATTGTAACACTGTTGTAGCAGTGAGCCTATAATCATAGGTAAGGTAAAACGTAGCAGAGTGCCGGTGATACCTCCCTGCGTCAAGTCTATTTTAGATAACATGATGCGTGTCTGTTCGATTCAATTTCTTATTTATTTTGAAATTTATTGCGAAGGTAGGGAATAAAATATCAAACAACAATAAAGATTGTCTATTTAATACCCGGAATGTTCTTTCTCCTTAAAAAGAGTTAACTTGATAATATTTTCCATAGGAAACTTTTTATTATAAGAAATATCATGTATGTTTGCATAAAGTTTCCATTGGAAAATATTAAATCAAATAAAATAGTTTAATTATGAAGTATATAGTAATAGGAGGCGTAGCAGGAGGTGCAACTGCTGCCGCACGTATCAGAAGAAACACGGAACAGGCGGAAATCATTTTGTTCGAGAAGGGAGAATACATTTCGTATGCCAATTGTGGTCTACCTTATTATATAGGAGGTGTGATTGCGGAGCGGGAAAAATTGTTTGTACAGACTCCGGAGGCTTTTGGGAAACGTTTTAACATAGATGTGCGTACCCGGTCCGAGGTAATAGCCATCCATTCTGCCGAGAAAACAGTGGATATTCGTACTTCCGACGGGAAAACTTATACGGAGAGTTATGACAAATTATTGCTTTCTCCGGGTGCGTCGCCTGTTCGTCCTCCCTTGCCGGGCATTGACAATGAAGGGATTTTTACCCTACGTAATGTGAATGATACCGATGCTATCAAGAGTTACTTGCAGCAGCATAAGGTGAAACGGGCGGTAATCATCGGGGCCGGATTCATCGGGTTGGAGATGGCGGAGAATCTGCAGGAAGCCGGTGCGGAAGTGGCGGTTGTAGAGATGGCAAATCAGGTCATGGCTCCTATTGATTTCTCTATGGCTTCTTTGGTGCACGAGCACTTGTTGCAGAAAGGAGTACATCTCTATCTGGAAAAGGCGGTGGCTTCTTTCGAACGCACGGTCAACGGACTGGAGGTTGTTTTCAAATCGGGCGAAAGGCTGCCTGCCGATATGGTGTTGTTATCCATCGGGGTACGTCCCAATACCTCATTGGTGACAGAGGCCGGACTGGAGATAGGGGAGATGCGCGGTATTAAGGTTAATGATTACTTGCAGACTTCCAACGAGCATATTTATGCGGTGGGCGATGCTATCGAGTTCCGTCATCCACTGACTGATAGACCGTGGTTGAATTATCTGGCAGGTCCGGCCAACCGTCAGGCGCGTATTGTGGCAGATAACATGGTCTTTGGAAATAAGGTTACATACGAAGGGGCTGTCGGTACTTCCATTGCCAAAGTTTTTGATATGACTGTCGCTGCTTCAGGCCTTCCGGCAAAGCGGTTGAAACAGGCAGGCATTGATTATTTGTCGGCAACCATCCATTCCGGTTCCCATGCGGGATATTATCCTGATGCTTTACAGATGTCCATTAAAATAACTTTCTCTCCTGTGAATGGGAAATTACTGGGAGCACAGATTGTGGGGTATAACGGAGTGGACAAACGTATTGATGAATTTTCGCAAGTGATTAAGCATAACGGAACTGTTTATGACTTGATGGCTTTGGAGCAGGCATATGCTCCTCCTTTCTCTTCGGCTAAAGATCCTGTAGCAGTAGCCGGATATGTAGCTGGAAATATACTGAGCGGAAAGATGAAGCCTCTTTATTGGCGCGAGTTGCAGGCTGCCGATTTGAGTAAAGTTACGTTGGTTGATGTTCGTACTCCCGATGAATTTGCACTCGGTGCTTTGAAAGGGGCTGTCAATATTCCTTTGGATGATATGCGCGAAAGGATGAAAGAGATTCCTCAGGATAAGCCGGTCTATTTGTATTGTGGAGTAGGGTTGAGAGGGTATTTGGCTTCTAATATATTGTTACAGAATGGTTTTGGGGAAGTAAAGAATTTAATAGGAGGTTTGAAACTGTATAAAGCGGCAACGGCTCCTCTGCCCGAGCCGGAGGAGTTTTCAAATTCCGGTTCTTCAAGTTCTGATTCTTCAAAAGTTGATCATTCTGAACACAGTAAAGATTCTGCTGGAGCTTATACTATTGCCTCTTCCGTCATTCCTTCTATGAAAGCAATAAAAGTGGATGCTTGTGGCATATCTTGTCCCGGTCCTATCATGAAACTGAAGAAGAGTATGGAAGAACTGGCGGACGGCGAACGTTTGGAAATTGTCGCTACAGATGCCGGTTTTCCCCGCGATGCCGAGGCATGGTGTCAGACTACCGGAAACCGTTTTGTTTCAGTAAATTCAGGAGCAGGAAAGTATCAGGTAATTGTTGAGAAAAATACTCCGCAATCTTCTTCCTCGGAAGTTTGCCGGGAGGATAAAGGGAAAACTTTTATTCTGTTCAGTGATGACCTGGACAAAGTTTTAGCTACTTTTGTACTCGCAAACGGTGCGGCGGCTACGGGAAAGAAGGTAACCATCTTCTTTACTTTCTGGGGGCTGAATGCCATCAAGAAGCTGGACAAACCTGTGGTGAAGAAAGATATCTGGGGGAAGATGTTCGGCATGATGCTGCCTTCCAGTTCTTTAAAGTTGAAGTTGTCTAAAATGAATATGGGCGGAATGGGAGCTAGGATGATGCGATATATTATGAATAAGAAAAATATCGATTCATTGGAATCTCTGCGTACTCAAGCCATTCAGAACGGAGTGGAATTTATTGCTTGCCAGATGTCAATGGACGTAATGGGTGTGAAACGTGAGGAATTGCTGGATCATGTGACTATTGGTGGAGTGGCAACTTATATGAACCGTGCCGAACAGGCGAATGTAAACTTGTTTATTTAAATTTGCATGG
>OGPJ01002871.1_pt1 | contig 10655 bp, 7 predicted proteins | sample 1552831 | NCBI WGS metagenome assembly OGPJ01 (sample SAMEA2579914, study PRJEB22360) | human gut metagenome | biome: human gut; feature: human-associated habitat; material: faeces | place: Denmark | collected 2008/2010
TCAAAATGAAAAATGCGAAGATCGTCTTTCACATGGAAAAATGACCTTCGCATTTCTTAAAAGGATGTCCCTACCCGGGTTCGAACCGGGGGCGTTTCGCTTAGGAGGCGAACCCTCTATCCAGCTGAGGTATAGAGACATATATGTATTATCGTTGATTTTTGACTTTTCTGCACTTTGTATGGAATGCTTTTCACAACGAAGTGACCGACTGCGTTGCAACCGGAACGGTGTTAAACTTGTTGCATCAAAAATTGTTGAGAAAACTTCGATTCCCGGTCTTGCTTTTGATTAGAGCAATCACTTCTGCCCCCAAGGTATCAGGTTGACCGAATTCTTAGGAGGCTTGCGCTCTATCCATCTGAGCTACGGAGACGGATGCCCTATTATAATACAGCATTTTGCGGATAAAATCAAGTTGAACCGGAGGGCAAAATGGTGTATGCTATAGAGGAAATGAAAATAGCCGCGGCAGGCTTTGCCGCGTGCGGAGGAACTTATGGAAAAGGCAAAAGGGAAAAAGCTGTTTTACCGCCCGGCGGGCAAGCGCAAGGGGATGTATACGCCTACGCAGATCATCTGTGTGAGCTTTGTCATCGTGATCGCGCTGGGCACCTTTCTGCTCAGCCTGCCTGTTGCCAGCAAGCATGGGCGGCTGGATGTACTGGATGCCATGTTCACCGCCACAAGCGCTACCTGCGTTACTGGTCTGATCGTGCGGGATACCTGGACCCAGTTCACCTACTTTGGGCAGGTGGTGATCCTGCTGCTCATTCAGGTGGGTGGTCTGGGGTTGGTCACCCTCACCAGCTTCTTCGCGCTGGCTATGCGGCGGCGCATGGGCTTCCGCGATCTGCGGCTGCTGGGAGAAAGCGTCTCAGCGGACGGATATGCGCAGGCCAAGGACGTGCTGAAGATCGTGGTGGGACTGGCTGGCCTGTTTGAAGGCATTGGCATTGTGCTGCTGCTGTTCGCCTTTGTGCCGCAGTTCGGGCTGGAAGGCATCTGGGTGAGCGTGTTCACGGCCATCTCGGCTTTCTGTAACGCGGGCTTTGATCTGTTTGGCCGGTTCGGCCAGTATTCCTCACTGGCACCCTATGTGAACAATTACTATGTTCAGGCCGTTGTGATGTTCATGATCATCTCCGGCGGTCTGGGTTTCATGGTATGGGTGGAGATCGGTCAATACCGCAAAAAGCACCGGCTTTCCCTGCAGGCCAAGGTGGTGCTGAGCTTCTCGGTGATCCTGTGGCTCGGCGGCGCGGCGCTCATCGCGCTGATGGAGTGGAACAATCCTGCCAGCATGGGCGGGCTCTCTGTGCCCGGCAAGCTGATGGCGGCACTGTTCCAGTCGGTGTCCACTCGTACTGCGGGCATGAATACCATCGACCTTGCGGCCTGCGGCCCCATCACCAAACTGCTGATGAGCGCGCTGCAGTTCATTGGTGCGGCACCCGGCTCTACCGGCGGCGGCGTGAAGGTGACTACGTTCGCTGTGATCATCCTGACGATCCGCAGCGTGGCTCAGGGCCGCGACGACTGTGTGATCGCAGAGCACCACATCGAGTCCAAGACGGTTTATCGTGCTTTGACCATTATCGTGCTCGGCGGGCTGGCGGCGGTTGGCTCGGCTGTGGTGGTGTTCTATAACACCTCGGACGCTGTGTCGGTCATTGACGCTATTTTCGAGTCCTGCTCTGCCTTTGGCACAGTTGGCCTTTCGGTGGGCGTTACCGCTCAGCTGAACCGGGGCGCAAAAATCCTGTATATGCTGGTCATGTTCATGGGCCGTGTCGGCCCGGTGTCGCTGGCCATGAGCCTGACGGCAAAGCCGGACGATAACAAACGGAAGATCATGCCGGTGGGGCATATCAACGTTGGTTAAACGATTTTGAATGCCCTCCTAGAGTTGCGGCTCCCAGCATCCACTTCATGCCTTGAGCGGCATTCGTGTCTTGCTGGCCGCGGCCCCAACAACTCCTCCCTGCTTCTGCCGCAGGCAGCGGTCGTCGTTGTTGTACTCTGGGCATGTTCAGTGGAATTTGATTTTTATTTTTCGCATTTGTCGCAGCCCTGACGCTTGTCAGGGCGAATCCCTTCCATCTGCTAACGCAGACCGCTCGCCTGCTTGAAAGCCCCACTGGGGCTTTCATTGCTACGCAACCGCAGGGCTGCTCCAAATGCATTTTCACGAATGGAGTCGTAGAGATAAGCGTCAGAGTATAACAAAAGTGGGTGCTATCCGAAAATAGCACCCACTTTTTTGTATATTGAAAAATAAAATTTACTCTGCGTACAGCTTTATGATGTTCAGCAAGATCTCAGTGCAGCGGTCCATGCGCTCAGCGGTGATGCACTCGCATACGCCGTGGAAATTGAAGCCGCCGGTGCCCAGATTGGGGCAGGGCAGGCCTTTCCAGCTCAGCATAGCACCGTCGGTGCCGCCGCGCACCGGAATTTCCTCCGGTTCCAGCCCGGCCATGCGGGTGGCCTTGCGGGCGGTCTCTACTAAGTGGAAATGCGGCTTGATTTTTTCCAGCATGTTGCGGTAGCTGTCCTTGATCTCCACGGTCACGGTGCCTTCGCCGTACTTTCCGTTCAAAAATTCGGCAATATCCAGCATGTTGTCCTTCTTGAACTGCAGCTTTGCGGCATCGTGGTCGCGCAGGATGTAGCCCAGCTTTGCGGTGGTCACATCGCCGTACATCTGGCACAGGTGGTAGAAGCCCTGACGGCCCTCGGTAGTCTCCGGCCGGGCCGTGACGGGCAGAGCACCGTGGAACTCCATTGCTACGTTGGAAGCGTTGATCATGGTGTCCTTGGCGGTGCCCGGGTGCACCGAGAAGCCGCGGATGGTCACGGTGGCGGAAGCGGCGTTGAAGTTCTCGTACTCAATGGAACCGGCATCGCCGCCGTCCACCGTATAGGCAAAGTCGGCACCGAAGCTCGGAATATCGAACAGCTCTGCACCCTCGCCGATCTCTTCATCCGGAGTAAAGGCGATACACAACTTGCCGTGGGGCAGGCCTTTTTCCTGAATGGTCTCAACAGCGGTCAAAATTTCGGCAATACCGGCCTTATCGTCGGCACCCAGCAGGGTGGTACCGTCTGAGGTGATGAGGGTCTCGCCCTTCATGGAAGTAAGGAAGGGGAACACAGAGGGCTTCATCACCATGCCGGTGGCGGGCAGAGTTACGTCGCCGCCGTTGTAGTTTTCCCACACAACGGGCTGCACATTCTCACCGCTGGCATCGTCGGCAGTGTCCATGTGGGCGATCAGGCCCAGAGCATGTTGATCCTCACAGCCGGGCGTGGCAGGCAGGGTGCCATAGACGTAGCAGTACTCGTCCACATGGGCATCCTCCATGCCAAGGGCCTTCATCTCCTCCACCAGCTGGCGGGCAAGGTCAAACTCCCGTTCAGCGGAAGGGTGCGTACCGGAGTTTTCGTCCGAAGTGGTATGCACCCGGACATAATTCAAAAGCCGTTCATAAGCGCGCATAAGGCACACTCCTTTTATATTTCAGTGATGTATACTTCTCAGTTCCTTTATCATACCCTCTTTTCCGACAATTTACAACTGTTTTGCGCGCATTCATATGGAGAGATGAATCCTCATTTTTAAGGTGAACAAAATTCACGCAATAAAATGCATCCATCTGTGCAGAACGTGCTACAATAGGTACAAAATAAGCCGGGAGGGAAGTTTTATGGCAACAAAAGTCTTTTTTTACACCCTGCGCCCCTACGATGAGCTGGGCATCGCGCAGCGGCTGGCACCGCAGCTGGACGTTGAGTTTGGCTCTACGCAGGAGTATCCAACGCTGGAAAACGCTGAACTGGCAAAGGGCTATGATGCCGTGTCGGTAACGCCTTGTGATATGAGCGCGCCCATGGTCAAGCGGTTTCACGAGCTGGGCGTAAAGTCCATCTGCTGCCGTTCCATCGGCTATGACCACGTAGACCGCGAGACGGCCCGGGAACTGGGCATGAAGGTGGCCAATGTGGACTACCCGCCAAACGGCGTTGCAAACTTTGCCATTATGCTCATGCTGATGAGCCTGCGCAAGGCAGGGCACATCCTCAAGCGCGGCGAAGCGCAGGACTACTCCCTGCAGGGAAAAATCGGCCGCGATATTTCCACCTGCACTGTGGGTGTGATCGGTACGGGCCGCATTGGCCGCACGGTGCTGCAGCATCTGTCCGGCTTTGGCTGCCGCCTGCTGGCCTACGACCTGTACCCCAACGACGAGGTAAAGAAGATCGCCGAGTATGTGCCGCTGGAGACCCTGCTGGCGGAAAGCGATGTCATCACTCTGCACACCAACGCTACGGAGGAGAATCACCATCTCATCGACACCAAAGCAATTGAGAGCATGAAGCCGGGCGTGACCATCATCAACACCGCCCGCGGCAAGCTGATCGACAGCGATGCACTGATCGCCGGGCTGGAAAGCGGCAAGATTGGCGCGGCGGGCCTGGACGTGCTGGAAAATGAGAACGGCCTGTACTATTATAATCGCATGGGCGATGTGATCCCGAACCCGGAGCTGGCGGCTCTGCGCAGCATGCCCAATGTGATCCTGACCGACCACACGGCTTTCTACACCCACGAGGATGTGGAGAGCATGGTGCGCGGTGTGCTGGAAAGCGCGGTTGCCTTTGAAAAAGGCCAGCCCACCCGGCATGATGTGACGGACCTTTGATTTGTCCGGCAGACGATTTTGAATGGCCACCGTTGCACTCTGGCCATCTTCAACGGAAACAGTATTTCTGAATAGAACAGATCCCGGCAGACTGCGGTCTGCCGGGATCTGCATTTTCACGGGAGGGGGTGCAGCGGAAAACGGCATTCCGTTTGTTTGAAGCATCTGCCGGTTGGGACCCTTCCGGTGAAAAAGGGATTCCTGAAAATCCGCAGATTTTCAGGAATCCCCAATAAAAAATAATTATTCCGCTAAAAATGCTCAGAGCAAAGCGGAGAGCATTCAAATGGTAATCAACCCAGACTGATGCCCATGCGGCGGGCGACGGTGAGCAGGTCGCAGTTCTCCGGCACGTTGCGGGTCTTGCCTGCAATGTCGGCCAGACGGTTCTGGGTGACATGACCGTTCACCATGGCAACGGTCACGCCGTAGCGCTCGATCTCCACCAGCTTTGCCGCATAGCTGCCGAACTGGGTGGCCAGCACACGGTCGTAGGCGCTGGGGCTGCCGCCGCGCTGCATGTGGCCCGGGATGCACACACGGGTCTCCATGCCGGTTTTTTTCTGCACGGCCTGTGCAATGCGGTTGGTGGCGGTGGTGCCAAAGCCTGCCTCGGCGCGCTTTGCCATCCATTCCTTACGTTTCATGCCGGCTTCCTCGCAGTTGATGGCACCCTCGGCCACAGCGATGATGGAGAAGTTGGAACCCTTCTTTGCGCGGCGTTCCACGGCAGAGCACACACGGTCGATATCATAGGGCTGTTCCGGCAGCAGAATAATATCTGCACCACCTGCAATGCCGGAGTACAGCGTCAGCCAGCCTGCCTTGTTGCCCATGATCTCAATGCACATCACGCGGCTGTGGCTGCCTGCGGTGGTGTGGATGCGGTCGATCACATCGGTGGCAATGTCCACGGCGGTGTGGAAGCCGAAGGTTACGTCGGTACCATAGATATCGTTATCAATGGTCTTGGGCAGGCCGATGATGTTCAGACCCTCCTGCGAGAGCAGGTTTGCGGTTTTGTGGGTGCCATTGCCGCCCAGGCACAGCAGGCAGTCCAGCTTGGCTTCCTTGTAGGTCTTTTTCATGGCGGCAACTTTATCAATGTTGTCGTCCTCCACCACACGCATCATTTTAAAGGGGGTGCGCTTGGTGCCCAGAATGGTGCCGCCCAGCGTCAGGATGCCGCGGAAATCGTCCTCGCACATCTCCTTGTAGTCGCCGTTGATCAGGCCGCTGTATCCGTTCAGGATGCCAACGATCTCCACGTTATCGCCCATGCGGGCATACAGTGCTTTTGCTACGCCGCGGATGGTGGCGTTCAGACCCGGACAGTCGCCGCCGGAAGTCAGGATTCCAACACGTTTTTTCATTCAAAAGCCCTCTTTCATTTGGTATTCAGCGCCGCGCGTTCTGCCTTTCAAAGTCAGTCTGCCCGGAGACCTACCTGTTTATAGTATAAGATTATTCCGGATGGGGGCCGCTGTCAAGAGAAGCGCAGAAAATTTACACGCTTCCACGGTGCATTTCTGCGGGCAGGAGAACAGCGGGAAAACTTTTGCAGAAAAAATAAAAAAATGGTTGACAAGCGCGGGCCTTATGAGTATAATATCCCTTGTCAGCAACGCACGGCGCGGCAGACAAACTGAATAATGGGGATTTGCATAGTGGTAGTGCGGTAGACTCTGACTCTACTTGTGGGAGTTCGATTCTCTCATCCCCAACCAGAAAACCGCAGTCGCCTTCCGGCTGCGGTATTTTCGGGGCATAGCGCAGTTGGTAGCGCGCCTCGTTCGGGACGAGGAGGCCGTGGGTTCAAATCCCGCTGCTCCGACCAAAAAGAACCAGTACACATTCGTGTACTGGTTCTTTTTTGTCTCCGCGCGGGATTTGAACAGGGCGGCGGTGCGAAGCACCGCAAACAAAGCCATAGTATGGCTTTGTTTAGCCCGCGGGTCCCAACCGGTAGGAATGTCTAACAGGGTGCATGCTGCTAGGAGCAGCGGGATCTGCAACCCGAAAAGTTTTGACTTGTGTTCTAAATATGATATACTGGAAAAGCAAAGCCATATTTGGCTGCAGAACGGACAAAAAAGCGAGGAAAAACAGAAACTATGCAGGAAACAAAAAAGAAAAAACGGGCGGTCGCGCTTTTTGTGATCGTTCTGATCTGCCTTTGCGGCTGGTGGGCTGTGCGGAAAGAGGGTTTCTTTCTGGATGAGATCTACTCCTACGGCCTTGCAAACAGCAGCTATGCGCCGTTTTTGAATTGGTATTATAATGGTGAGCATTCGTTTGATGGAAATCTCCCGGAAGCAGTTTTTGAACAACAGGATTTTGTGAATTATATTTCGGTTCAGAAAAATGATCGCTTCAACTATGCGTCGGTCTACTATAATCAGACGCAGGACATTCATCCGCCGCTGTTCTACTTTTTGCTGCACACGGTGTGCTCATTATTTCCGGGCAGCTTTACAAAATGGACGGGTCTGGGGATGAATTTTGTGCTGCTGGGCGGCACGCTGGCAGCGCTGTATGCGCTGGGCATGGAGCTGTTTGCAGACTGGAAAAAAGCATTGTTCGTCTGTGCATTGTATGCGTTCAACCGTGAAATGATCTCGAATGTGACGATGGTGCGCATGTATATGCTCATGACCTTGCTGACGACCCTGCTTGCGCTGCTGGTGGCAAAGTCTCTTCGCAGGCCGTCTGTGCCCAAATATCTTCTGATCGGTGTAACCATCTATCTTGGCATGATGACCCAGTATTTCTTTGTGGTCTATGCCTTCCTGCTGTGCGCAGCATATGACCTTTACCTGATGTTCCGGCGCGAATGGAAAAATGCTGCTGCATTTTCGCTTCCGGCACTTGCGGGCGTTGGCGGAATGCTGCTCACCTTTCCGTGCTGGTATGCACAGCTGCACTCGCAGAATACGAACTCACTGGATGCTACAACGCGCAATCTTTTTGATCTGGCGCAGTACCCCAAAGGTCCGCTGGAGCTGATCGGCTGGAGCATCGTCGGTTTTGCCGTAGGCGCAGGCATTATGGCCGTGCTGATCCTGACGAAGCTGGGGCAGCGCTGGCTGCCGGGCAAGTTGCGCGGCACTACGCTGATCCCCGGGGATGTCAAGCTGATCACGGTCCCGGCGCTTGCTGCATTTCTGGTTATCGCGGTGATCTCGCCGTATAAGTCGCTGCGGTATGTGTACCATCTGCAACCGCTGGAAGCGCTGTTTTGTGGCTGCGGCCTTTTCTCCATTCTGGATACGCTGCGTGCAGGCACCAGAAAGCGCATTCTGCAGATCGTGTGCCTTGCAATGCTCGTGCTTGCATTTGTGATCGAGCCGGAGCGCATGTACAGCGGTACTTATAAGATAGACAAAGAACTGGAACAATACAGTCAGGCCGCCTGCGTGGATATTACCGGGGACCTTGGCAGTTTCACTTCCGGCGTGCAGGAGCTTCTCAAATTTCAGGAGGTCTGTGTGGTGCCGGACGATTCCAGTGAGCTGCTGGTGCAGTATAACACCGGCGAAAATGATACGCTGGTGCTGTTCATTGGAGGCCGGGGGCTGTGGCAGTTCGTGACGGCAGAACAGGTGGAGCAGATCACGGCCCAGAACATGGAAACTGCGTGGAACGTTGCCCGACAGGGCGGCTATGAGGATGTTTCGCTGCTGGCAACGCAGGAGTTTGAACAGATCTTTGTTTTGAAAAAGTGAACGCTTTGCGGCACAGCAGAAGGGAAAACTGCCTTTTTTGCGCGTGCTATATCGTTTTAAGGTAAAGTGTGCTAGAATAGTACCATCAACGATTCAGGAGGGTATCCCATGCTCAAACGACTGCGCAAAGCGCACCCGATCTTATTCTGCGTTCTGGCAGAAGTGGTCTTTCTGGCAAGCCTGTTCGTAACAGATCTTGTCTTTACCATTGCATTGGTTCTTTTTCGGACGGATTTTGCGTCCATTGATACATACCTCTACAGCACTCTGCAGGAGCTGGTGGGGGCCATGGTGGCAGTGCTGTTTCTGGTACGGACAGACCGTGCTGGGCTGCTGCGCCGCCGCGGCAGCGGCATTTTCAATGGCCTGCTGGTGGGCATGTACCCGCTGGTGTTCATTGGCTACAATGCCTTTGGGTCGCTGGTGCTGGGCCGGCCGGAGAACGGCGTGCTGCAGCCTGCGGCACGCATCTGCACCTTCCTTGTCAGCATGGCCATGGTGGGTGTGGCCGAGGAATTCATCTTCCGCGGTGTCATTGCCCAGACCCTGCTGGAGCACTTTGGCACCAGCCGCGCCGGTGTGTGGAAGGCCTGCCTTTTGTCCGGTGTGCTGTTTGGTGCGGCGCACCTGACCAATATCCTCAGTTCGGCACCCTTCGGTGTGCTGATGCAGTGCGTGTTTGCAGCATCGCTTGGCACTCTTTTTGCGGCGATCTACTTCCGCACCGGCAATTTGTGGGTGACGGTATTCCTGCATGGTGCCATGGATATTTCGTCCATGCTCATCGGTGGGCTGTACGGCACCACTACCGTGGCCGATGCGGTAAGCGGCTACGATGCATCCATGCTGCTTTCGGTGCTGCTGTATCTGATCCCCACCGCAGTTCTGCTGCGCAAAAAGAAGCTGCCGGAGGTACAGCTGTACTGGCACCAGTACGTAAAAAAATAAAGGCAGGATGCAAAAAATATCCTTGCATTTTGCACAGGGTTCTGGTATACTGTATCTGTTACCGTGGTACGGGGTTGGGAGTATGCCCGCTTTTTGGGAATGCCGTTTCCCGCCGCTGTTCCATTGGCACATAAAATTTTATAAAGAGGTATGTAACTATGAACAAGCAGGAAGTTATGGCCAAAGTCGCTCTGACCGAGAAGGACACTGGCTCTCCCGAAGTGCAGGTCGCTCTGCTGACCGCTCACATCAACGAGCTGAACGAGCACCTGAAGAAGAACCCTAACGATCACCACAGCCGCCGTGGTCTGATGAAGATGGTTGGCCGCCGCCGCAATCTGCTGGCCTACCTCCAGAAGAAGGACATCGAGCGTTACCGTGCTCTGATCGCAACTCTGGGTCTGCGTAAGTAATTTAAACAGAGGGCAGGTACCGCAAAGGTGCCTGCCTTTTGCTTTTGTATACAAATGGCAGCGGCTGCGTATTGCAGCAGTAAATCGAACGCCTGTGCCCCGAATGCTTTTTCATGGCGCGGACGGCTCACATCAACGGCAGAGACATTCCCCCGGTGGGGGAAATATCTCAAACAAAACCGGATGTGAACGGCATGGACGCTGGATTTATTGCTATGATGCGCGTGCCACCGCCTTTTGGATAGAAAAAATCCGAAAAAACAAGGAGGCAAAAACAATGGCAATTGAATTTGGTTCCCGCAGAGAGACCTTTGAGAACTACAAGGTCTACGAGACCATGCTGGCAGGCCGCCCGTTCAAGGTAGAAATGGGCAAAATGTGCGGTCTGTCCAACGCCAGTGCGCTGATCCGCTACGGCGAGACCTGCGTTCTGTGCAATGTGGTCATGAGCCCCAAGCCCCGCGAAGGCGTGGATTTCTTCCCCCTGAACGTGGAGTATGAGGAAAAGCTCTACGCCGCAGGCCGCATCCCCGGCAGCTTTATGCGCCGTGAAGGCCGCCCCGGTGAGCGCGCCATCCTGACCAGCCGCGTGGTGGACCGCCCCATGCGCCCGCTGTTCCCCAAGGAAATGCGCAACGACGTGTGCATCACCATGACCGTCATGAGTCTGGACCCCGACTGCAGCCCTGAGATCGCCGGTATGATCGGTGCTTCTCTGGTCACTGCCGTGTCCGACATCCCGTGGAACGGCCCCATCGGCGGCGTGCAGGTGGGTCTGGTGGACGGCGAGATCGTGCTGAACCCCACGCAGGAGCAGCGCAAGGTGAGCGACCTGGCCCTGACCGTTGCCGCCACCATGGACA
>OGPJ01002872.1_pt1 | contig 10652 bp, 10 predicted proteins | sample 1552831 | NCBI WGS metagenome assembly OGPJ01 (sample SAMEA2579914, study PRJEB22360) | human gut metagenome | biome: human gut; feature: human-associated habitat; material: faeces | place: Denmark | collected 2008/2010
AGCGCCCATCGCTGTCCTCACTATGCCTATGCGCGGCTCATTGCTCGCGTAAACTTTCAATTTACAAAACATTTAAAAACAGTATTGACTTTTTCCCGGCATATGGTAATATAAACATATGAACAGTGGCTCATATGAATGAATATTAAAACTAAATGCAAATCATTAGCATCTAAAAAGCAGGAAATGCTAATGGAGAAAGATGAGGATATTACCATGAAGAAAACTTACAAGATCGAAGTAGATTGTGCAGCATGTGCTCTGAAGATGGAGGACGCAGCGAAGAAGGTAGAAGGCGTTACCGATGCAACTGTTAGCTTCATGACCCAGAAGATGAAAGTGGAATTCGCTGACGGCAGCGATGAGAAGGCCGTTATGGAGAATGTGGTAAAAGCCTGCAAGAGAGTAGAGGACGATTGCGAGATTTATTTATAGGACGAATTCCGGAAGGAGAGCAGATACTCTCTTTACCGGGAGACTTGATAATTTTGTAGGAAAGCAAGGAGGATTCCTATGACAAAGAAACAGAAAAAAGTATTGATCCGCATTATTGTAGCGGCAATCTTGTTAGTTATTTTACATTTTGTTCCGCTGGAAGGGCTGTGGCTGGGATTGCTGTACCTGATCCCTTACGCGGTGATCGGATATGATATTTTAAGAAAAGCCGTTCTGGGCATCATGCATGGTGAAGTGTTTGATGAGAATTTCCTGATGGCAGTAGCGACAGTAGGTGCTATGGGACTGGGAGAGTATTCCGAGGGCGTGGCAGTTATGCTGTTCTACCAGATCGGCGAATTGTTCCAGTCGGTCGCTGTAGGCAAAAGCCGCCAGAATATCAGTGCACTGATGGATATCCGTCCCGACTATGCTAATATCGAGGCCGAAGACGGCAGTCTGGAGCAGGTAGATCCTGATGATGTAGAGATCGGAACCATTATCGTGGTACGTCCCGGTGAGAAAGTTCCCATTGACGGTGTGGTTGTGGAAGGCACTTCCACTCTGAATACCAGTGCCCTGACCGGTGAAAGTGTTCCAAGAGAGATCACTGTGGATCAGAATGTGATCAGCGGCTGTGTGAACCTGACAGGACTATTAAAGATCCGTACTACCAAGGAATTCGGAGAATCCACGGTATCCAAGATCCTGGATCTGGTAGAGAACTCCAGCATGAAGAAGTCGAAATCTGAGAACTTTATTACGAAGTTCGCAAGATATTATACCCCGGCTGTCTGCTACAGTGCCCTGGCCCTGGCCATCCTGCCTCCTGTGATCAACCTGATCATGGGCAACCCGGCAGCCTGGAGCACCTGGATCATCCGTGCTCTGACCTTCCTGGTAATCAGTTGTCCCTGCGCGCTGGTCATTTCCATTCCTTTGAGCTTCTTCGGAGGAATCGGTGCGGCAAGTGCCTGCGGCATTTTGGTGAAGGGATCCAACTATCTGGAAGCGATGTCTGAGACTAAGTATGTGGTATTTGACAAGACCGGTACCCTGACCAAAGGTGTATTCGATGTAACGGGTATCTATCCCGGTCAGGGATTTACAGAGGAAGAACTGCTGGAGTATGCTGCTTATGCGGAGAGTTATTCCAGTCATCCCATCAGCAAGAGTCTGAAGAACGCTTATGGAAAAGAACTGGATGCCTCTAACGTCAGTGATGTGGAGGAGATCAGCGGACACGGTGTAACTGCCAAAGTGAATGGCAGACAGGTGGCAGCCGGCAATGCAAAGCTGATGAAGAGCCTGAACCTGGCTTATACGGAAAATACCGGTGTAGGTACAGTGGTTCATGTGGCGGTAGACGGTAACTATGCAGGATACATCCTGATCTCCGATGTGATCAAGGATGGTGCGAAGGAAGCAATTGCCTCCCTGAAAAATTCCGGCGTGAAGAAATGCATCATGCTGACCGGTGACAGCAAAACAGTTGCAGAACATGTGGCCGGTGAGTTAAAATTAGATGAGGTACACAGTGAGCTGCTTCCCGCAGACAAGGTAAGCTGCGTGGAGAAGCTGTTGCAGGAGAAGGGTGCGAAGGAAAAACTGGCATTCGTGGGCGATGGTATCAACGATGCACCGGTATTGTCCCGTGCTGACATCGGTATCGCCATGGGAGCACTTGGTTCTGATGCAGCCATTGAAGCTGCAGACGTGGTCCTGATGGATGACAATCCTGCCAAGATTGCCCTGGCTATGCGGATTTCCCGCAAATGTCTGCGTATCGTCTACGAGAACATCGTATTTGCGCTGGCAGTCAAAGCCATCTGCCTGATCCTGGGTGCGCTGGGTATCGCCAATATGTGGGTTGCTATCTTCGCAGATGTAGGAGTGATGGTACTGGCTGTTCTCAATGCCATCAGATGCCTGCGCATTAAAAACAATTAACCGGATGCAGTAAAAATATGTCGGCGTCATGAGATAGCCGGTATTCCGGGAGAACAGGTGAACATGCAGACTTTTTTTTCAGAAATTACAGCACTGTGCAGGAACGAACAATTTCTGCACAGTGTGATGGAAAAATATCATTATGATCCGGAAGAATATCCCAATCTGAAGAGGCTGGCAGGTGAGATGATCCCCTGCCTGGAGACAGAAGCGGGATGGCAGGACAGAGAAATCAAAGAGACTTTTCCCGGGAGGGATCAGTCTTTTTTGGCTGTAGGCATTACCCTGGGAAAAGGGATCGATGCACTGCAGGAAAAGTATTTGCAGAACGGATTTCTGACAGAGAGTTATATGATCGAGGTGCTGTCCAGTGAATTATTATTAAAAAGCTACCGGGCTTATACAGAGTGGGTAGCTGTGCATCGGAATCTGCATGTTGCCAGACTGCATTTTTTAGGTGGGGAGATTTCTGAGACTTCGGAATCCCAAATAGGCAGTCTGCTGCGGCTGGCGAATCTGCCCATGCTTCTGCAGGAGCTTGCATTGCCGGTTACCTGTAATGCAGCATATTGCATGATCCCGAAAAAAAGCGTGGTATTTTATGCGGAGCTGACGAAGGATCCTTTTACCAAATGTGCCGGAATCTGTCTCGGGTGCGGCAGGAGAGACTGCCCGAACCGCATGGAGGAAAAAGAGAATTTTCCTTTGCGATTTGCGGATATGACGGATCGCCCATTGTCTTATGGGTATGCTAGGATTTTTTCCAAAAGCACAGATGAAAATGGAAGATAACGTACAAAACAGAAGCCTCTATTGTCCGAAATATTCGAAAAATCCTATAGTCATACCCGGAGCAGGGCATTGAAGGTCTCCTCTAAATTCAGTCTGCCGTAGCCCCATTCCCGGTTGGGGTAGTTCAGACCCTGCGTACGCACGGCACCGCGTATGAAATAACTGCGGATCTCCCGGCTTTCCGCCAGCCGGTTATTGCCCTCAATGACTGACCATTGGAAAAACTGTGCTACGGCTCCGGCAGTGATAGCGGCAGCCATGCTGCTTCCTGTACGGCGTCCGTCAATGGTGGAGATATTGACTCCGGGAGCGGATAAGTCCGGACGGATCTGCCCGGTGCGCCCAAAGCCTCTGCCGGATTCTGCGTAAAAACTGTTGTTTTCTGCGTTGTAAGTAGAAACGCTCAGAACCTCCGGCGCCATCGAGGGCTCCGTCAGAGTCATGTCGGGATCCGGATTGAGAAAATATACCGGAGTAGACAGAAATTCTGTGATAGGCAGCCACATGTGAAAATTACCGTTATATAAACTACCGGAAGCAGAGACATGAAAGGTCCAGATACCGGGGGTAGGATCCTGGATGCGTACAAGGATCAGTTCCTCGCCGGAATTTTCTTCCACAAGAGCAGAGTCGATAGTGACTCTGCTTTTTTCATAAATAAAGGAATAGGTCACACTTTGCTGCAATCCCAGGCGCAGTTCAGGAATATTTTCCCCGCCGGGAGTGCGGATGCTCAGATTAAAAGCATCCGGCAGAGCACCCCAAAGCTCCAGCCAGAATCCGATACAGCCTTCGCTGACCCGGATCTCCACATCCCGGGAATCCTCCCCAGGTGTCTGAGCGCTTAGTCTTCCATGGTAATGGTGTGAGGCGTTCCCTTCATTTCCCCCGCAGACGATGGCAGCACGGCTTCTGCGGACAGCGAGGGAAGAGAGATACCGTGACAGGGAGGAATTGCCCGCGTGATCTCCCTGGTTGGTTCCCAGACCCAGACAGATGACTACCGGACGTTCGAAGAGCCGCACGAAGGATTCCGCATATTTGATGCCCAGCATAATATCATTTTCCTGATAGGCGGGAACACCCTCGGGCACCAGATAAAAGCTGCGCAGATATTGCTTACATTCCTTGAGCTTCACCACGACGATGTCGGCACCCGGTGCAGCACCGATATAAGAATTGCCTTGTCTGACGACACTGCCGGCTGCGACTCCGGCGAGGATACTGCCGTGTCCGTTTTCGTCCCGGGAGGGAACGATGGAATAAGGATCCTCGGAACGCAACGCCAGGTTAATATCCTCTCTGCGGTATTCAGAACCATATTTTAACCCATCAGGGGGCGCTCCGGTCTGAACCGTCTGATCCCAGATCGCCAGGATACGGCTGTTGCCGTTCTCGTCCAGAAACACAGGATTTTGGTAATCAATACCGGTATCGATAAAACACAGGATCACGCCCTGCCCCGTGAGACTTAGGGGCGGACGCTGTACCTGGGTGATCCCACTGGCGATCAGGTCTGCCGGATCAAAGGGAGCGGCACCGGGTGGCGTCTCACCGGAGGGAGATAGCTGCATGAGCCCATAAAGCTTCGGCATATTGTGATAGGGGAAAAAATCAATCTTTGGATTGCGGATTCCCAGATTGGCCAGATACAAAATCAAAAAATCTTCTCCGATGCGTTCATAACAATTATTGTCATCTCCCAGAAATTCCGATGCGGAAAAGTCTGTGATAATGTCATAGGTGTCCTCTGACAGGATCATTTCCTTGCAGTCCATGGCGTTGCTCCGAAGAATCCATTTTTATAATATATACAACGGGATGAATTTTGGTGTGTATGCGTGGGGAGATCCATGACATAAGGGAAAAGCTATAGTACATAAAATATTATGAATATTATAGAAGAGACGGGTAGAAATACCGGTAAGGGATCGCGAGATGTGGGAAAATCCTATTTTCAAAAAAGTATGGGAAGTCGGGAAAAAATCAGCGGTATTGATGAAGAAACATTATAAGAATGGTCTGATGTTGGGAGTGCTCTTGCTGGCAATGTTTTTCCTCGGAAGAAGCATCGGAGCCATTGTCTACGGTCTGCGTATGCAGCGGGAAATAAAGACACAGGAGACGGCGGGAACTGCGTTAGAGAACACGGAAGCGTTATTTTCAGCAGAAAACTGGGGATTGGGATTCGGGGCGGAAGGAACACAGCCCACCGGCACGGCATCTGCGGAAAAACTAAAAGAGTACAATGCCTATTATGTGGGAGCTGCGGAGGAGAAAAAGATCTATCTTACTTTTGATTGTGGCTATGAGAACGGTAATAGTTCCGCCATATTGGATGCATTGAAAAAGCATAATGCACCGGCGACCTTTTTTGTGGTAGGACATTTTCTGGAGTCGGCGCCGGAGATGGTGAAACGCATGGTGGAGGACGGACACACCGTGGGAAACCATACCTATCATCATTATGACATGTCGAAAATTTCTGATCCAGCGGTTTTCCGGAAAGAGATGGATGACGTGAGAACTCTTTTTCAGGAGACCACCGGTACGGAGATGGCGATGTACTATCGGCCGCCCCAGGGAAAATACAGTGAGACGAATCTGCAGATGGCAAAGGATCTGGGGTATTCCACTTTTTTCTGGAGCCTCGCGTATGTGGACTGGAACGTGGATGCCCAGCCCAGCCACGAGGAAGCTTTTTCCAAGCTGACAGGCAGGATCCACCCCGGAGCGGTGGTGCTGTTACATAATACCTCGAAGACCAATGGGGAGATTCTGGATGAACTGCTCACAAAATGGGAAGAAATGGGTTATACCTTCGGAAAATTGGAAGAACTGGTGCAGTAGGGTTTGACTTCCCCTGCACCATACCCTATAATAGAGGACAGAAAAATATACTGGAGGACAACCATGGAAAAAGAACTGGTAGTTGTCATTGATTTTGGCGGACAGTACAATCAGCTGGTCGCCAGAAGAGTCAGAGAATGCAATGTATATTGCGAGATCTACTCTTACAAGACAGACTTGAATAAGATAAAAGCGATGAATCCTAAGGGAATCATCCTGACCGGCGGCCCCGCAAGCTGCTATGAACCCGGTGCAGCTACCTGCTCCGAGGATCTGTTTAACTTAGGAGTTCCCGTGCTGGGACTCTGTTACGGCGCACAGCTGATGACCCATGTGCTGGGTGGCAAGGTTGAACGTGCAGCCGTTCGGGAATATGGCAAGACTGAGGTGAAGGTAGACCGCAGTTCCAAGCTGTTTTCCGATGTATCCGAGAATACGATCTGCTGGATGAGCCATTTCGACTATATTTCGAAGCTGGCACCCGGTTTCCGTACCGTAGCTACCACTGCAAACTGCCCTGTGGCAGCAGCAGAGTGCGTAGAGCGCGGACTGTATGCGATCCAGTTCCACCCGGAAGTACTCCACACGGTGGAAGGCTCCAAGATGCTGTATAATTTCGTACGTAATATCTGCGGATGCTGCGGTGACTGGAAGATGGATTCCTTCGTGGAAGAGTCCATTAAGGCAATTCGTGAGAAGGTTGGTAATGGTAAAGTCCTCTGTGCATTGTCCGGCGGCGTGGATTCCTCCGTGGCAGCAGTATTGTTATCCAAGGCAGTCGGCGAGCAGCTGACCTGTGTCTTCGTAGATCACGGCCTGCTCCGTAAGAATGAGGGCGATGAGGTAGAAGCAGTCTTCGGTCCCAACGGCAATTACGATCTGCACTTCATCCGTGTGAATGCGCAGGAGCGTTTCTACAGCAAGCTGGCAGGTGTATCCGAGCCGGAGCATAAGAGAAAGATCATCGGCGAAGAGTTCATCCGTGTATTCGAGGAAGAGGCGAAGAAGATCGGTGCCGTGGATTTCCTGGTACAGGGAACCATCTATCCCGATGTGGTAGAGAGCGGACTGGGCGGTGAATCCGCAGTGATCAAGTCCCACCACAACGTAGGCGGCCTGCCCGACTATGTAGATTTCAAGGAGATCATCGAGCCTCTGCGCAACCTGTTCAAGGATGAGGTCCGCAAGGTAGGACTGGAGCTTGGCATTCCGGAGCATCTGGTATTCCGTCAGCCGTTCCCCGGTCCCGGACTGGGTATCCGTATCATCGGCGAAGTGACCGCTGAGAAGGTCAAGATCGTACAGGATGCAGATGCCATCTACCGCGAGGAGATCGCTAACGCAGGTCTGGACCGCGAGATCAACCAGTACTTCGCAGCCCTGACCAATATGAGATCCGTAGGCGTTATGGGTGATGAGAGAACCTATGATTACGCCATCGCACTGAGAGCCGTGAAGACCATTGACTTCATGACCGCAGAGAGCGCACAGATCCCTTATGAAGTATTACAGAAGGTGACCAGCAGGATCATCAATGAGGTGAGCCATGTGAATCGGGTAATGTATGATATTACCAGTAAGCCGCCCGGAACGATTGAGTTTGAATAAAAATTTCAAGCCCACAAGGCCGCTGAATATGCGGAATTGTGGGCTTTCTTTATGCCTTCTGGTACTATTTTGGTACTAAAGTGGATTATTATTAGAATGGTTATCGTTTTGCATATAATATTTATTTTGAAAATAGTGTATAGCAAATATACTTATTATTATTCCTATAAATAATCCGATCAAAGCAAAGATTATTTGTAGGTTTGTTTTGTATCGTAAAGTAATTAAGGCGGTTAAACCAATAAAGATTACTACATACCAGTAAGATTTTGATAATTTTTTTATATCAAATAGTTTTTCTTTAAGAGATAAAATGTTGGTATTGAGCCAAATGAAGTAACTAATTACTATAACAAAGTAGGTAAAGGCTACAGTAAGTTCATTATTAATTAAAAAAACAATACCATAAATTATGCAAAGCATTAACCAAGACCAAGATATTTCCGAAGATGTAAGTTTGTGGTATGTATTTGATTTAGCTATTTTGTTTATTGCAAAAAAGAAAAACTTATGCATTAATTGAATAAAAATCCCTGCCAATAATTGAAGAATTGCAAAAATAAAACCGCTTTCACTGAGAAATACAGGTAGATTTGATGAAATATTGATATAATAATACACTACAATTAGTAATGTTAATGATGAAATTGCCAAAAAAATAATGATGCTGGAGGCATAATCTCCTATATAATTAGAATCATTTTCAAAATCATTAATATTAAATTTGCAAGCTATTTTATAAAATGCAATATAAAAGCAAGCTGTAATAATACAACATAAAAGGGTTGTACCAAGTAGTTGTTCAAGCATAAATAATCCTCCTTACTTCGCAACATGAGGCCAAGTGATTTTCCATTCAAAGTATTCATTTGGAGAAATCTCTCCATTATTTAATTTCGTTTTCATCTCACACCATTCCGAAAGGAAATCATTTACCAATCCATATTCAAAAGTTAATGCGACAGGTGAACCTGCACTGTCATAATCATCTTCATTGTAAGTTGGTCTGGCAGTCTCGGAAGGTTTTGCAGGTGTCATTGCAGTCAGATGAATCAGGTTGCCGGGAGCTGTATACTCTGGAAATCTTGTGCCTTTTCCACGTGCAGGGAGAGATGTGGCACTTTCTTCAAGCCAGAAAAGTGTTTCGATGATATCTTCAGCAGCACCAAGGCTGTAATCAGAGATTGCCTTGTAATTGCAGTGCAAAGCATCCGCAAGCTTTAGAATCATATCTTCACCGGGAATGCGGGCACCGGTTTCATACTGGGATATGCGGACAGACATATTTTTGCCCTCAAACCCAAGTGCACCGCCCAACTCGTCCATTGTCATTTTACGGAATACCCGTATTTTCTTTATTCTTTCACCAATTGTCATAGTGTAGATACCTCCGTTTATCTGTCCCTGATGGACTGTTAAAGACAGTATAACACGGAAAAAATGAAAATGGAAGTTTTTCTATACGAAAACATTAGAAAAACTCCTTGACAATTCAATACCATACAGTATAGAATAATATCAATTCAATTATCTATACGATATGGTATTGAAAAAAACAACTGAATGAGCGGTATCAGAAATCTAACAGGCATTTGCCAGGACATTCATAGGAATCGAGCGAATGTAGACACTCCCCCAAGCGGACCGAGTACCTCGAGCAGGAGCGGGCGGTATTACAGGAGATTATCTCAGGTAAGGAGGCTGGTTGTGACATCAGCAGAACTGGTATGGAGAAACGCCAAAACAAATTTTAATGGAAAGGTGGTGAAAGGGCATGAACGAAAAGTTTTTAGAAGTAGGAGATGTGATGCAGATTCTTGGAATTTCAAGATCAGCAGCATACAAGCTTATGAGACAGATTAACAGTGAACTTGAAAAGAAGGGCTACATTGTAATCCGTGGAAAAGTAAGCAGAAAATATTTTGAAGAACGCATTTATGGTATGAGTGATGCAGGATAAGCAACAGGTAAGAAGATTGATACAGAGGCAGGTGCAAAAGTTATATGGGCTTAGGCATCTGCTTCTGCATATGGAAAGAAGGAGATGATGAATATGCCAGCTTATAAAGACAGTAAGACAGGCACCTGGTTCGTCAAATTCTATTGTAAGGACTGGACCGGGGAAAACAAACAGATAAAGAAGAGAGGATTTGCAACAAAAAGGGAAGCACTTGATTATGAGAGAAATTACAAAATACGGCAGGAGAATAATCTGGATATGACATTTGGAGAGTTCTGGAAGCTGTATACAGAGGATGTGAAAAATTATGTCAAACTCAACACATGGCTTACCAAAGAACACATTGTGGACACAAAGATACTTCCATATTTTAAGAATCTTAAGATGAATGAGATTACACCGGGAGATGTACGCAAGTGGCAGAATGAGATGGTTGCATTCCGTAATGAGAATGGGAAGAGTTATTCCCAGACTTACAAGAAGACAATGCACAACATCTTAAGTGCGATATTCAATCATGCGTGCAGGTTTTATAATCTGAAATCAAATCCGGCAAGACAGGCCGGAAATATGGGCAGGGAAGAAAAGAAGGAAATGCTTTTCTGGACAACTGAGGAATATAAGAAGTTTTCAGAAGCGGTGATTGACAAGCCGGTTTCATTTTATGCATTTGAAATGCTGTACTGGACGGGAATGAGATTAGGTGATGATGATGATAAAATAAGACTAAATCAACGGAAACCCAGTAAATACAAGGGGTTGAGGCGATTTGGTCCTGAAAAAAACTTGCAACGAATCAACAAATTTATGAAGGAAAGGCCTATCTTTTATAAAAACCTTATTCAGATGAAAGAAAATATTCGCTTTTATCTGAGATGCTTTTACTGTATCACGAAAGTGATGATATTACAATTTAATAGCGAAAACAGGACCGAATTAGCTCGTAATGGATGAAAATCTGTTTAGCTGATTCGGTCATTTTTATTGATTGAAAGGTGATGAAAAAATGGCTAGAATTATTTCTATTGTAAACCAAAAAGGGGGAACTGGAAAGTCC
>OGPJ01002889.1_pt1 | contig 10609 bp, 6 predicted proteins | sample 1552831 | NCBI WGS metagenome assembly OGPJ01 (sample SAMEA2579914, study PRJEB22360) | human gut metagenome | biome: human gut; feature: human-associated habitat; material: faeces | place: Denmark | collected 2008/2010
CCCTTAACTCTATGTATTCTTTATTTTATAATGGCAACAAAGCCTCCTCGTGGCAAACAGTCTACTTCTATTATTTCATCATGATTGATCGAAACATTTTCTTCTATGGCAAATTTACGATCATCTGCTCCATCTTTAAACATTGTCATGTTCTTTCCTTTCACTTTCAAGGTATCACAACCGAAGCGAAGTGTTCGAGAAGAATCTGTTCCATTCAATCCACCAATATACCAGCTATCTCCTTTTCGCCGGGCAATAATAACCTCCTGTCCAGGATATCCCGACAAAAGTCTCGTTTCATCCCATGTGGTAGGCAAGCCTGAAAGAAATGTTTTTATGGATTCAGGTAAGTTGAGATAAGAAGACGGTCTGTCAGGCATATGCTGCAACGCAGATTCAAAAACGACAGACAATGCCAGCTCATGCCCATTTGAAGTAATATGAGGATGCTGCGAATCCGAAAATGTTCCCGGAGTATAATCCATTGGCCCCACGACATTACGTGTAAACGGCAACGTTGTATTATGGCATGCTGCCTTGTCAGTCAATATCGATGCATTGTTATACCATTCGGCACCATACACACCCTCAACAGTCATCAGATTAGGATAAGTACGACTAAAGCCTGTCGGACGGTATTCATCATGGATGTCTACCATCAGCCCATAATCAGCACACTTTTTCACGGCTTCGTGCATCCATTTTGTCCACACCTGCGAACCTACCTGCACAAACCCAAACTTAATTCCAGAAATTCCCCATGATTTATACAAAGGAAGTATCTCATCCAGCTGTTGCTGCAAAGCCCGCTGATTAACATAGAGCATAACTCCAATGCCATGCTGCTTCGCATAAGCAACCACTTCTTTCAGATTCAGTGCATCTATTTTCGGATTCCTACGCGGATCAAGTGTTACAGTAGTGGCATCTGAAGCCTTATCATACTCAAAACCATACCAACCGGCATCAAAGTGGATATATTGCAGATTCCGTTTTACAGCAAAGTCTACCAAAGCTTTTCCACCTTCTGTGGTCAAGGTCACTTCACGCATCACTTTTCCCGGTTTAATCCAGGAAGTATCCTTAATCCGACATGGCGGATTAAGATTTAACAGGATATCGTTGTGTTCTAAAATCTCACCCGGCTTGTCAGCACACATGATTACACGCCACGGAGTAGAATAAGGTGCAATATCTTCTACCGGACCATACATAGCCGATATGATCGTATTCTTTTTAGTCGATGACACATTGAACTTCGTACGTACATAATCCACCACTTGCGCTTCAGCCAGGCAGACATATCCTCCACCTGCCAGTGTCAGCAGCAATGGACGGTCCGACTCGCCCGGCCAGTTTTCAAGAGGCAGATAAGAATACGGGGTCTGAGCTTTAGGGGTAAAATAGGCTTTAGTACCTTCGGGCATGGTATATTCTGTATACTCATCTGTAATCTTCAGATATTGTCCGCCCGGAAAATGGTAACGGAAGGCAATTCCCTCATCATAGGCACGGATATCAAGAATCAACTTATCACGTCCATTCTGACGATTGACAAGTATCTTCCATGCATTATAGCAGTCTTTAATTTCACTTCTTTCACCATAGACCGGATGCCAGATCGTATCTTTCCGACTACTATCCACAGTTCCGATTTCAACTCCATCCCGCCATTCTACATTTGCATTAATTCCCAATAAGGAAGGTTTTACTGTCTGTTTTCCGTTCCAGGTCAAAGAATAATGTAATTGTCCACCGCTATCACTCAACGTAAACTGGTATTTTCCATCCGGTGATGTCATATTCACCTCCTTGCCCTGTACACTCAAAGACAAAGCTACCCATAACACTCCTACAAATAATTTTTTCATTTCAGAATTCTACTTTATATTATTACTTTACATATTGTACGTGTTTCACAAAATCGCCAGTTTGTATATTCGGGCTATCAGCACCTATTCTTGTGCCATAGTATTCGACATTATCGAATATGATACCGGAAACATCATGCCGTTCATCGATTCCCTGAATCAGTACGGTTCCTCTTTCCGCCTTGCGATCACTTTCTTTGCCATAAGTGGTAATATTACGGAAAGTTACATTATGAATATAAGGACCATAAGAAGGAACAACTACAAATTCTCCATAACCACAACTTCCGGGACTACGTCTGCCAGGTCCCACCTTTATATCATTCGGAGTGGGTTTCTCTATCGGACGTGTACCCACTAACTGAAGTGCAGGTGTCAGCTTTATCAGATTATACGGAATTTCTCCATTAATCCTGATATTCTCAAAACACAAATTCTCCATTGGCATTTCTCCTGTAGGATGCAACCAGAATATCTGAACACGGTCACGGTCAGGAAAATGAATCACATCCACATTACGCGCTGTTAAATTACGAAATACCGGACAACTGCTTTCCGTTGCCATACGAAATACATTGGCAAAATCAACCCAGAACACACAGTTCTCTACTACTATGTTCTCAACCGGTTTTGATTCTCTTTCTCCTCCGGCACGGGTTATCCCCTTCGGAGAAACCGAATCATCATCTGTCCGAAAAAAACAATTCCGAATCGTCACGTTACTGGAATTGCAAGGATCTACACCGTCATCATTACCTACACGGGAACCTGCCAAACGAATACGATCTATCAAAACCCGGTCACAATTCTGAGGTACAATAGTCCAATAATAAGAACCTTTTATGATAATATCCCTCATTACCAAATTATTGCAGTTCTTAGCATTTATCATATAGTCAGTGGGGCCGGCATTATGTTCCCAATCGGAACCATCTAAAATTCCCCTACCGCAAATTGTAATATTATCGCCTGTAGCCTCTATACCGGCATTGACTACCGCACCCCCTGCCAGATAAAGTGTTTGATTACTGCCCAGTCTGATCAAACCGTTTTCAGGATTATGTTCCCCAGGACCAAAATAAATAACATTCGGATCATTCTTTGAAGGAATATCTGTTTCCAATTCATTACAGAATAGAATCAACGGGCTGTTACAACCATCCGGCTCAAAAGATATATCACAAGGTTCGTTCAGATGGAAAGTAGCAATATCTTTATTAACAGAAGGATGAATTGCATATTTATCCGGTAATATATTCAAGTGATCCAGAGATAGTTTACTCTTAATCTTAACAGTCACTGTTCCTGAGAAATCAAAATATGCAATCGAATATTTTTTATCATGATGCTGTGTTTTCGCCATATAAACGGGTACCGAAACGCCATCCACCTCTACCATATAATCGGAAGATAAAGTCTCTCCTTTCGGAGCTGGATAGCTGATAACTTTGGCATTGACTGTTAATATTGACAATGCAGCTAACAGTAACAGATGAACAATTCTTTTCAATGATGTTTCCATAATACTTTTCATATTTTCAAAGTTAGTAAATTATTGTTTTTTGATGTATCATCTTTTACTAAAAGACGTATAGCGGCTTGTTTTTACTCAACACAGAAAGATTTAAATCCCTTTTTCTTTTATATGTGTTCTCGGATGGGCTGGGGGGATAAAAGTACAAAAACGTACTTTTGAAAAGGACCTTAGCTATATTTAACTCTTTTCCGCATTGATGTTTATCGTATAATTGGAAGTTCAAGAGGTAAAGATAAAACAAAGTAAAAGAGAAAATGAAAAGAAGGACTACCTTCGTCTGTGAAGATAGTCCTCTAAATATCAGTCATCTGTTATACCTATTCCCATCCAGGATTATTACCAAGTTCCTGTCCATTAGACAAAGTATTTAACCATGTAACAGGAATAGGACGAAGTTTATATTTACTTTTAAAAGTAGTCTCATTTAATTGGGTCTGGATTAATCCACCTGTAATATTTGTAACATCCCAGTTGTATTTCAAAACCCTTTCAGCCAGTTTTCCTGTACGTTGCAGGTCGTTCCAACGTGGTGCTTCTCCATAAAGTTCCAATGCTCTTTCATCCAATACATTATCCACTGTAACAGTACCTGCATATTCTTGCAGTCCACTTTCCGGTGTATTATTCATGGCACGTTTACGTATCTGATTTATATAATACAAAGCATTAGAATTATCTCCCATTTTAACAGCAGCCTCAGCAGCAATTAAATAAGTCTCAGCTAAACGGAACAAATAAATATCACGAGTTCCATTTTCGACTGTTCCTGAACTGTTATAACGAGTATTGCAATCTTTAAATTTCCAAACAGGAAGCCAAACACGTGATTTTGCATTAAAGCTTTGATAACCGGTTTTATAATAATCATCATTTCCAGCATCAGCATAAGAACCCTCAGGATAATTATAGAAAAAACGCCCACGGTTATTGGCCGCTGTTTTCTCAGCATCTGTATATTGCTTATATCCACTCTCCCCGGGAACGGGGAAATAAATAACTGTATCCCCCTTTGCTACATTCACACCATTCGTACTTTCAAACCAGTTTCTACCATAAGCGCGTCCATCTATAGAAGTTGCCGGATCACCATTCAACGGGCTCATAAAAGTAACTTCCGTACGTCTGTCTTTTTTCCAGTCGAATAATAAATAACTATATTTGGTCGGCATTACAGAAGCATAATCATTACAATAAATCGAAGAAAATCCCAAATCAGTCCAACCTTCACGATAAACAAACAAATAGAATTCTGTCTGAATATTATTATTCCATCCTGATCCGGCAGAGAAATTAATACCAAAGATAATTTCATCGTTCTCTTCATTTGCCTGACGATGAACCATTGCATAATCATCCAACAAGGCATGTCCGGAATTATTAATTACATCTACGGCATCATCATAAGCCTTTTTAAAATCATCATCTTCCGCATAACTCTGATATCCGCGAGTTAAATAAACAAGGGAACGAAGATGTTTTGCCGCAGCTTTTGAGGCACGTCCATAATTAGCCGCAGTCTGCTTCATTGGAAGAGAAGAGTCCATGACATCCTGCAAATCAGCCAGAATTTGTCTGTAAAAATCAGCACCACTATTCAATTGCGAAGTTGTAGAAGGTGAAGTCGGCTCTTCCAAAATCAACGGAGCTTGTCCCCAATTCTTCACGATTTCAAAAAGATATAAAGCACGCAAAAACTTGGCTTCCGCAACCCGCTGAGCCAATACCCCCTTATCAATGCCATCAAATAGATCCTGATCTTTTGTAACTACCGCACCGGCGCGACCAATAGCGGCATTGACATTTTTCAACGATTCGTATACTACTTTCCATTGATTATAAACAGTAGCATTGTCATTAGCATAATCCACCGTATACTGATTTAATGCATTGGTAGCCGTACCGTCATTCTGAGTTCCCAAATCCGTCCCAAGTTGGGTCAACAGAAAATAATTCGTTGTATTATATACTGATTTTAAAGTGGAATAAGCTCCATTTATAAGAGATTCATATCCTTCAGCCGTAGCATAATATTCTTCGGCAGACTGACTGGACCAATTTTTTTCATCTAGAAAAGACGAACACCCCGAAACTGCGAATACAGACGCCAGCAGGAGACCTTTAGTAAAAATATTTTTTGCTTTCATATTATCCTAATTATTTGAATGATAAATTAATACCAAATATTACATTGCGAGTCATTGCATCCGATGTATTGATGCTGACATTCAACTGTTCAGGATCAACCACATCCTTTGCACAGAAAATAAATGGATTCTGAACTGTTGCATATAAACGCAAATTGCCTAATTTCATTTTCTCAAGAACCGATGGTTTAAAAGTATATCCCAAAGTAATATAAGAAATCTTAAGGAAATTACTGGAAAACATCGTATGTGACATTTCCGATTTTGCATTTCCCCATGATCCTGCCTTGCTTCGATAAGTACCCATGTTACTAGGCTGTGCAGAAGCATTGGTAGGATTTTCCGGAGTCCAATAATCTTTTCTTAAATTATTAAAATTGAGATTGTTGTTTTCCAATGCATACGAAACATAAAACTGGTTTCTAGCTCTTGCTCCCGCTTGGAAGGCCGCTTGAAATGACAGATCGAATTCCTTGTATGTAAATGTATTAGTCATACCACCTGTCCAATCCGGAGTACGTTTACCATCAATCACACGATCTTTATCGTCAATCACACCATCCTCATTCAAATCCAAAGGTTTATATTGACCAGGTTTACAACCATATTTAGCTGCTTCTTCAGCTTCATCCAGCTGCCATACTCCCAATGTCATCAAATTGTAATTTATATCAATAGGCTGACCAATAATCCAAAGATTACTATAATCACCACTCATACCAGCTAAAGACAATCCACGGGAAGTCAAATTCTCCTTATACTGTAAATCTACAATTTTATTCTTATTATAGGCAAAATTCAAACTAGTTCTCCATGAAAAATCTTTAGTACGGATATTATCCGAATTAATATTTACCTCAAACCCTTCATTTCTAACAGACCCTACATTTGCTTTTACAGAAGAATAACCGGTAGTAACAGGTACTGTCTTATTCATAATCAAGTCTTCTGTCAAACGATTATAATATTCCACACTACCCGAAATCCGATTATTGAAAAATCCGAAGTCAAGACCTACATTATATTCTGTAGTACGTTCCCATCCCAAATCCAAATTCCGTAAATTATTGGGAACATATCCAATAGACTCACTAGAACCGAATGTATAATATTTGGCACCACTAATAGATCCTTGCGTCTGATACGCACTTACATTATCATTACCGGTCTGACCATAACTTAAACGTAACTTCAAATTACTCAACCAAGACAAGCTCTTCATAAATTCTTCTCCTGACACTCTCCATGCTACAGCTGCTGATGGAAAACTTCCCCACTTATTGCCTTCAGCTAATTTTGACGAACCATCAAAACGAATACTTGCTGTTACAAAATACTTGTCCTTATACACATAATTGGCACGTGCTAAATAAGACATCAAATTCGTTTTGGTAAAACCGGAAGAAGAAGTATTACTTGCCGATCCTCCTGCCAAATTATACCACAAAGAGTTATATGACAATCCATTACCAATTCCTTTTAACTTTTCATCTTGTGATTGCTGCATAGAGAACACTCCGGTCAAATCTACGCGATGATCCTTCAATTCAAAGTTATAATTTACAAGATTATCCCAAACCCAATCTACATAGCTATTTTTCGCATAATTACTGGTTGCCTTATTTTGCCCTTTATTAGCTTTAGTGTATTTACCTCTGTACTGGCCAATTTCTTCCAAATTTATATCCGGCGAGAAAGTGGTCTTCAAAGTCAATCCTTTAATTGGAGTTATTGCCAGATAAATGTTACTCAGCAAATTGTACTTTTTGGTTTTATTCAGTTCATTCTTCATGGTAGTTAACGCATTATACTGACCATTAGAATAAGCCCACATTTCTTCTCCTGTCACCAAATCAGTCGGATGATAAGTCGGACGCAGACGAAAAGCATCCTGTAACAAGTCAGAGTTACCCGTATCACGTACTGAATGGGTTCCATACATATTAATTCCAAATTTCATGTATTTGCTAGGTTCTACATCCACAACAGCACGCAGATTATAACGGGAATATTCTTGAGGCTCCAACATACCATCTTCAAAATAATATCCGGCAGACAAGGCGTAAGTAGCCATTTCATTACCTCCGGTAGCCGATATGGTATGATTCGTCATAAAGGCCGGCTTGGAAACCGCATCCACCCAATCAAAATAGTTACCATCCTGAATGGCCTTCAATTCTGAGGTTGTAAAAATTTGACTATCATCCACATATTCATTATTATTTCCGGCTCTCTTCGCCTCTCGCGCCAACTGCACATATTCTTCACCGGACATCATATCGGGCATATTGGTATATTTCCTATATCCGGCATAACCGCTATAGTCAATTTTAACTTTACCTATCTTTCCTCTTTTGGTAGTAACCATTACCACACCATTAGTGGCACGGGAACCATAGATTGCTGTAGACGACGCATCTTTTAGAATATCTATTTTTTCGATATCATCTGGATTCAGATTAGATAAAGATGCGCCTGGTACGCCATCTACCACTATTAAAGGAGACGTGCTCCCGCTAATTGTATTCAAGCCACGGATCAGAATATTATATTCACCACCCGGTTTATTATTCGAACGCTGGATTTGTACACCCGGTAAAGCTCCCTGCATAGCCCCTACCGCATCCGTTCTACCACTTCTCATTAAGTCCTGAGTAGAAACGGAGGATACCGCACCTGTCAAATCTGATTTTTTCATTGTACCATATCCTACTACCACAACTTCATCCAGCAATTCAGAGTCCTCTTTCAAGGTTATTCTCAACGTACGATTGGAGCCAATTGTAATTTCCTGAGTCTGATAACCAACATACGAAACCTGCAACTTCCGGTTGGGAGAAACATTTAATGTAAAGTTACCGTCAACATCTGTAATGATGCCATTGGTGGTACCTTTTTCCATTACTGTAGCACCAATAACCGGTTCTCCTTGAACATCCACTACCTTTCCGGTAATTTTAACCGAATTCTGCAATACCTCCTGAGTTATAGGAGATACAGCCATACCATCCACTTGTTCTGCAGCCATTTCACTTAATGGCAAACAGGACAATGCTAAAAGCATAAAGAATTTGTCTTTCTTATTCATAGCATGCATTTTAAGTTTAACATAAAAATCACATTTAATTATTTAGTCAATATATCTTCAATGAACATAGATTAAACGGGAATAAACTTTCATTCACTCAAACAAAAGATAATTTTCGCTATTTTTTTTAGGAACATAGATAAGAATCCACATATTCTCGTAACACGTTGCGGGCGATATATATTTGATTCTCTACTGTTCGTATCGATAATCCTAACTTTTCGCTGATTTCCGGATTAGAGTACTCATTCTTATACTTCATTACAAATATCTGTTTACATTTAGGAGGTAACCCTTTTATACGATTTTCTACTATTACAAAAAATTCTTTTGTCAAAAGAGTATTGTGCCCATCTCTATTCAATGCAGATATAAAGTCATTTCCAGAGACTTCTTCATAATGCTGTTCTATTTGCTTATGACGTATCAAATCAATACAGCGGTTATAAAGCGCTTTGTAGATGTATTTCAATACTGCACCTTCCGATACAAAATAATTAGTCTGCTGTAGCAAATTGATAAATACATCTTGTACAACATCTTCAGCATACAATTCCTCTCCCATCGTTTTTTCAGCATAGTGCACGAAAAAAGTGTGATACTTTTTATAAATTATCTCGAAAGAGTAATTTCCAACCGGACAATATCCGGCAATCATCAATTGTGTATTCATAATAGATAAGATTAAGGAAGTATTTATAAATTAGCCAGTATAGAACGTTTCTCTTGTAATCTCTTAAAACGAATTAATGCTTCAAGATAATAATAGTCCGCATAAATAATGGATGCATCAACTTCTCCACCACGAGGCATATGACCTACCGAATGTAACAAAAAAGCATATTTTGTATCTCCTGCCTTATAAGCAGAAGATGATAACATTTCAAGCATCTTTTCTGCCTGGTCATAATAATAATGTGAAGAGTCACGCTCGGTTACATAAGTAGAAAGTTCCAGTAAAGCAGAAGCTGTAATAGCCGCTGCGGAAGCATCTTTAGGTTCTCCAGAAGACAAGTCGGGAGCATCAAAATCCCAATAAGGAATTAAATCCTCCGGTAAACGGGATAAATAAGCATCTGCTACTTTTCGGGCAAAGTTCAGAAAACGCACTTCTCCCGTTTCACGATATACCATAGTATAACCATAAATAGCCCATGCTTGTCCACGTGCCCACATGGAGTTATCGCTCAGCCCTTGATGAGTCACACCTTTTATAAAATGTCCGGTAATCGTGTCATATACGGCAACATGATAGCATGAATAATCTTTGCGAAACTGATATTTCATTGTGGTATCGGCATGCTCACACGCCATATCATATAGACGGCGTTCTCCCCCGTTTCGGGCAGCCCAAAATAGCAGTTCAAGATTCATCATATTATCAATAATAGTATTATGAGGCCAATTTTCCTTTTTTACCATACCCGGCCATGAAAGAAAAGTACCAACTTCAGGATTAAACAGAATTGAAAGAGAATCAGCTGCACGTAATAATCCTTCTTTATATTCCGTATTACCCGTCAAACGATATCCATTGCCCAAACTACACATCGTAATGAATCCCATATCATGGCTCCTTGCTTTTCTGTGAGTTACAGGAAGAATCTTTTGAGTATAGTTTTCAGCTGCAACTTTCCACATATTATCCTTTGTATTCTCATATAAATACCAAAGAATACCAGGCCAGAAACCTGAAGTCCATGAACCGGGACTGGTGAAATGCCAATTAACATCATCTCCATCGATCGAGTTAGGAATACCTCCTTCTGAGCCAGAAGGAACAATGGCCAATGTACGTAAAGCCTGGGCCTCACAATAATCAATATTGGTATTTACTGAAAATTCCCGGTCGAATTGCTTACAAGCAATTCCCACTACAAATAAAGAAGCAAGCAAAAGAATGGTTTTGTGTTTCATAATATAGCACTTTTTAAATGAACAAATTGATTTCAACGACAACAAAATTAGT
>OGPJ01002891.1_pt1 | contig 10606 bp, 9 predicted proteins | sample 1552831 | NCBI WGS metagenome assembly OGPJ01 (sample SAMEA2579914, study PRJEB22360) | human gut metagenome | biome: human gut; feature: human-associated habitat; material: faeces | place: Denmark | collected 2008/2010
CTGCCGATGATATAGGCTTGACTCTTTACCGCGGAGAATATGATATTTACCTGGTATCCTATAATAGTCAGGATTTTTATCCAACAGCTAATGGGGCAAAGAATCTGATCGAAGTATCCAACGGCAAAGATTTTATGTATTCAAACCTCAAAGGCATCTCTGTCCAACCGACATCGGCTGGCGAAAACATGATGTCGGTTACCTTGCCTGAACCGTTTACACGGCTTTGCTCGAATGTGGTCATAAAGGTACAAGCGAATCGTACCCAACCGGTTTCCGTATCAACATTAGCTGTTTCATCAGTAAATATTACTAAGCTCTCCGGTAATTTATCCTATCAGATGGGGGAAACGGTCTGGTACAATGGTGAAACTGTTCCACAAACAGGTACTGCCGGATTGGGTGAGACAGACTTCTCTAATGGCAACAATGATAATGTACAAGCCGGTCGTGAAAATACAACGCCTTTAGTGATACTGCCATTGACAGGAACCGATCCGTTGGAGTTCGAACTCAATCTGAATATAGGTTATATGAAAAATGGTAAACTGACGCATAAAATATTCCCCTACAGGCCAAAGGTTTATAAGTCATTCCTTCCGGGAATGACATACGAGTTCGAATTCACGTTGACATTCTTCGGAGACCAGGAACCGACAGACCTTTCACTGGCTATTCTGGAATATACGACTGTAAAATTTTCGACAGACGAAGTCGGCAAATAATAAAAAGGAGGAAAAGAAATGAAAAAGATAGAAGGAAAAGGGATATTATCCCTGTTATTCTTTTGCATATGTTTCTGCGGCTGCGAAAAAGATGGCTTGCAGGAAAAAACAAGGCAGTTATATATTCAGTTAAGCATGCCGGAGTCTATCCATGTGGAAACAAAAGGAACAGGTGACACGAAGCCTGTTTTAGGCGGTGTAGAAGTACAGAATGTATGGATCGTTCAGTTTAAGGTAAACGACGATGATAATAAAAGTACCGGTAGTTGTCTAAAAGCGCTTTATGTTCCTCAGTCCGGCATCTCTAAATCCACAGACGAGAATCAGGATGGCCTGATTGTCAATCTAAAAACGGGAGGAGATACGGATATAAGCAAATTTACAGCAGACAATAGCCTCTTTTATGTGATTGCGAACGGAAGCAGGGCTATGTTGACAAATGAAGGAAGTGATGATGCTATGTATTCGCTGAGACAGCAGAAGAGTTGGCAAAGATAACTGAAAGCGACCTAAAAGCAAAGACTGTGCCTATAGGAACTTCGGGAAAGCCATTTGTGACAACATCTCCCAAACTACTAACATCCGAACCATTTTATTATACCCCGACGAACGAAGGTGTGATAAAAGTGAGGGCGCAGATGTTCAGGACTTTTGCTAAAATAAAAGTGAATATCACATCTGTCTCTCCCGGCCTTTTTGCGTTGGATGAAACAAGTGGCGATGCAACCGTTAAAATATATAACCTTCCTCAAAATATGGCAACCTATAGGGCAGCAGGGACAAATGAAAAAACTTATCCTACTGCCACCCAGCAGGGAAAGAATCAGAAAGAAAATGGTCCGGGAAGTGAGTCCGACAAGTTAGCCGGATGTACTTATATTGAACTGGCCGGTATTTACAAATATGATCCATCACATACTGACGGTGTAAAAGTGAAATATACTTTTTACCTGGGAGGAAACTTCACGAACGACTATAACATAGCCCGCGATTATTCTTATGACATTACATTCAGGATTGCCGGTCCCAACAGTGCCGACGTACGTGTAGAGATCACCGATGGGAATGTGGCTATTTTTGATGAAGTAGATGTAATAAAAAATATCATTGTTGATTTTTAAGTTATGAATAAGATTGAATTTGCTAAAAGAATTGCTGCCCGTTTATCTATCTCACAGAGAGAAGCTCTAACGTTTATCGGTACTTACGAAAATATACTTGCGGATGCCCTTATTGATGAAGGGATGATGGTCAGTCACTTCACATTATGGTCGCAAAGCGAACGGCCGGGACGGAATCCCAAAACAGGCATACCGGTAACCATTCCATCGCGTAACAGTGTAAAATTCAAACCGGGCAAAGGCTTGCTCGAATATCTGAATAGTAAAGGAAAACGTAAAGATTGAAGTCTACATTAGAGAGGCTGCAAAAGTAGAGGAGGTATACCAAAGTTCACTGCCCTGTCATCCCGGATCAAGTCCGCCATGACAAAACAAGGTTATGGCATACCTCCTTTGACACTTTTATATTATCAACTTGTTGCAAACATCAGCAACCGCGTTGCCAGCGACGTCAGTATATTCTTCCATCTGCTACCAGAAGAAGGCTGGGGTTGCCGGACTACAACAGGAGGGGGTGATACTGGGGCAGGGGGCGCGGGTACGGGTTCGGGTTCGGAAGGTTCCTGAAGTTGTTTTTTCCGGCTACCACGAACCAGATGATCCAGCATATCTTCGGAGGCCTTATCCATCTTTGATTTGGATAACTGCCCCAGATATATTTGTGTCGTTTACAGAGACATATGACCGAGCGACTGGCTGATAACCCCTATCTCCGAACCCGACTCCAGCATCAGCGACGCCCAACTATGGCGCATCACATAAGTGGTCAGGGGATAAGGAAGGTTCAGTCTGTCACCGATCTCTTTCAGATACTCGTTCACACGATGTAAAGACGATTGAGCCGTCAATACACCTTTCCCAACCAGCTTTTCGTGCAGGAACGGGAATACCCAGCGAGAATCTTTCCGTTTGTACAACTGCATGATATGGTGCATTTCCGAAGTGATCTTTACCTGTAGGACAGCCTGTGTCTTGCTACGGTTATATTGGATATATCCGTAATGCACATTGTCCTGTTCCAGTTTATAGGCATCTACGAAACACATGCCGCGGGCATAGAAAAGAAAAAGGGAAAGATGAAGAGCCTCCAGTTGCTCCGGTCTGTCAGACAGATCGAGACGGGCCAGCCTCTTGATGTCACGCTCGGGAAGAGCCCGTTTACGGGTGGAAGGGACTGTGATATGCAGTCCCGCAAAAGGATTTCCGGCAGGATCATGATAATGCAGATCTTTTTTTATATTATTATAGATCGCTTTCAGATTGCGCAGGTAAAAGTCCTGGCTGCCGGGACTAAGTTCATCATTTCTTGATTTCTTATCCTGCAACAGCCACATGACAAATTCCTGTACCAACCCTGCCGTCAGGTCTGCAATAGTCAGTTCCCTTACTTTACGACCTTTGTAGGCCACAAACTTGTTCCATGCACTTCGGTAATTGGCAGCGGTCCTGTCCCTGCCTGCTTGTATCTTCCGCTCGATCAGGCGATTTACGCAATCGCGTAACGGAGGATAAATCTGCTTAAATTCTATATCCATCATAATTGTTGATTTAGTTCGGCAAAAATGCAAGTAAATTCAATAAAATATCCGGTATATAGAAACAAAAAGAAAACAAGATAGTTTGACTATCAAGCTGAATTGAATGAAAAAGGATCTGAAAATATCCTTATTATAGTAACTTTTTACTCGTGCAGCGCTTCAATCAACAGAGTGATATTGGCTGTAAACAACCTGACGGATATAGCCAACAGGATAATGCCGAAAAACTTACGGATGATATAGATACCGCCTTTTCCCAGCAGATGCTCCACCTGCTTAGTCATACGCACCACAAAATATACCCATAGCATATTCAGTATCAAAGCGACTACAATATTGATACTGGCATACTCGGCCCTCAATGAAAGCAGGGTTGTAAACGAACCGGCACCGGCCAGCAAGGGGAAGACCAGAGGCACCAGCGTGGCTTCCTTGATCGGTCCGTTATTCTTGAAGATCTCGATATCCAGTATCATTTCCAACGACAGCAGGAAAATAACGAATGCACCCGCCACAGCAAACGATTCGATATCCACATGGAATAGTTTCAAGAGAAAATCGCCAGCATAAAAGAAGCCGATCATCAGGATAAAAGATATAACCGTTGCTTTTAAAGCATTCACGTCTTTTCCTTTTTCCTTCAGATTGATGATAATGGGGATGGAACCAATGATGTCGATTACGGCAAACAGTACGATGAAAGCACTTATCATCTGTTGAAAATTAAAATCTGCGAACATATCCGGTCCTCCATTTAAAGTTATTATCCGTGAAGGTACTAATTTTCAATAAGAACACGTATCTTTGAACCCGTTATTAACAAAAAGTTATGGGCATAGTAATTGGTATAGACGTAGGAGGGAGCACTACCAAAATAGTGGGGATCGACGATAAGGAGATCCGGAATCCCATGTTTGTCAAGGCAACCGACCCGGTAACATCGCTGTTCGGTGCTTTCGGCAAGTATTTATATGAGAATGATATTCCCCTTTCCGACATAGAGAAAGTGATGCTCACCGGTGTGGGCAGTGCATACATCAATCAGCCGCTCTATGGTTTGCCTACAGCCAAAACAGATGAATTTCTGGCTAACGGACTCGGGGCGCAGTATCTGACGCAGCTGGATAAGCTGATCGTTGTCAGTATGGGGACAGGGACTTCGTTTGTAAAAGTGGACGGTCCGCTGATCGAACATATCGGCGGTATAGGGATCGGTGGGGGTACCATACTGGGGTTATCCCGCCTGCTACTTAAAACGCAGGATTTTCACCAGATTGTCAAGCTGGCCCTGAAAGGAGATATAACGACTATAAACCTGCAAATCCAGGATATCTGTAATATACCTTTGCCCGGACTGCCTCTGGATGCGACAGCCTCTACTTTCGGAAAGGCGGGAGCCAATTCTTCGCAGGAAGACGTAGCGTTGGGTATTATTTACATGGTACTTCAATGCATCGGGCAATCAGTGATCCTTGCTGCACTGAACAGCGACATACATGATTACGTCCTGATCGGGAATCTGACGAAATTGCCGCAATGTGAAAGTATTTTTCCCCGGCTGGAAGAAATGTACGGGGGGCATTTCCTGATACCGGAATATGCAGAATACCGGACGGCGATCGGTGCGGCACTGACCTATATTAATAACCGGCAACATCAGGAGATAAAATAGCCGGATAATAAAAAAGCGTCAGCAGGCATATGAACCTTACTGACGCTTTTGATGATATATTATCCAAAGTATAGTCCTTGTTGTATTCCGTTGCTTACCAATATCTGCCCGTTTTTACGTTGTATGTAAATTTTGTTTTCTCTGGCCAGCCATCCGATTGCTAAGGTGGTATCTTCGTGGCTCAGGTCAATCCGTCTGCTCAGTTCTGGTATTGTCAACTCTCTTCCTTCATTCAGCACATGCCAGACTTTGCCGGCATTTTCTCCGATCTTCTCTAGTTCCATAATTATAATTTTATTAGATAATACATGTCCTCTTTCTAGAATAAAACAAAAGAGAACTCTTTCGGTTCATTTTTTCTTTCTTTGTTTAAACTTTTGCAAAGTACATAGATTTGAACGGAACGATCAATACCTATTATTGGGTTTCTATGTCCTGTTTTTGCGATTATTGGTGTAGAAAACTCAAATATGCTATCTTTGAAAATCATTTATCAGGACAATATGGAGGCAAACATACAAATATTTGACATTCCCACGGATTTTATTGCAGGCGACAATATCACCGGAGACATGCTGAATCGCTACGTGCGCTTTTCATGTAAAATGAAAGCAGTGCTTTTTGCATTTTGTGTAGAAGGTTCTGTCCATGCTACAATCAACCTGTCTGAATACACAATCAAAAAAGATGATTTTATCACATTAACGCCGGACAGTTTCGTCCAGCTCAATGACGTTTCTCCGGATGCTCATTTCTTCTATGCCTGCTTTTCACAGGATTTCATGGAGAATAATAACCTGGTCTTAACAACCGTACGGTTACTTCCTATACTGGCTGAGAATCCGGTCATCTGTTTATCGGAAGATCTTTCACAGTTATATCAGGATATCTTCAAACCGTTGATCCATGCTTATTCATTGCCTTGTACGCTGGAGAATAAGGAGATCATTAAATCCGTTTTCACTATTTTTATGCAAGGTACGGCCGAATTGTATAAGAATCACGGCAAGTGGAAAAGCGCATTGCATTCACGCAGTAAAGTGATGTGCCGTGAGTTTATCAAACTGGTCATGTCGAATTATACGAAACAACGGAGCGTTGCTTTTTATGCGGAACATCTGGGTGTTACCGTTTCCCATTTTTGTTCGACCATAAAAAAGGAAACAGGAAAGACGGCGCTCGAAATAATAACCGCCATTGTTATGATGGACATTAAAGCACAGCTGAAATCAACGGAACTTCCGATCAAGGAGATTGCCTTTTCGCTGGGATTCAACAATATGTCGTTCTTCAACAGATATTTCAAAAGGCATACCGGCATGACACCACAGGAGTACCGCAACAGTTAAACTGTAACTTTTTTCACTGCGATTTCAGTAACCGGAGAAAATCATCTTTATAGCTGGAGGATATTTCTATCTCCGTATTATCTTCCAGCACGATGTAACCGCCGGAGTTTTTGTGGTATGACCTGACACAATGAAGATTGATTATATGTGATTTGTGTACACGGACAAACGGGAACGGCAATATCTCGCTGAAATATTTCAGAAAACGGCAGACCATCTTCTTGCTTTTATCTTTCAAATAGATGTCGGTGAAATTTCCGTTTCCCTGCAACCGGATGATATCTTCCATCTTTATCACTTCAAATCCTTCGAGAGTAGGGAGGATCACCTGGCGCTTTTCCGGTTTCGGCTCGCGCATATTTTCAATCAGAATCTGATTGCGATTGAATATCTCCCGGTTGACGATGTGTTGCTGTACCTTATTTACGGCAAGGATCAGTTCTTCGATGCTGACCGGTTTCAGCAGATAGTAAGCTGCACTCTGGTTCAACGCCCGGAGTGAATATTCAGAAAAAGCGGTGACAAATATGGTTTCAAAGTACAGGTCTTTACATCCTTCCAGCACCACATCCGGGTCCACCGCACGGATGCGCTCCGCCGCCCCGAAGCCGCCCAGCCGGGGCATTTCCACATCCAGAAACACCAATTGCGGTTCCAGTTCATGGAGTAAAGGGACGGCCGATTTACAGTCGTGGGCTTCTCCGACCACTTCGATGACCGGACAGTATTTTGCCAGATAATTCTTCAATGCCTCACGGGCAGCCGATTCATCTTCAACGATGACGCTTCTTATTTTCTGTAGCATTTCCATATTCAGAGTCTTCCGTTTTATATATCGTTCAGACAAAGATACTATTTTAAGCCATAAAAAAAATCCCCTGTTCCGGACAATTATACCGAAACAGGGGATTCTGAATTTTATCTATGGCAAGTTCTTAGAACTTAGACATATTCAGGTCTTTATCAACCAGTATGCCATCGATGGCCTTCAGGTTGAATTTGACTTTGCGTTTTGCTTTCAGCTTCAGGATGAACAGGTCGATTGTACCTTCCAAAACTTCCTTGTCACCGAGATTAACGAAAGTAGGATACAAGGCCTTCTGACCATTTGTATGCAGACGGTCGTAAGTAAGGTTCTCCATGACTTTCAGGTTTAACGGCTCTATGCCGACAAATTCGTAATCCTGCTGGTCGTACGGCAAAGCGAAACTCAATGCGTTAACCGCTTTGAGGTCTGTACCTGTTACCTTGACTTCCACGATCTCGTCTTTGTTGTAAGACTGTTTAGGAGCGCTGATCCCGATCGTTCCGGCTACTTTTGCAGTATCCTGTTCTTCGATGCCGCCATCCAGTTGAGTGGCAACGACGGATATATCGTAAGCATCGATCAGGCCGTTCTGATTGATGTCGCCGGCACTTACATAATCGAAGTCGCTGTCACCTTTACGCAAACCTGTGTAGTTCATGTAAGAAGTCAGGTCATTGCTGTCGATCTTCTTGTCGTTATTGATATCGCCCGGCAGGTAGCTTTCTGTTCCCGGTACCTTGAAGACGTACAATTCGCGGCCTGAACCGTAATTGCCGACACCTTCCGTTACATTCAGTTTGATGTAGCGTGCTTTCGGTTTATCCTTAAATTCGAATATCTTCACATCACCGTTGCGTTCGAACTTGAAGGAATCGACCGGTATCCAGTTTTCTTTATCCATACTGTAAGAGACGAAACCTCTCAGCATTGTTCCGTTACCGCCGTCCTGACGTGACAGATAATGGAATTTATCCAGCTGGTTAACCGTGCGCAGGTCAATGATCATATCGAACGGTATAGCATTCTTGCGGTATTTCGTATGGAACATGTCTCCCAGTTCAGCAAAGTCGAACAAACGGAAGATTTCGAAACCACCCTGCTCTTCGGCAGTTACTTCACCCCGGATTCCCTTGATGGCAAATTCGAGCGGGTTCGATTTCGTCTTCACATTGAAGGAAGACCAATCGGAATAACCGTCTTTGTTTACAGAACGGATCTTGAAGGCATAATCAGTTTCGGCTTCCAGCCCGTCGAACAACAATTCTGTATTTCTGATAGTCGTGTACAGCATATTGTTGAATTCAATTTCGTAGAAGTCGGCACCTGCCACTTTATTCCAGGTCGGTTTCAATGAATAGGCTTCCAGGTTTTCATCTGTGACCTGTGCAACAGGAGCGGCCAATGTACCGGTCGAAATACGATGGCTGTTACCCATATCGAATTTGTAACCTTCAAAGCTGATGCTTGTTTCGTTCGCTGTGATATCCGCAGAAGCGAGCTTTACCAATAACTGCGGGTTCTTAGTGATCGTTACCTTTTCAAACTCGCTTCCTTTCGTTGCAAACTTGTTCAGGTTGGGCGTTGCATCATAGAAATAAACGTTTTCACCTTTCAGGAATTCGTCCATCGAACGGGCTTCCGTCAGCTTTACCTTGTTTTTACCAACTTTGGCAGCCACTTTTTTCGGCATTTCGGAAACATTGATACGGAGTTCGGTTGCTTTATCTTTGACGAAACCGTCAAAGCTGCCTACTGCCGGCCGGATTGTAATCGTTACATTATTCTTACTGCCTACTTCCGATTCGATCCGGGTCGTTACACCTTCACCTTTCAAATAGGCTTGTGTCGTGCCATCGTCGTCATATTCAGTAAACGAACTGTTACCGTCCGGATAAATTTCATAAACGCGCAGGTTCTTATTGATCTCGGTAACATTATTATTAGGGTTAGTCATCGGAATGATGGCGCCGCTCTTTACAAATACCGGCAACTTCCATAACGGAGAAGCAAAATTGTTGACAACACAGTTGCCTTCATATTTTTCTCCGGTAAAATAGTCTACCCAGGTTCCTTCCGGTAGATAAATGCCGTCGCGTATATCGTTACCTTTTTCATCTGCCTGTGTTTCCTGATAGATAGGGGCAACCAGGAAATACGGTCCGTACATGAACTGATATTCGGTTGCTTTACCATAAGTATACTGATTCGGGTATTCCAGGAACATGGCACGGATCATCGGCTTACCGTCTACTGCTTCCTTTGCAATGCTGTAGGCATAAGGCATCAACTCCGATTTCATTTTCAGATACCAGCGGTTGATAGATGTTGCCGGTTCGCCAAGGGCATGCGGATATTTCTCATTGGCACCCCAACCGTCCATATTCAACTGCATCGGCGTCCAGGTCTTCCACTGAAAATCGCGTGTGTTCATTGCCAGGTTCTTTCCGCCGAAGATACCATCCATGTCGGAAGTGATATTCGGTTGTCCGGATAATCCCGAACCGATATAAGTCGGGATATGGAAACGGATATATTCCCACTGGCCGCCTGTCTGGTCGCCCGACCAGATACCGGCATAACGTTGCGTACCGGCCCAACCGTCAAGGGAGATAATGAAAGGACGCGCATCGTTACCATAATAAGGCATGATATGACCTACGTCAGCCACACCGTTCAGTCCGAATGAATAACCGGCACCTACCCAAGCCACGTCGGTCTTCAAAACACGGACACCGGCATCGCGCACTTCTTTTACGATATCACGCTGTAACAAGGCACTGATTTCGGGTTTCGGATGCAAATCCGACTGTGTCCAAAGTCCGATTTCGACACCATTTTTATGAGCATAATCAGCCAGACTTTTCAGGTTCTGGATATTTCCGTCCAATGTTTCGGTCTGTCCGTATCCGGCACCGTAACCGTCGTTTGGCAATAACCAGCCGAACGGCATATCGTGGTTCTTGTAGCGGTCGATCACGGCACGGGCGGAGAACTGGTAATTGTTCTTTTCGCCGTTCAGGGATTCTTTTACACCACCGTTGTCTTTCTGGCTTTCCTTGTAACGTTTGCCGTCTTCAAAAAGGATACCTTTCTCGTCTTCCACCCAGTAGTCGCGGTTATAAGCATTCAGGTGTCCCTGATAGAAACCGAACTTCGGTAATAAAACCGGATTACCTGTCAGCTGATAGAAATCGTTCAACAGGGATACGGCACCGTCATTGACCATATAGAACGCATCCAGGTAATCGGTATCATGTGACAATATTACTGTCCCTTTTTCGGCTGCACCGAAATCATATTTACCTTGTTTGAAGGTGTACCACATAAAGCCGTAGCCATTGGTAGACCAATAATAGGGGGCAGGCGAGGCAACGCCGCCATCGGTCCAGCTGT
>OGPJ01002895.1_pt1 | contig 10597 bp, 10 predicted proteins | sample 1552831 | NCBI WGS metagenome assembly OGPJ01 (sample SAMEA2579914, study PRJEB22360) | human gut metagenome | biome: human gut; feature: human-associated habitat; material: faeces | place: Denmark | collected 2008/2010
CCCGAGGGTTTCCATCCTTTCCACGGGCGACGAACTTGTATCCCCTGAGCAAAACCCACGTCCCGGCCAGATCCGCGACGTCAACACACTCGCCCTTTCAGCCATGCTCCGTCCGGTTGCCGATGTCTCCACATTCGGCATCGCGCCGGATCGGCTCGGACCGCTGACGGCATCCCTCAAAGCTGCCCTGGCAGGAGAAAACGGCCCTCCGGCGGATGTCGTCTTCCTGTCCGGAGGAAGCTCCATAGGCGTCCGGGATCTGACGCTGGAAGCCCTTCTCAGGGTGGTAGATCGTCATGCCGCCGAACTTGGTGCCGAGGTGGGAGTGGTAGTCCGTGCCGAAGAAAACGTCGTAAATGCAATCGATACTTATTCACCGTCGCGTATTCTCCTGGACCCGGTGATGATTTCGACCAGTGGTAATAAATTATTGCAGGATGATGCCATAGACATCATTGTCCGGGAACTGTTCAAACGGACATCGCTGGTCACTCCCAACATCGACGAAGCTGAATTCCTGTCCGGAATGAAGATAACTTCCGAAAAAGAGATGTGCCTGGCGGCAGAGAAGTTGCTGTCTTTAGGTTGCCATGCTGTATTAATGAAGGGAGGACATTTAAAAGGAAAAGAGATGACTGATATATTATATGTATCGGAGGCGTCCCCTCTCCGGCTTTCGGCGGAAACTGTAATTACAACCAACGGCCACGGCACCGGTTGTACGTTGTCTTCTGCTATTGCCGCTTATCAGGCTTTGGGTAAGAGCCTGCCGGATGCCGTCAGACTGGCTAAAGAGTATATAACAAAAGCGATTACTGAAGGCAAAGATGTACGGACAGGACACGGGCATGGTCCCCTGAACCATTTCTTTGCTCCGGTTCCTTTAGTAAAAACAGAGATAAAAGGATAGTATGAAGCTGTTCGTAATCACAACTCCTTTCTTTTTTGAAGGGGAAAGCCGGATAATAACTCATTTGTTCAGGGAAGGAATGCAGCGCTTGCATCTGCGCAAACCCCAAAGCGACATCGACAGGTTTCGTCTCTTACTGGACGCTATCCCTGCCGAATATCATTCACGGATTGTGTTGCACGAGCATTTCGAACTCACAACCGGATACCGGTTGGCCGGAATCCATTTGAACAGCCGGAATAATACCCTGCCGGAAGGTTTTGCCGGAAGCATAAGCCGTTCGTGCCATTCCTTGCAGGAAGTGCAGGATAACAAACAGTTGGATTATGTATTTCTGAGCCCCATCTTTCAAAGTATATCCAAAGAGGGATACGGAAACGGCTTTCCGATGGAGACATTACGGGAGGCGGCTGCTTCAGGCATAATCAACGAAAAGGTAATTGCCCTGGGCGGAATAGAAGAAAAGAACATTCCGCTGATTACCTCCTTACATTTCGGAGGAGCTGCTATTCTGGGAGCTTTATGGGGTAAAGACCCTTCTGTAACAAACGAGACATCTATAATCAAACGATACAAACAACTGGATATATGGCAATAGAATATCATTTGCGCAAGCACGAAGATAAAGGACAATTTATTCCACAGGGCAGTGGTGAACGCCTGATGTTTATAACCCACGGTACTTCTAAATACACGGAACGGGAAGAAGTCAAAATGGTTCTTGACGGCGGTTGTTCATGGGTACAACTACGGATGAAAGGAAACATGAATATTTTTACAGCCAGGGAAATCGGGCAACTAATCAATGAGCATACAAACAAATGCATCTATTGTATAAACGATAATGCACGGATTGCTTTGAGATGCGGGGCGAACGCTGTTCACCTGGGGAAAGAAGATATATCAGTATCCGCCGCATGGGAAATGGCAAAAGAGCAGTTATTTCCGGACGAAACCTTCTATATCGGCGCCACCGCCAATACCTTTGAAGATATCGAGCGTGCTGTCGGACAAGGAGCTTCCTATATCGGCCTGGGGCCTTTCCGTTATACGGAAACGAAAAAGAAACTCAGTCCCGTTCTCGGTCTGGAAGGATACAGAAAAATAGTGCAGCAATGTAAGGAGGCTGGCTATAAAATTCCGATATTTGCAATCGGAGGAATCTGCCTGGAAGATGTTACCCCGTTAATGGAGACCGGAATTACCGGAATAGCCGTATCGGGAGCGATTATCCATGCAGAAGACCCCGTAGAAGAGACCCGTCGTTTTATTAATGAGATAAATAAATATTAAACATACTGTAATGGCAAGCAAGAAAAACATGCGTATTACCTATCCCGCATCGGAAAAGATATATATCCCGGGCGAAATCAACAAGATAAAAGTGGGTATGCGTAAAATCAAACTTCTGGATACCGTCACTATCGACGAAAACGGAGAGCAAGTTTTCAAGAAAAACAATCCGGTGATTGTCTATGACACAAGCGGTCCTTTTTCAGACCCTAAAATAAATATAGACATAAATGCCGGTATTCCCCGTATCCGCGAAGAATGGTGTTCGAAACGTAAGGATATCGAACAACTGAGCGAGTTGTCTTCCGAGTATGGCCGTGCCCGTCTGGAAGATAAAAGTCTGGATGAGATACGTTTTCCGAAGCGTCACCTTCCCTACCGTGCCAAAGAAGGTAAGAATATCACCCAGATGTATTATGCCAAACGACGTATCATCACTCCGGAAATGGAATATGTGGCCATACGTGAAAACCAGCAAATCGAAGCATTGGGACTGAAATCTTATATCACTCCCGACTTTGTCCGTAAAGAAATTGCTGCCGGACGTGCCATCATACCGTCCAACATCAACCATCCGGAAGCGGAACCGATGATTATCGGTAAGAAGTTTTTGGTGAAAATAAATACCAATATCGGTAATTCAGCATTGTCTTCCGGTATCAGTGAAGAGATTGAAAAAGCGGTGTGGAGTTGTAAATGGGGTGGCGATACCCTGATGGACCTTTCGACGGGTGACAATATTCACGAGACACGCGAATGGATTATCCGTAACTGTCCGGTTCCGATGGGGACAGTTCCTATTTACCAGGCTTTGGAGAAAGTGAACGGAAATGTGGAAGATTTGAACTGGGAAGTATATCGCGATACATTGATTGAACAGGCTGAACAGGGTGTGGACTATTTCACCATTCATGCCGGACTATTGAAAAAACATATCGATTTGACAGCGACCCGCTTATCAGGTATTGTTTCGCGTGGTGGTTCCATTATGGCTAAATGGATGCAGCTGCATAATGAAGAAAACTTCCTGTATACCCATTTTGCAGAAATATGCGATATCCTGAGCAGATATGACGTTGCTGTGTCTATCGGCGACGGTCTTCGTCCCGGTTCCATCTATGATGCCAACGATGCAGCGCAGTTTGCCGAACTGCATGCGATGGGTGTATTGACAAAGATTGCCTGGGAGAAATTCGTTCAGGTTATTATCGAAGGTCCGGGTCATGTCCCGATGAACAAGATTCATGAGAACATGAAAGACCAGCAATAGGCCTGCCACGGTGCCCCGTTCTATACATTAGGCCCGTTGACAACGGATATCGCCCCGGGATACGACCATATCACATCGGCTATCGGTGCCGCACAAATTGCCTGGTATGGCACAGCTATGATTTGCTATGTAACCCCGAAAGAACACCTGGGATTGCCAAACAAAGAAGATGTACGCAACGGAGTGGTTGCCTATAAGATAGCCGCCCATGCCGCCGACCTGGCAAAAGGACATCCCGGAGCACAGGTCCGTGACAACGCATTAAGTAAGGCACGTTTTGATTTCCGTTGGAAAGACCAGTTCAACCTGTCACTCGACCCGGAACGGGCTTTGCAATATTATAAGGAAAGCGCTGTTACCGACGGGCAATATTGTACGATGTGCGGTCCGAACTTCTGCGCCATGCGTTTAAGCAAAGACCTGCATAAGGAATGTAAAGAATAAAACTGTTATAGGGCGGCTGTCAGGGCCGTCCCTATTAACCTTTCAGCCAAAGCATATCCTTCATTATATAACGCTTCCAGCTTTTCCAGATTATTTTCTGTTCGCGTCACCTCTATTTTGTTTTCAGGACGAATCACGAATGCTTTACCTTCGGCTTCCAGTTGGTCGATATAATCGAGTACTTCATTATAACGTTTATACCTCAGTTTGAGCTGTTCCCGTATGGCCGGATATTTTTTATAGATGAATCCCGGCAGATAAAAGTTTTTATCCTTTTTACGGTATCCTTTATTTCTTGTGAGGATTATCACATTCTTCCGGAAACCGTCATCAATAGCCCTCTGGATAGGAATGGCATCACAAACTCCGCCATCGACCATCGGGACGCCGTCCACATAGGCAACTGGACAAAGAACCGGCAATGTGCAGGAGGCACAACAAATATCTACCAGCCTGTTTTTATCTTTCTTCTCTTCGAAATATTCCGCTTTCCCGGTCAGACAGTTACTGGTAACCATCACGAAACGTTCTTTCGATTTAAAATAAGTATCGTAATCCAGCGGATAATATTTATCAGGATAAACATAGAATAAATATTCCATATCGATATATCCCTTGCCGCGCAGGAAATGGCGGAGACCGATATAATTATACTTTTTCAATAAATCTATATTGCCGAAACGCGAACGTCCTCTCTGCCGGGACGCATAAGATATGCCGTTACTGGCACCAGCCGATACCCCTATCGTATAAGGGAACCAGATATTGTGGTCCATAAAACAGTCCAATACTCCGACCGTAAACGTGGCACGCATCCCTCCGCCTTCCAATACAAGTCCTGTCTGATTATCTATTATCATAATTATTAAATTTAAAAAGCCATTGCCTGGCTCACACCGGACAATGGCTACAAAAATATAATAAATCAGCGATAAAAAAATAGTCTGTTTACAGAATAACTTCGTTCACTAAAGGACGGTTTTGACGGAAATCCTCGATGTTCTGCAAGGTCGTTTCCGCAATATTATGCATTGCCTCCTTGGTAAAGAAGGCTTGATGAGAGGTGACAATCACATTATTGAAAGACAATAGACGCGCCAGCACATCGTCGTCAATAATTTTGTCGGATTTATCTTCATAGAAGTAATCTCCTTCCTCTTCATACACATCCAGTCCGGCTGCCGAAATCTTCTTTTCTTTCAGTCCTTCAATCAGGGCATTCGTATGAATTAACTGTCCACGTCCGGTATTGATAATCATTACGCCGTCTTTCATCTTAGCGATTGAATCATCGTTAATGATATAACGGGTCTGCTCCGTCAACGGGCAGTGAAGCGAGATAATGTCCGAATTTTTGTATAATTCATCCAGCGTCGTATAAGTAATTCCTTCCTCTTCCGCGAATTTATAATCCGGATAAACATCGTAAGCAAGAATATGCATACCCAGTCCCTTTAATATCCGTATCAATATCTTGGCAATCTTTCCGGTACCGATAATACCAACGGTCTTTCCGTGCATATCGAATCCCATCAAGCCATTCAGTGAGAAATTGCCGTCACGTGTCCGCCAATAAGCACGATGGATTTTCCTGTTTAACGAAAGCATCAGAGCCAACGAATATTCGGCTACGGCGTAAGGAGAATAAGCCGGCACACGGACAACCGGAAGTTTACCTTTAGCCGCTTCCAGGTCTACATTATTAAAACCGGCACAACGTAAAGCCAACAGTTTGACCCCGTTATCGGCCATCGCATCTATAACAGCCACATTGGCCGTATCATTCACAAAGATGCAGACAGCATCGGCATCCTGCGTCAGGACAACGTTATTCGGATTAAGGTGCCCCTTAAAGTACTTGATATCGTAATTATACTTTTCATTTACTTTATCGAAAGAAGCTATATCGTATGGCTTAGCTCCAAAAAATGCAATCTTGTATGACATATTATTTGTTTTTTATTAAAACAGATTAAACATATCGAATGTTGAGAAAAAGCATTATTTCTACTTTGCTAAAGAACCTTCGGCATTGATTTTGGGAGAATGTATCTTCCTTGCCAGCATAATCCCCAAACCGAAACATGTCCGGTATTGCTTTGACGGATTACAGTTAAAACCATATTATACTGAATTTTATAACGTAATTATAAATCGTCTCATCGACCGCGGACTGATAACTCCCGAAGAAGCGGAAGGAGTACGTCCCGAAGACCTGAAAATAACAGGGCCGGCTAAATATTACTTAGCCGGCCCGGATGAAAAGCCTCTATAGCCTTCTTAATGTCTTTATTTTCTTCGCGTTTCTTATTCTTCAGGTTGTTGCTTATTACACTCTTGCTTTTTTTGTTCGGCTTTACGCTCTCTTTTATTTTCCCGCCAAACAAAATACAGGCCAATGATAACCATCCCTAACGCTGTGATATATACATATATATTCATAATTAATTCTCCTTTTCTTTATTATCCAAAGTCTATGATAACATTTGTCCCTTTATTCAGTTCCGAATCAATCGTAACTTTAGCCCCATAGGTCGTCAGTATACGCAATGACAAACTAAGCCCGATGCCATGTCCGGAAAACTCTCGGGTATTGGAGGCACGGTAGAAAGGCTGGTAGACACGCTCCAATTCTTCCACCGGGATGCCAATTCCCGTATCTTTTATTTCGAGGACCGACCCCATCAAATGCATCTCGACCGATTCTTCCCCTGAATATTTACAGGCATTATTCAGTATATTACTGATGGCTATCTTTAATAAATGAGGGTTTGCCGTCAGGCAGAAGGCAAAAGTATCTGTCGTGAACTTGATACGGTTACCGACAAACTGCATCAGGAAATCGGCCAGCATAATAGTCTCGGTCGCATTTTTAAGTATCTCTTTATCCCCGTGCGAGAGGAAGAGTAAATGCTTCATCAATTGTATGATACGCTTATTTTCCGAAGCGATACGTTTCAATGCGGACTGGTATTCTGCCGGAGTACGTTCCTTTAGCAAACTAATCTCACACTCTCCCTGTATAGCAGTAAGCGGATTGTTCAGTTCATGCGAGGCATTACTGATAAACGCCTTCTCACTTTGATAAGCAGCATCGATACGGTCGACCATGCGGATTGCATAGAGCTTTCCGACAAAATAAATCAGTACCGCACTTATAACAATCAAAGCCAGCAGCAACCAACCGATACGCTGCTGGATATCTCCGCCATACTGGTTGTTGGAGATAACAAGGACAATAAAATTACCCTCGTTATCCGGATAATAAAGTGCTGCTCCCACCTTCTCCTTTTCATGGAAAGTGATTACCTCGCCCTTATATAACCGTTCAATCTCTTTTTCCGTCATATAACGGACCAACGTTACATGCGTCTCCGCCACACTGTCCGCATTCAGTAATATCTCGGTGGCAACGGGTAAAGTCTCTTCATACCGTTTTTGTATCCGGGCATAACTTTCCTCGTCCACTTCATCCTTCTCCCAATGTTTTTCGGCTGTTGCATAGGCCTTTTCCGTCAGATAAGAATAATAGAGGCGGCTGATATAGTTTGTCGCAATAAAATAAAAGGCAACCGTGACAAGCGCAATGATACCCACCGTCATCGCCGTATAGAAGAAGGCTATCTTATTCCCTGTTTTCATGCTTCCATCATATAACCGATACCTACAACGGTACGAATCAGCTTATGGTCGAAGTCCTTGTCTATCTTACTGCGAAGGTAATTCACATAGACATCGACTACATTTGTATTAGTATCGAAATCTTTATCCCATACATGCTTCAAAAGGGTGAGGCGATTCAAGGCCGTACCCTGATTCAGTATGAAATATTCCAGCAAGCGGTATTCCTTGACCGTGAGGTCTATCGGCGTACCGTTACGAAACGCCCGGTGGCTGGTCGGGTCGAGACTCAGGTCGCCACAGCGCAAGGAAGCCGTGGCAGTCTCCGTTCCAATCCGCCGCAGAAGAGCTTTGATACGTGCTTCCAGTTCCTGAAAACTAAAAGGTTTGACCAGGTAATCGTCTGCACCGGCATCCAGGCCGTCCACCCGGTCATTGATGCCGGACAGGGCCGTCAGCATTAACACCGGGGTGGTACATCCCTTGGCGCGGGCGGCCCGCAGCAGGCTAAGACCGTCCAGCCCGGGCAGCATCCGGTCCAGTACACAGACATCGTATGCGCCGCCGCACAAAAGGGCTTTGCCGTCTGCGCCGTCGTGGCAGGTATCTACAGTATAGCCCGCAGCTTGCAGGGCAGGCAGCAGCGCCGTGCAAAGGGCGCGGTCATCTTCGATCAATAAAATCCGCATGGCATAATTCTCCTTTTCTCTTTCTAGTATACACCCCAAACCTTGAAACAGTCTTGAAAAGCCGCAGCTTTTTTCAAGGACAATTCAAGATTCGGGCGGTATACTGGTGCTACACCCGATGAAGGAGGGCACATACTTATGAAACGAATCATCAGTGCCGGATTATGCACGGCATTTATTTTGAGTCTGGCAGGCTGCGCCAGGCAGGACACCACTCCCAGCCTGACCGCTGCAGACACCACCGATACCCAGATGGGACGCTGGGTCGAGAGCCGCGTTGACCTTGGCGGTGAGCAGCTCATCTCTTACCCGACGCAGCTGGCGGACGGAACGATTGTTCTGTACACCGGCAAGGTGGGGGAGGACAGCATCGAAGACTACACCCGCCGCACCAGCACTGACGGAACCAACTGGACATCGGAACCTGCAGCGTTTGACGTGGGCGATGCGATGGTCACGTGGATCCTCGTTGCGCCGGACGGTGAGCAGGCGCTTATCACCTATGACGGGGAGAATGCCGGGCTGGTTCTGCAGGCACCTGACGGAACCAAAACCGTTGTAGAGGATGACACGGTAAAGCAGGGCATCAACCCCAACACAGCTGTATTTCAGGGGGATAAGCTGGATTTTGTCTCCAACGGCGACACCGTGGATTTTGTGCAGGTCAGCCTGACTGACGGCAGTGTTACGACCGCCGCACTGCCGCAGGATCTGGCGTACAGCCTCAACTCCCTCACGACAGTCGGCAACCAGCTTGTTTACCTGAGCTTTGACAATAATACCGGCGATATTATCCTGAACGCCCTGGACCCCGCCACCGGCGCAAGCACCGAACTGCTGAACCCGGTCCCCAATGCGACCAGTTCTCAAGCGCTGACCGGCGACGCAGACGGCGCGGCTTATTACGCCTGCACGGACGGCATCTACCGCCTGGCCCCCGGCGGCACCCTGCCGGAGCAGGTCGTCCCTGCCGAGGGCACAGCGATGAGCATTTCCAGCAACTATCCGCTCTCTCTGCTGCGCACGGCGGCGGAGGACTTTATGGTCCTGCTCTTTGGCGACAGCGGCGGAAACGGCGATCTCTATTTCTATCACTATGACGAAACGCTGCCCACCCATGCCGACACAACGCTGACCGTCTGGTCATTGGCGGATTCCGCCACGGCGCGGCTGGCCGTGAACGCCTACAAAAAAGCCAATCCCGAGGTGGACGTTACCTTTGAAACCGCCGTGCAGACCGACACCGATGATGTCAGCGCCGCCATCAACGATGCGCTGACCCAGCTGAACACCGAACTGCTGGCTGGGGAAGGGCCTGATGTGCTGCTTCTGGATCGTGTCGACTACACGACCTATATCAATAAGGGAATGCTGGCTGACATGAGTGACACCGTGCCGCTGGATGCGCTGCAGAGCAATATCATCGATCCGTTTATGACCGATGGCAGGGCCTATGTGCTGCCTGCGCGGTTCATCGTCCCGGCACTCTGTGGTGACGCGGGCACGCTGGACGGCCTGACCGACCTGAACGACCTGCAGGACGCCGTGCTGGCCGCTGCACCCCGCCCCGACACCGAGCAGTACAGCGATGAATATTACACGGTTCTGCCCGATGACCAGAAGTATGCTCTGGCGCTGGCCAGCGGCGTTGACTTCGCGAAGCTGCTCCTGCCTTCCAGTGCCAATGCCCTGCTGCACGACGGCGCACTGGATGCAGACGCCCTGACCAAGATATTTACCTTTGTGAAAACAACTGCCGACTACTATGGCATGGCTGACTATATCAACACCGAGATGGACGGTGCATCTTCCCAGAGCTACGACAACGCGGACATTGTCAAAATCGATGCACAGCAGGACGAGTACAGCACCTGCAGCCGCGCCAAATTCGGCTGGATGGATGTTGCCACCCCCTACGCCGTCATTGCAATGGCGCGCACCAACGATATTTTTGATGCGGATGCCGAGGCCGTTCCCGTGGATATGATCCCGATGCCCGGCCTGACGCAGGGTGCCTATAACCCGCAGGTACTGGTGGGCGTGAATGCCAACAGCAAAAATCCGGATGCCGCAAAGGGGCTGGCCGCTGCGTTCTTCGGCACCGATGTGCAAAGCCAGTATTGCTCCGATGGTACAACGGTGCGGGCGGACTGCCTGCGGGAAAAACTCGATGCCGTCAAAGCGACGGTAAGCGGCGCAAAAACGGGTAAAGTGACCGGCGCGTATGTCGGCGACCTGGATGCCTTCTACGCCAACTGCACCACACCTGTATTGTTCCCGGTGATGCTGCAGCAGAACTTTATAAACCATGCCCAGGCCATCATTGACGGCAGCGAGGACGTGGCCGCCGCCGGGGCGGGTCGCCCCATC
>OGPJ01002898.1_pt1 | contig 10592 bp, 8 predicted proteins | sample 1552831 | NCBI WGS metagenome assembly OGPJ01 (sample SAMEA2579914, study PRJEB22360) | human gut metagenome | biome: human gut; feature: human-associated habitat; material: faeces | place: Denmark | collected 2008/2010
TGCCCGCCACTTTATTCAAAAACTCTTTGACTGTTAAATCGACTAACATGGGATTAAATTATTATTAGGTATTACACAATTAGGTATCAATTCGCTATTAACGCACCGCTAAAGCACCGGGTGGAGTACGCCCTCCTTCACCGTAGCGTGCACACAATTCATGCCCACATAATAGGGCAGGAAATGATAATTATCCGTATTCAGCACCACAAAGTCCCCTTTCTTTCCCACCTCTATGCTGCCGATGCTGCCGGCACGATTCAGGGCGGCGGCGCCGTTCAGGGTAAGGGCGGTAATGGTCTCCTCGACACTCATCTTCATATAGATGCAAGCCAGTGCGATAGTGAGCGGGATGGAACCGGAGAAGCAACTGCCGGGATTAAGGTCGGTGGCCAATGCTACGGCACAGCCGGCGTCAATCATCTCACGCCCGCGGGCATAAGGTTCTTTCAGGGCAAAGGCGGTAAGAGGGAGCAAGGTGGCAACCACGCCTTTGTCCGCCATGGCATGGATGTTGGCATCGGAAGCGTGCAGCAGGTGGTCGGCGGATACGGCGGAAAGTTCCGCAGCCAGTCCCGCACCGCCCAGCGGCACTATTTCATCGGCATGGAGCTTCAGCGCCAATCCCATATCACGAGCGGCAGTCAGCAGTCGGCGGGACTGCCCGATGGAGAACACGCCCTGCTCGCAAAAGACATCGCAAAACTCTGCCAACCGGTTCTGAACGACGGCGGGCATCACTTCGCGAATGATGAAATCCACATAATCGTCCGTACGCCCGACATACTCCTGCGGCACTGCATGTGCGCCAAGAAAAGTGGAAACGATGTCCACCCGCTTGTGCTCGTCATTGTTCAGGCTGCGCATGACGCGGAGTTGCAGCAGCTCGGTCTCCTTGTCCAAGCCGTAACCGCTTTTTCCCTCGACGGTGGTCACTCCCATGACGCTCATCTGCTTCAAGAAGCCCTCCGCCTTGCCGCGCAACTGGATGAAGTTGCTGTGTGGGGTGCCAGCCACTGTGCTGACAATGCCTCCTCCGCGCTCCATAATGGACATGTAGCTTTCGCCCTTCAAGCGCCATGAGAACTCCTCGGCACGCTCCCCGCCAAAAACGAAGTGCGTATGCGAGTCCACAAAGCCGGGCAGAAGGCATTTGCCCCGGGCGTTGTAGTGCCAGTAGCGCTGATAGTATCCGTCGCGGTCCTCGCCACGATTAGGGCCTACGTAGGTGATGACGCCGCCGGTGACTTCCACCGTAGCGTCATCCATGATGCAGATCTCTTCCATTTCCCTGCCACAACGGGCGGAAAAGCCGATGGGAGTGACGACACGAGCGTTGAAGATGATAAGATTCTCCGTCATATTTGTTTCTGTTTCATTTAAAGTTCAGAACATTGATCACTGAAAGACAGTTGTGTGCTATTCACACGTCGGGCACTCACTCCATTATCCGGGCTTCGAGCACCTGCTGCATCAAGAAGTTCTCCAGTCCGAGGTAATAGGAAGCCGTATCAATCAGCGCTTCCATGGGCACAAGGCCGATAATCTCACTGCCCACGATGCTGACACCGTAGCGGCGCGCTTCGATGCGTACCAATTCGAAGGCGCGATAAAGAGCGGTACGGGTATAGTCGGTCATATTGATAGACACCTGCGTGATTCCCCGGTCTTTCAACTCCACTCCCATGGCCTTGCAATAGCGCAGGCCGCCGCCGATGAAGCGTATCTTCTTGGCAATATCGTGCGCAATCTCCAGACTCGGCGTATTCAGGTTGATGTTATAGGCCACCAGCGGCATACGCGCGCCAACCGCCACCGTTCCCGCAGTGGGATGCCGCTCGGCGGGACCGAAGTCGGGCTGCCATTCGGGGAGTTTTATTTTCTCCGCCATACCCTCGAACTCGCCTTTCCGGACAGCCGCAAGGTTTTCCCGGTGAGGGGCTGATGCGGATTTCTCGTAAAGGAACACAGGCAGGTTATAACGTTTCGCCACTTCCCCGCCCACTTCCTTGGAGAGCGCAATGGCTTCTTCCATCGTTACATTCTTAATAGGAATGAAGGGCACAACGTCCACCGCACCCATACGGGGATGCTGTCCCTGATGCTTGTTCAGGTCGATGAGCTCCACTGCCACGCCGATGGCCTCAAGCACAGCATCGCGCAGCGGTTCGGGCTCGCCCACTACGGTGACGACGAGGCGGTTGTGGTCTTCATCGTTACTGTAATCCAACAACTTGACACCCTGCCTGCCACGAAACGGGGCTACAATCCGGTCTATTTTCTGCAAGTCGCGTCCCTCACTGAAATTGGGGACACATTCTACGATTCGGTTCATAATGGTTATGTTTTTAATTTGCTAACACGAGGATACAGATATATTATTTTTAGATTGGCATATTCTTTCTCTCAGACATAAAAACAAAAGAACAGGCCAAATCTCTTATACCCTTATCTCCCCTATAACAAGCCTGTTATTATTGTTTTATATATCTATCAATCAGTTCTTCATCCGCCACGTAAGGAATCGTGATGTGGTAGCCATCCGAATGGGTGCGGTTGAACTCCTCGCTGGTTTCCATGGCATGCTCGTTGCGTGCCCACGAACGGCGTGCCACGCCTCCCATAACATCCCAAAGCATGGCGGAACGCAGAATTTCGTCCACCCTTTCGGAGCCGTCGCACACCATGCCGAAGCCGCCGTTGATGGCTTTGCCTATGCCCACTCCGCCGCCATTGTGCAGCGCCACAAGGCTCATGCCCCGCGCACAGTTACCGGCAAAGCATTGCACAGCCATATCCGCCATTACGTTGCTGCCGTCCTTGATGTTGGATGTCTCGCGGAAAGGGGAATCCGTACCGCTGACATCGTGGTGGTCGCGTCCCAACATAATCGGGCCTACTTCGCCCCGGCGCACCATCTCGTTGAAGCGGAGTGCAATCTTCATGCGTCCTTCGGCATCCTGATAGAGGATACGCGCCTGCGTGCCCACCACCAGATTATTCTTTTCGGCATCGCGAATCCAATTGTAATTATCCAAGTCCTGTCCGCGGCGCGTGGGATCGATACACTCCATGGCCGCCCGGTCGGTCTTCACCAGGTCTTCGTGCCTGCCACTGAGACATACCCAGCGGAAAGGTCCGTAACCGTAATCAAAGAGTTCGGGCCCCATGATGTCCTCCACATAGCTGGGGAAGATGAACCCGTTCTTATCACTGCCGTTGCGCGCTATTTCGGTGACGCCGGCATCGTAGACGGCTTTCATAAAGGAGTTGCCGTAATCGAAGAAGTACGTGCCCCGCCCCACGAGCTCTTTTATGGCAAGGAAATGGCGTTTCAGCGTAGCATCCACCTTACGGCGGAATTCCGCCGGGTTCTCGTGCAGCATCCGGGTACGCTCCTCAAAGGTCAGCCCTGCGGGACAGTAGCCGCCGTCGTAGGCGGCATGGCAGGATGTCTGGTCGGATAGCAGATCTATGTGTACCTGTTCTTTTGCGGCATATTCCAAGAGATCCACCACATTGCCATGATAGGCAATGGAAATGGGGGTGCGACTGTCCATGGCCTCTTTGGCCAGTGAGAAGGCCTGCGGCAGCGAATCCGTCACGTGCCCCACCCATCCCTGACGATGACGGGTGTCGATACGTGAAGCGTCCACTTCGGCTATGATAGCGGCAGCTCCCGACATTTCGGCAGCTTTGGGTTGGGCGCCACTCATGCCGCCCAGACCGGAGGATACAAAAAGCCGTCCGCGCAAGTCGCCGTCTTGCGGAATGCCGAGTTTCAATCGCCCGGCGTTCAGGAGGGTATTGAAAGTGCCATGCACGATGCCCTGCGGACCGATGTACATCCACCCGCCGGCAGTCATCTGCCCGTAATTGGCAACGCCCATCTGCATGGCTGTGTGCCAGTCCTGCTGGTTGTCATAAAGCCCCACCATGATGGCGTTCGTAATGATGACGCGCGGCGCTTCGGGCTTCGACTTGAAGAGCCCCAGCGGATGCCCGCTTTCGATGACGAGCGTCTGGTCGCAGGTGAGAACTTCGAGGTATTGTTTTATCAGGCGGTATTGCATCCAGTTTTGGCACACCTGTCCCGTTTCGCCGTAGGTAACGAGTTCGTAAGGATAGAGGGCGATGTCGAAACAGAGGTTATTGTCTATCATCACCTGAAAGGCCTTGCCCTCGATGCAGCGTCCTTTGTATTCGTCAATGGGCTTTGCCTTGAGGTCGCCTTGCGGGCGGTAACGGTAACCGTAGATGCGTCCGCGCGTGCGGAGTTCTTCCATGAACTCCGGTGCAAGCGTTTCGTGCAGTTCTTTAGGGATGTAGCGCAGGGCATTCTTCAATGCCGTAGCCGTTTGTACCGGGTCGAGGGTGTAGCCGCGGTCGGGAGCCCGCCGGATGCCTTCTACGAAGGCGGGATAAGGGGGCAGTGTTTTGCTTAAGGTAATCTCCATAGTATAATAAGGTGAATAGTTACAAATTGTCAGCAGATGTAGCTCTGTATCTGCCGCAATATAAAAATAAATCCCGATATTCACAATAGAATACCGGGATTATTTATCATTTAGTAAACCTGCACCTTATTAAAGTGGATACAGGAGAAAGACTTTTTGTTTCCTCCGTTACGGAAAGGTTCTGTTCACTTTTCGGACAAAGGCAGGATACGCCCTTTGAAACTGAAATTCCCTGCCATGTAAACCTTGCTCGCCTGCACGAAACATTGGTTGGAGTCGTGATAGAGCGTCATGTTCCATTCAAAGGTCCGATAATGCGCATTGCCCTGCACCCGCAAAGTGATGTTAACATCTCCATTCTTCTGCGTCTCCGGTACGCCCATCTGCAAAGCCGCCTCACCGTCATTCAGCGGTGAGCTACCGAAGAAGAGCTTCGGACTGTTGTCCTCACGAGTTAGATAAGCCAGCATCTTGTCTCCCTTTATTATCAAATAGCTGCCGGTAACTTGTTGGGCACGAAGTTTTTCAGGACGGTCGGAAGGAGTATAAACCTCCTCCAATATAATCTTGCAACTCCGGGAAGACAAAGCCTGCAAAGCCGCACGATGAGCGGCTTGCCCTCCTACAACATCTGCAGTTCTGCATCCGGAAAGCGTTGAAGCTAAAGCAACGTGCAGAAGAAGCACGAATAAAACTCTTCCTTTCATCATAGCAGATCATTAAAGTTAATAATACAAGGCATCACATAGAGGCACATCATGCACAGCCGCAAATCATCAACCAATGCACGTTATCTATCGCAATATAAAAATAAATCCCGGTATTCACAATAGAACACCGGGATTATTTATCATAAAGTCAGAAACAATTACTTCTCCATTAACTTATACTGTTGTTTTACATAAGCCACAAATTCATCAGTAAAGACATATTCATCACCTGCTTTCCGTGCAGCCTTGTTATAGGTTTCCACAAACATCACCGGCTCCACAGAATTGTCGACAATCGCCTGCAATCCGAGTTGGTGCTTGATGAGCGTCGCCATATAAAAGCCATTCGGATGTCCGCCGTTAACCGGTAACTTGGCAACCTGCCCATAGACATCGGCGTCCACTGTTCCTTTCGAGTAACCCACCGTCAAAGAATCTATCTTTTGCAGTAGCTTCGGCGTATTGTAGTAGTTTTCGTTCATCTGTTTCAACACATCTTCACCGAAAAGCCCGGCGTCTTTCATAGAATAAGGACCCTCGAACTTGTTCAGAATATCAGCGCAACCCTCCGACTGCATCATGCTCAACGCGGCCGCAACAGGACTTCCACTGTCTTTGTATTTCTCTCGAAGATAGCCCCAACGATAGCTGTGATGCAGTTCGTGACCTATCAGATTGACCAGGGATTCTTCATCCTGACTATAAACACAATTCAAATCCATAAATACATTGCCGCTGAGCGACCAGGCTTCGGGGGTAAACAAGAGAATGTAGAATTTACTGTGATCGGGATGTCGCATCGCAAAACTATCCGGTAAGTATTTCAAGGCTTGCTTGTTGCCACGGACAAAAGCGCCGGAGAGGGCAGAACCTGCCAAATAGTCATCGAGCCTATCAAGGTCATCGCCAAACCGGCTGAGATTTTGAATACAAAAATAACGTACGATATCTTCATTGTTCTTCATCGTCTGAAGGGGAACGGACAAGATACTATCCTTAACAGCCTTTAAATTCCGGTCGAAAACAATTTCATAAGAAGCCTTAAAAGTTTTTTTCAGCGATTTCCCCACAGGGCGGTCAAAAAACTGCTTATATCCATCGGTGGCAAACAATATTTCCCACTCCTGTTGTGAAGGCAGATGACCGTTTCTCGCTTTCTTGGTCAGTTCGATAAGGGCTTGGGCTGATTCGGTGGAACAAGTCGGTTCAGACTCGAGCTGTCTCAAATATCTCCCGATGACCTCCGCCGACTCGCTCGTTTCTTTTTCAAATGCTTCTTGCAGCGCAGGATAGTCCGCCAGCAGTTCCAGCATCTTCTCCCTGCCCACAAACTCCGAGCGTCCCGTTTCCGGATTCAACTCATAATACACACGCGCAAAGACCAGCCCCGAAGCATTGATGGCATCCCCCACTTCACCGCCCAGCTTCGTTGCATCGGGCGGGGTTGCGGTGCTTGCAGCAACCTGCCCCACAGGTTGCGCACAGAAATAAATCTTACCTTTCACCCACATGGCAGGCGCATACCAACCGCCGAAACGGTAACGCTTATAGCGCATCTTCTTGCAGTTGACGTAGAGCGACGTATCCATCCGCACCGCATAACAACGTGATTTCAAATAACGGCACAAGCCGGAGTTGTCTTCCGCCTCTATACGATAATCCGCACCGCCCATCAGATAAATCTGGTTCTTGGAACGCTTCTCCACTTTCAATATCGTGACCGTATCTCCGCGGCCTTCCACCAACGCTTTCAAGTTGGAATACATTATCTGCTGAGCCGAGCAAGGCAAGCCCAATAAGGCCAATATCCCTAACAACCAACGTACTTTCATATCATTTCCCTTTCTTTCTGAAACTTTACTTACCCAGGCGAAAGGTACATTTTTTATCCTTATTCAGCAAACATAGAGAGGAAAAAAACATCGTATCGCCCATAAAATGATTTTCGTATGTCTGCACCGGCCTTGCCCAACCCTCTCTGTCGCAGACAAAAACATCTAAAGCAGAAATGCGGGACCCCCTTGTTGGAACTACCGGGATACACTACTGATTACAAACGAGATACATATACCAACCGAATACCAACCTTTGGTACACGCCGTACCAAACTGTGGTAGTCCTTGTACCAAGCTGTGGTAGCCCTCGTACCAAACTGTGGTACTTCGAATACCAAACTGTGGTATTTTGAATACCAACCGTTGGCATTTCACATCTTCTTAGGAGAGGAAAACCATATATTTACTTACCTTTGCCAATCTATAAAGCATGGGAATAAATGGAAAGCATTGAAAAAATAAAATCAACATACAGCCGCATTGCGGAGGAAGCACAACAAGAGTCGAACAAAATACAGCAAGCAATTTACCATACCGGCTCCTTACGATTGCTGCTGTTCGTGGCAGGAATCGCAGGGATTATCTACTTCCGGGAGGAAAGTTGGACGATACTGGCAGGAATCGCACTCGTCACCCTGCTGCCGTTCATCCTTCTGATAAAGTACCACAACAACCTGTTTCGCCGCAAAGACTATCAGGAAAAGAGAGCAGAGGTGAACCGGCAGGAGTTGGCCGCGCTGGATTACGATACGTCCTGCTTCGATGCCGGCGAGGAGTTTGTCGACCCCGCCCACCTGTATGCCTACGATCTGGACGTATTCGGCACACATTCATTGTTCCAGTACGTCAACCGCACCTGCACCGAACCGGGAAAACGCCTGTTGGCAAACTGGCTGGGACAGCATCTCGAAAAGAAAGAGGATATACTGGAACGACAGGCAGCCGTACGCGAACTGGCTCCCGAACTGCAATTCCGCCAGCACTTCCGCATCCTCGGCATGCTGCACAAAGGCACAGCAGCCGACGAAACCGAACTGAAAGCATGGGCGGCAAGTCCCGGCGTATTCCGCAAGAATAAGTTCTTACGACTTCTGCCGGCAACCGTCACCGGCATCAACGGCATCTGTCTGCTCCTTATGCTTACCGGTTATCTGCCCGCAAGCATGTGGGGAGTGATCTGGACGCTCTTTGTCACCGCCGGATTCGCCTTTACCGGAAAGATCACCAAAATACAGGCTGTGTACGGCAAGAAACTGCAAATCCTCGGTACGTATGCCGGACTGCTCAAACTGATGGAAGCCCAACCCATGCAATGCAACCTGCTGAAACGCATCAAAGAAGAAATTGGCGGCGAACAACGGAAAGCCTCCCTCGCCATCAGCCGGCTGAGCAAACTGATGAACGAACTGGACCAACGCAACAACGTATTCATGTACGTCATTCTCAACGGTCTGTTTTTTTGGGAACTGCGACAGATAATGCGCATCGAAGCCTGGAAAGAGCAATATGCCCGCGAACTGCCGCATTGGCTCAGCGCCCTCGGACAGATGGATGCCCTCAACTCGCTGGCAACCTTCGCCTATAATCATCCGGACTATTCTTATCCCACCCTGCTCGACAAGGCCGATATGATTGCCGCCAAAGTCAACATCTCTTCCGATACGAAGAAAGCTGATACGGGAAACACCGGCAACAACACCCGTTTCATGCTTCGCGCAAAAGCCCTGGGACATCCCCTGATGCATCGCGACCGTTGTGTCCGCAACGACATCGACATGGAGAAACGCCCTTTCTTCATCATCATCACCGGCGCCAACATGGCAGGAAAGAGCACCTATCTGCGCACGATAGGCATCAACTACCTGCTTGCCTGCACCGGCATGCCCGTCTGCGCGGAAGAGATGGAGGCATATCCCGCCCGTCTCATCACCAGCCTGCGCACCAGCGACTCCCTGACCGACAACGAGTCCTACTTCTTTGCCGAACTCAAACGCCTGAAACTCATCATCGACAAGCTGCAATCGGGCGAGGAACTCTTCATCATCCTCGACGAAATACTGAAAGGAACAAACTCAATGGATAAGCAGAAAGGGTCTTTCGCACTCATCAAGCAGTTCATGGCCTTGCAGGCAAACGGCATCATCGCCACGCACGACTTATTGCTGGGCACCCTCATCGACCTCTTCCCCGGAAATATCTGCAACTACCGCTTCGAAGCGGATATCACCGACAACGAGCTGACATTCTCTTACCGCCTCCGCCCTGGCGTAGCGCAGAACATGAATGCGTGCTTCCTTATGAAAAAAATGGGGATTGCCGTCGCCGACTAATCCCCACTCCATATCCTAACGGTTCCTTACCCGCAGCATCCGCTTACATCGCCTTGCATCTGGACAAGAATGCCGAAACCGCCGCAGCTTCATTACCCGTAAAGTAGCACACCGAGGTCACCGGAGTGTAAGTGTAAGGCACAAACTGAAACAATTGAAGTGCAGCAAATTTATTGTCTTGCGAAATCATAACGTCCAGACGTACATTACCACTCGACTCACTCTTGACACCGGCTTCACCGTCGAGCTTACCGCTTTCGAGCATCTCGGTCAGTTTTCCTATATGCTTCAAATCGAAAAACAGACTGCGTTCCTTCGCCACACTTCCCGTCGGCAGATAAACGATTTCTTTTGATTTCCAGAACAAACGGAACACCCCCAACAGAATCAATGCCGTACCCAGCACCATCAGCCCCATACTCAAAGTAGAGGACTTATCGCTCATCTCAAAAATAGATGCGAAAATAAGAATGCCCACCAGCATCATCCCCACAGAAATAATAAGTCCGGAAACACTTGTACGCTTTGCAATATCAGGATGTGAAGACGCAAAAAGAGTCGCGTCGATAGTTTGAGTTGCCATAATATAAATAGTTTTATGAATTAATGAATATTGAAATAGTGAATAATGAGTACAATCTCCCCCCATACAAGCATTATATGCCCGTACTCAAGGGAAAAAACAATGACAATAATACATTAAATCAGAATCCGCCGCAGTGCGAAAATGTAATACTCGCACACAGGCTGGCAACGATAGTAAGCGGTAGCATCAAAAAGCTTCTCTCTATGCAACGATAGAACCGCTTCACGCTGGGCAATCTTGTCCACCCAGTCCTTTAATGAAAAGATATATTCGGTAATATAAGAACGCTGGATACGGGACATGGTAAGCAACTGCACATGCCCGTTGTTGCTTGCCAACTCCGCAACCGGCAAATATGGCAAACGGGGCGAAGTGAAGCATGCCTCCTCCTGATGATGTGCAGCAACAGGCGCCGTTCGGATATCCATAGACTCCTCCGCACCTGCCGAACTACCGTCGGCAAATGCAGCACCCGATGTTTGCCATACAATAAACGCAAGCACCAGAAAACCTATGAATTTTAAATATCTGCCCATAAACACCTGCAAATATAACAGTTTATTTCATAGATTTGTTTTGCTCATACATCTTTTAATGTTTGTTCATGTAAATAAAAGTATAAACAAAAAAGCCGCCCCAATCGCTGGGACGGCTTTCTATATATAAAAAGAATA
>OGPJ01002906.1_pt1 | contig 10579 bp, 9 predicted proteins | sample 1552831 | NCBI WGS metagenome assembly OGPJ01 (sample SAMEA2579914, study PRJEB22360) | human gut metagenome | biome: human gut; feature: human-associated habitat; material: faeces | place: Denmark | collected 2008/2010
CCGCTGGTTCCGCCTCAGTAATGGCAGGCAGGTTAACCTGGCCGACTGGAAGGTGGTGCTGTTTATGCAGGGGCATTGCCCTTACTGTCACCAGTTTGACCCGGTACTGAAACAGCTGGCACAGCAGTACGGCTTTTCCGTTTTTTCCTACACCCTGGATGGTCAGGGGGATACGGCCTTTCCTGAAGCATTACCGGTGCCACCGGAGGTGATGCAGACCTTCTTCCCGAATATCCCGGTGGCCACACCGACCACCTTCCTGGTCAACGTCAACACGCTTGAGGCATTACCGCTTTTACAGGGGGCAACGGATGCCGCCGGTTTTATGGCGCGGGTGGATACCGTTTTGCAGATGTACGGAGGAAAAAAAGGTGCGAAATAAGCAGGTGGTGTTACTCATTGCCGGAATATCCGGCATCGTGACGGGAATAATCGTCAGCCTGAATATCCCCTTTATCCGTCAGGGGCTTTTTTATCCCGCCAGCCCTGTAGAAATTGTCGTTTCGCTGAGTCTTACCTTTTCTGTTTCTGTTGTGTTTTTTGTGGGGGCAATTGTGGGATGGATTTCGGTGTCTGAAATATATTACAGCCGCAGGACTGGTCTGAATGAATTATCGGAAATATCAGAGGGAACTTATAATGAGAGAAAATAAAAATAATCCTGAACTCAAAATCAGAAGTACAGAACGAGATTATAAATACATTTCCAGAATTACTGACAGGTATGCTGGATTGCCTCTGGTATTCCTGACTGCCGGAATTGTTTTATGGACAGCTATGAATATTATTTTTGATGCCTGTATTGATTCGTGGAAAATGGACCAGGAATTAAATAATTCGATTTATATGTGGAATATCCTGATATATGTCATTCCGTATGCGTTATATGCGCTTGCAGTCGGGTTTCTTGTTACATTTTTTCTGTTCCCAATGTACGAATTAATATACGGAAATATCGGGATATTCCTGTTGAAACGCCGTATGCGCCGGGAGAACACATTAAGGGAGGGCAGCAATAATGCTTCGCATTAAGCCTCTTTTTATTCTTTGTGCCGCCTTACTGACGGTGACGCCTGCAGCGTCAGCGGATGTGAACAGCGACATGAATCAGTTCTTTAACAAGCTGGGCTTCGCCTCCAATACCACACAGCCGGGCGTCTGGCAGGGGCAGGCTGCCGGCTATGCTTACGGCGGCTCCCTGTATGCCCGTACTCAGGTCAAAAATGTTCAGCTGATTTCCATGACGCTGCCGGATATCAATGCCGGATGTGGCGGCATCGACGCTTATCTCGGTTCGTTCAGTTTTATTAATGGTGAGCAGCTGCAGCGTTTTGTTAAGCAGATTATGAGTAATGCTGCCGGTTACTTTTTTGACCTTGCCCTGCAGACAACGGTGCCGGAAATCAAAACCGCAAAAGACTTCCTGCAGAAAATGGCAAGCGACATTAACAGCATGAACCTCAGTTCCTGCCAGGCGGCGCAGGGGATTATCGGCGGGCTTTTCCCCCGGACGCAGGTGTCCCAGCAAAAAGTCTGTCAGGACATTGCCGGTGAGAGCAATATTTTTGCTGACTGGGCGGCTTCCCGGCAGGGATGTACCGTTGGCGGTAAATCTGACAGCGTCAGGGATAAAGCCAGCGACAAGGATAAGGAGCGGGTGACCAAAAACATTAACATCATGTGGAATGCGCTTTCCAAAAACAGAATGTTTGACGGCAACAAAGAGCTGAAAGAGTTTGTGATGACGCTGACCGGCTCACTGGTGTTTGGTCCCAACGGCGAAATCACACCGCTGTCAGCCAGAACCACTGACCGCTCAATTATCCGGGCCATGATGGAAGGCGGCACAGCAAAAATTTATCACTGCAACGATTCTGATAAATGCCTGAAAGTGGTGGCAGACACACCGGTGACCATCAGCCGGGATAATGCACTGAAGTCTCAGATTACTAAACTTCTGGCCAGCATTCAGAACAAGGCTGTCAGTGACACGCCTCTGGATGACAAGGAAAAAGGCTTTATTTCCAGTACCACCATCCCCGTCTTCAAATACCTGGTTGACCCGCAGATGCTCGGTGTTTCCAACAGTATGATTTACCAGCTGACGGACTATATCGGTTACGACATCCTGCTGCAGTACATTCAGGAGCTGATACAGCAGGCCCGGGCGATGGTGGCCACGGGAAATTATGACGAAGCGGTTATCGGGCATATTAACGACAACATGAATGATGCCACCCGGCAGATTGCGGCGTTTCAGTCACAGGTGCAGGTACAGCAGGATGCGCTGCTGGTTGTCGATCGTCAGATGAGCTACATGCGTCAGCAGCTTTCCGCCCGCATGCTCAGTCGTTACCAGAACAACTATCACTTCGGAGGGAGCACGCTGTGAATGAAGTTTATGTGATTGCCGGTGGTGAGTGGTTGCGGAATAACCTGAACGCCATTGCCGCCTTTATGGGAACCTGGACGTGGGATTCCATTGAAAAAATTGCGCTCACATTGTCTGTTCTCGCGGTGGCCGTAATGTGGGTACAGCGGCACAACGTGATGGATTTGCTGGGCTGGGTGGCCGTGTTTGTGCTTATCAGCCTGCTGGTTAATGTCCGCACATCGGTGCAGATTATTGATAACAGTGACCTGGTCAAAGTTCACCGGGTGGATAATGTGCCGGTCGGTCTGGCGATGCCACTTTCACTGACGACCCGTATCGGGCATGCAATGGTGGCCAGTTACGAGATGATCTTCACGCAACCGGACAGCGTCACCTACAGCAAAACGGGGATGCTGTTCGGGGCGAATCTGATTGTGAAAAGCACCGATTTCCTGTCCCGGAATCCGGAAATCATCAATCTGTTCCAGGACTACGTCCAGAACTGCGTGCTGGGTGATATTTACCTGAATCATAAATACACGCTGGAAGACCTGATGGCCTCCGCTGACCCCTACACGCTGATTTTTTCCCGCCCCAGCCCGCTACGGGGCGTTTATGACAACAATAATAATTTCATAACTTGTAAGGATGCGTCGGTCACGCTGAAAGACAGGCTGAATCTCGATACAAAGACGGGAGGCAAGACCTGGCATTATTATGTGCAGCAGATATTTGGCGGCAGACCGGACCCGGACCTGTTATTCAGACAACTGGTCAGTGACAGTTACAGTTATTTCTACGGCTCCAGTCAGTCTGCCAGCCAGATTATGCGCCAGAACGTCACCATGAATGCCCTGAAAGAGGGTATCACCAGTAATGCAGCCCGTAACGGTGACACCGCCAGCCTGGTAAGTCTGGCCACCACGTCATCGATGGAGAAACAACGTCTGGCACATGTCTCCATTGGTCATGTAACTATGCGAAACCTGCCGATGGTCCAGACTATCCTGACGGGGATTGCCATTGGTATATTCCCGCTCCTGATACTGGCGGCTGTCTTTAACAAGCTGACATTGTCTGTATTAAAGGGGTATGTGTTTGCCCTGATGTGGCTGCAGACCTGGCCGTTGTTGTATGCCATTCTGAACAGTGCCATGACATTCTATGCGAAACAGAATGGTGCGCCGGTCGTGTTGTCTGAACTCTCTCAGATACAGCTGAAATACTCTGACCTGGCCTCCACTGCCGGGTATCTTTCAGCCATGATCCCCCCGTTGTCATGGATGATGGTAAAAGGCCTTGGCGCAGGTTTTTCCAGCGTGTACAGCCACTTCGCCTCTTCATCTATCAGTCCAACGGCCAGTGCAGCAGGCAGTGTGGTTGACGGTAATTACTCCTACGGCAACATGCAGACGGAAAACGTGAACGGCTTCAGCTGGAGCACCAACAGCACCACGTCGTTTGGTCAGATGATGTACCAGACCGGCAGTGGCGCAACCGCCACACAGACCCGTGACGGTAATATGGTGATGGATGCAAGCGGAGCGATGTCCCGGTTACCGGTCGGTATCAATGCAACGCGTCAGATTGCAGCGGCACAACAGGAAATGGCCCGGGAGGCGTCGAACAGAGCCGAAAGTGCCCTGCATGGTTTCAGCAGCAGTATTGCCAGTGCCTGGAACACACTCAGTCAGTTTGGCTCTAACCGGGGGAGCAGTGACTCTGTCACTGGTGGTGCTGACAGCACGATGAGTGCTCAGGACTCCATGATGGCCAGCCGTATGCGCAGTGCAGTGGAAAGCTATGCGAAGGCGCATAATATCAGTAATGAGCAGGCGACGAGAGAACTGGCCTCGAGAAGTACAAATGCGTCGCTTGGCCTTTACGGTGATGCTTATGCTAAAGGGCATTTAGGCATAAGTGTATTGGGTAACGGTGGAGGGGTTGGTCTCCAGGCCGGAGCTAAGGCAAGCATTGATGGCAGTGATCTTGACTCACATGAAGCCAGTAGTGGTTCACGGGCCAGCCATGATGCTCGTCATGATATCGATGCCAGAGCTACACAAGACTTTAAAGAAGCCAGCGATTACTTTACCAGCCGCAAAGTCAGTGAATCCGGCAGCCATACTGACAATAATGCTGATTCCCGTGTGGATCAGTTGTCTGCAGCCCTGAATTCAGCGAAACAGAGTTACGACCAGTACACGACGAATATGACCCGCAGCCATGAATATGCTGAAATGGCATCCCGTACTGAGAGTATGAGTGGGCAGATGAGTGAAGATCTGTCGCAACAGTTTGCACAGTATGTGATGAAAAACGCACCGCAGGATGTTGAAGCTATTCTGACAAATACCAGTTCGCCGGAGATTGCAGAACGCCGTCGGGCTATGGCGTGGTCTTTTGTGCAGGAACAGGTACAGCCTGGTGTTGATAACACCTGGCGTGAATCCCGTAGAGATATAGGTAAAGGAATGGAGAGCGTACCTTCGGGTGGTGGCAGCCAGGTTATTATTGCTGATCATCAGGGACATCAGGCCATTATTGAGCAAAGAACGCAGGACAGTAATATCCGTAATGATGTAAAACATCAGGTTGATAATATGGTCACAGAATATCGAGGTAATATCGGAGATACTCAGAACAGCATCCGAGGCGAGGAAAATATTGTAAAAGGGCAGTATTCTGAACTACAAAATCATCATAAAACAGAAGCATTAACTCAGAATAATAAATATAATGAAGAAAAGCTGGCTCAGGAAAGAATACCTGGTGCTGATAGTCCGAAAGAGCTTTTAGAGAAAGCAAAGAGTTACCAGCATAAAAAATAATCATAACATGTTGGGTAGGGTATGGAGAGACCATGATTACACAACAAATTATCAGTAGTGAGTTGGAAGTTTTAAAGAAACATATTGACTCAGGAGATATTAGAATTCCGTCACTATGGCAGGGATTAAAACCCGGGCTTATCATCATGGGGTGGATGATTTTTTGTCCCTTGCTAATGTCATTTCTAATAACACAAAAGACAAGTGAAACACTCACTGCTGTGTTAGCCGGAGGATGGCTTGGACTTATTATTCTGTTTATTGTGGCAAGGATTAGAATGTTATATTTCTCTCTGCCGGAAGAATTCCTAAAGACATCATCCGTAATGAGGGTTATATCATCAAAACTTAAAGTGTATTTCATTGTGTATATGGGGGTTATATTTTTATGGTCTTTTTTAGGTGGAGGGATTATATACGGTTTTGGCGCAATTTTAGTGACGGTTATTATGGCGTTCTTGATTCAATTAGATATCGGTAGATATCAATTTGTTGGTGTTATTGATGCAATCAATAGTTACGTCAAAAACAAGAAGTTATCAAGAGTAAAATAAAAGATATTAGAGAGTAAATATATGATGAAAACAAAAAAACTAATGATGGTTGCACTGGTCAGTTCCACTCTGGCCCTTTCAGGGTGTGGTGCGATGAGCACAGCAATCAAGAAGCGTAACCTTGAGGTGAAGACTCAGATGAGTGAGACCATCTGGCTTGAACCCGCCAGCGAACGCACGGTATTTCTGCAGATCAAAAACACGTCTGATAAAGACATGAGTGGGCTGCAGGGCAAAATTGCTGATGCTGTGAAAGCAAAAGGGTATCAGGTGGTGACTTCTCCGGATAAAGCCTACTACTGGATTCAGGCGAATGTGCTGAAGGCCGATAAGATGGATCTGCGGGAGTCTCAGGGATGGCTGAACCGTGGTTATGAAGGCGCAGCAGTTGGTGCAGCGTTAGGTGCCGGTATCACCGGATATAATTCCAATTCTGCCGGTGCCACACTCGGTGTGGGCCTTGCTGCCGGTCTGGTGGGTATGGCTGCAGATGCGATGGTGGAAGATGTGAACTATACCATGATCACGGATGTGCAGATTGCAGAGCGTACTAAGGCAACGGTGACAACGGATAATGTTGCCGCCCTGCGTCAGGGCACATCAGGTGCGAAAATTCAGACCAGTACAGAAACAGGTAACCAGCATAAATACCAGACCCGTGTGGTCTCAAATGCGAACAAGGTTAACCTGAAATTTGAAGAGGCGAAGCCTGTTCTCGAAGACCAGCTGGCCAAATCAATCGCAAATATTCTCTGATTATCTTCCGGAGGCTGGTCTGACCGGCCTCCTGACTGACGCCTCGCTTTGCTCGTTGTCCAACCCCGGAAAGAAATAAAATAAATTTTATTTCTCCCCGGCGTTTCCGAAATAAATATGAAAACACTGAGCGGTTGTGCAAATTCTTTGTGCGACCGTGAAGTGTTGCCGGCGAAGCCGGAATTTAACGGTTATTAATCTTTTCATCATTAATAATCAGTCCGACTGACTTTTTTTCTTCGGAATATCATCATGAGTTTTAACGCAAAGGATATGACCCAGGGCGGTCAGATTGCGTCCATGCGTATCCGCATGTTCAGCCAGATCGCCAATATCATGCTTTACTGCCTGTTTATTTTTTTCTGGATACTCGTTGGTCTGGTTTTATGGGTAAAAATAAGCTGGCAGACGTTTGTGAACGGCTGTATTTACTGGTGGTGTACCACGCTGGAAGGCATACGGGATTTAATCAAGTCCCAGCCGGTATATGAGATCCAGTATTACGGCAAAACCTTCCGGATGAACGCTGCTCAGGTACTGCATGATAAATATATGATCTGGTGCGGAGAGCAGCTATGGTCCGCATTCGTTCTGGCTACAGTTGTGGCACTGGTTATTTGCCTGATTACCTTCTTTGTTGTCTCCTGGATTCTGGGGCGTCAGGGTAAACAACAGAGCGAAAATGAAGTCACAGGTGGTCGTCAGCTGACAGACAATCCGAAAGACGTTGCCCGGATGCTGAAAAAAGACGGCAAGGACTCCGATATACGGATTGGCGACCTGCCGATTATCCGGGATTCCGAAATCCAGAACTTCTGTCTGCACGGCACGGTCGGGGCCGGTAAGTCGGAAGTTATCCGTCGTCTGGCCAACTACGCCCGTCAGCGTGGAGATATGGTGGTGATTTATGACCGTTCAGGGGAATTTGTTAAAAGTTACTATGATCCCTCCATCGATAAAATCCTGAATCCGCTGGATGCCCGCTGTGCCGCCTGGGATTTGTGGAAGGAGTGCCTGACACAGCCGGATTTTGATAATACCGCGAACACGCTGATCCCGATGGGTACAAAAGAGGACCCGTTCTGGCAGGGGTCAGGACGTACCATTTTTGCGGAAGCGGCATACCTGATGCGTAATGACCCCAACCGCAGCTACAGCAAACTGGTGGACACACTGCTTTCCATCAAAATTGAAAAGCTGCGTACCTTCCTGCGTAATTCACCGGCGGCCAACCTGGTGGAAGAGAAAATTGAGAAAACGGCGATTTCCATCCGTGCTGTGCTGACCAACTACGTGAAAGCCATCCGTTACCTGCAGGGGATTGAGCATAACGGTGAGTCTTTTACCATCCGTGACTGGATGCGTGGTGTCCGGGAAGATCAGAAAAACGGCTGGCTGTTTATTTCGTCGAATGCCGACACCCATGCCTCCCTGAAGCCGGTGATCTCCATGTGGCTGTCCATTGCCATTCGTGGTCTGCTGGCAATGGGAGAAAACCGTAACCGTCGTGTGTGGTTTTTCTGTGATGAGTTACCCACGTTACACAAACTGCCGGACCTGGTGGAGATCCTGCCGGAAGCGCGTAAGTTCGGTGGCTGTTATGTGTTTGGTATCCAGTCCTATGCCCAGCTGGAAGATATCTACGGTGAGAAAGCGGCTGCCTCGCTGTTTGACGTCATGAACACCCGTGCCTTTTTCCGTTCTCCCAGCCATAAGATTGCAGAGTTTGCTGCCGGTGAAATTGGTGAGAAAGAGCACCTGAAAGCCAGCGAGCAGTATTCCTACGGTGCTGATCCGGTACGTGACGGGGTATCGACCGGTAAGGATATGGAGCGCCAGACGCTGGTCAGTTATTCCGACATTCAGTCTCTGCCGGATCTGACCTGTTATGTCACCCTGCCCGGACCGTATCCGGCAGTAAAACTCTCTCTGAAATATCAGACACGACCGAAGGTCGCTCCGGAGTTTATTCCGCGTGACATCAACCCGGAAATGGAGAACCGTCTGAGTGCCGTACTTGCCGCAAGGGAAGCAGAAGGTCGTCAGATGGCCAGCCTCTTCGAACCGGATGTCCCGGAGGTTGTTTCCGGAGAAGACGTGACTCAGGCTGAACAGCCGCAACAGCCGGTGTCTCCTGCCATCAACGATAAGAAGTCAGATTCAGGTGTGAATGTTCCGGCAGGGGGGATCGAGCAGGAACTGAAAATGAAACCGGAAGAAGAGATGGAACAGCAACTGCCACCCGGGATCAGTGAATCCGGTGAAGTGGTGGATATGGCCGCTTATGAGGCATGGCAACAGGAAAATCATCCGGACATCCAGCAGCAGATGCAGCGTCGTGAAGAGGTGAACATTAATGTGCACCGGGAGCGCGGGGAGGATGTTGAGCCGGGAGATGATTTCTGATGAACAGGTCAACTCCAGTCTTCAATTCTCAGGCCGCCCACACGTTCAAATTCCCGGGTGTTATTAGTCACAATAATCAGTCCCCGACTGCGGGCATGACCTGCGATCATTTGATCAAATGGCCCGACAGGGCGTCCCTGACGGGCAAGTTCTGCTCTTATCTGGCCGGTGTGTGTGGCAGCAGCAGCGTCGTAATCCAGAACGTCAATGCGGGAAACAAATCCCTCGATCACAGCGAGATTACGTTCAGGCATCTGGCTTTTTTCTGCACCATATATCAGCTCCATCAGAGTGACCGAACTGATGCACATTCTCCCCTGGTTCAGGTTAAAACGTTCCCTGACACTGGCGGGTTTGTTCTTTATCGTAAAAATGCAGATGTTGGTATCGAGCATAAACTTCAGCATCAGAATGACTCCCTTTCCTGCATACCAGGCTGTTCCCTGTTATCCATAAAATCAGCGCTGACACTGTTTCCGTCGAACCATTCGTCCCATGTCTCTCCGGCAGGCGTAATGATTCGGGTTCGTCCGACAGCAATCACTTCAACGCGTTTTACGTTTTCCGGCAATGCAACCGCTTTTGGCAGTCTGACCGCCTGGCTGCGGTTGCTGAGAAATACGGTGGTTTCCATTATTTGCCTCCTTATGTGGATATGTCTTGTGTATATCCATTGTGGGATTGATGCCGGGATATGTCAAAGGGATATACGTTTATGATGAGTATTGCGCAGGTCAGATCGGCCGGAAGTGCCGGGAACTATTATACCGACAAGGATAATTACTATGTGCTGGGCAGCATGGGAGAACGCTGGGCCGGCCAGGGGGCTGAACAACTGGGGCTGCAGGGCAGTGTCGATAAGGATGTCTTTACCCGCCTTCTGGAGGGCAGGTTGCCAGACGGGGCGGATTTAAGCCGCATGCAGGATGGCCGTAACAGGCATCGTCCCGGCTACGACCTGACCTTTTCCGCTCCCAAAAGTGTCTCCATGATGGCCATGCTCGGGGGGGACAAACGTCTTATTGAAGCACATAACCAGGCCGTGGATTTTGCTGTCCGTCAGGTGGAGGCGCTGGCCTCCACACGGGTGATGACGGACGGACAGTCAGAAACGGTGCTGACCGGTAATCTGGTGATGGCACTGTTTAACCACGACACCAGTCGCGATCAGGAACCACAGTTACACACGCATGCGGTGGCGGCTAATGTCACGCAGCATAACGGCGAATGGAAGACACTGAGCAGTGACAAAGTGGGGAAAACGGGGTTCATTGAGAATGTGTACGCTAATCAGATTGCCTTTGGCAGGCTCTACCGGGAAAAACTGAAAGAGCAGGTTGAGGCGCTGGGCTATGAAACTGAAGTGGTCGGTAAGCACGGTATGTGGGAAATGCCGGGCGTACCGGTGGAGGCCTTTTCCGGACGCTCGCAGACTATCCGGGAGGCCGTCGGGGAGGACGCCTCGTTGAAATCCCGGGATGTGGCGGCACTGGATACGCGAAAATCCAAACAGCACGTCGATCCTGAAGTCAGAATGGCTGAATGGATGCAGACGCTGAAGGAAACCGGGTTCGACATCCGGGCATATCGTGACGCGGCGGATCAGCGTGCGGATCTCCGCACGCTGACGCCCCGGCCTGCTTCCCAGGACGGGCCGG
>OGPJ01002909.1_pt1 | contig 10573 bp, 7 predicted proteins | sample 1552831 | NCBI WGS metagenome assembly OGPJ01 (sample SAMEA2579914, study PRJEB22360) | human gut metagenome | biome: human gut; feature: human-associated habitat; material: faeces | place: Denmark | collected 2008/2010
AAACAACCCCTTCCCGGTTCCGGAGCCGCACATGACAGGAATACCCCCGCCCTCCCGAGAGGAACACCCCTGTCCGCCCGACGGACAAAACTACATCATACTCATCATTGCTGATTTCGGGCACAACTTTACGGATTTTGGGCATCCTTTCTGTCCTTCTCTCCCCATCTTTGCCTCCAAACGGTTAACGCCCGACCAACCACCGGGCACTTAAACATTGGAATCATGACCAACGAAGAAGAACAGATCACTCTCAACATCGATCTCTACGACAACATCATGACGGAGAAGGAAGGTGACTACACCGGCCGCCCTCGTATCACCGGCACTCTGTACAACAAACAGATAGCCGCCCGTATCGTGAAAGCAGGTACGGAGTACAAACAGGAAAGCATCGAGTATATCCTCGATCGTGCCGACAAAGCGAAAGTAGAAGCCATCGCCGAAGGTAAGAGCGTAATAGACGGCGTCGGGCAATACCTCGTCACCGCACGCGGCTCGTTTATCGGTGAAAACGCGCAGTTCGATCCTGTCAAACATTCCTTAGGCGTTTCCTACACGCCCGGTCAGCTTCTGCGCAGCCAGCTGAAAAAAACCAAAGTCGTCTGCAATGGCACAGCCAAAACAGGTCCGGTCATCAATTCCATTACCGACAGCACGACCGGCAGCGTCAACGAGATCATCACCTCGGCAGGCCCCGCCGTGATCAGTTGCAGCAATGCCAAAGTGATAGGCGACGACCCGTCTGTCGGCGTCTTCCTGACCAAGGACGAAGAGGGTGCAGCTCCGATGAAATGCCCGGTCATCATCCGCAACGCCCCATCCGAACTCACCGTCATGCTCCCCGCCATCGAAACAAAGGTTCTGTACACGCTGAGCGTGACAACACAATACAGCAGCAGCAACAAGATGCTGAAAAACCCGCGCACCTACCGCTTCCCCATCCTCTTGAGCGACGGGAAAAGCAATGACGAGGAACGCCCCGGCGAACTCTGACAACGATGGAGACGTTTCCTTCGAGCCAAGGGAGAGGCTCCCTCGCCTCGAAGGAAACATCTCCACTACCTCCAAGTGAATCTCTCCCTTGCATCCAAAGGAGGCATTCATCAAATTGGATGCTTTTTTCATAACACCTAAATAACTACATACACATGAATAGAGATTTAAATATCAAAAGTACAATACGCCAGATTCTTGGCGTATTGATTAGTATCATGATACTAATGCCATTTACGGTATCCTCTCAAACCGTCACAACCACCATCGACTGCGCAAACGCTACAACAGACATAAACGGCAACGGATATCGTTGGGACCTCAGCAACAAGATACTGGCTCTTGACGGAATAGACCTAAGGACAAGTCAGATGATGGGCATAGAGCTTCCTCCCAATTCAACAATCACGCTACAAGGAGACAATTACATCGAAGGAGCAAGCAGGGCCATCCTCTTCAATATCGGTTCCACAGAGCAAGACCCAGGCGGAACCCTGACTATAAAGGGAGACGGGACCTTAACCCTGAACAGCACGAACACCCCCAGCGCCATTTTTAACGCAGGTACAAGCACGATCAAGAACAAAGCCATACTTGTGATAGAAAGCTCGACCGTCATCACAAACGGCCTGTCGGTAGGAGGCAATGCCAAAGACGAAAACGGAGAGTGGGGAAAAACGGGTGAAACAATCCTCAGGAACAATGCATGGTTGGATATCACTTGGGAAAAAACGACCAATCCTTCCGGTTTACCTCTCTACAACCACAACATAAAGGTGGAAAATTCCGTTCTGTTCTACAACTACCGGAACACCGGGACATTAGGATATTATGGTGAAGTATACGGAGACGTGACGCTGTCAGGAGACTGCACCATCAAGAACGGACAGACGCTTTTCATCCCGACAGGCTGCTCGCTCACCGTAAACGGAACACTGGATAATCAAGGAACCATATATAGCAAAGGCGCACTGACCGCAAACCAGATAACAGGAAACACGGTGACCAAAGACAAGGTTGACCTCAACGGGACAAGTTACAAAACATGGGCGGAGGCAACAGTTGCACTCGCAGGTTCCGAAGAACCGATCAATATCATCACTCTGTTAGACGACGAAACAGCTACAAGCACACCTCCAAAACCCTGTATCATAACAGGCGACGGAAAAACGTTGACATATGCCGGCGACCTCGAACTGCAAGCCGCCCTTACCTTCAAAAGCATCAAACTGAACATGAGCACCATTTATGCCAACGGCCACGATTTGACATTCGACGAGTCTGTCGATTGCCGCCCGTCGACATACACCAACAACGGCAACACCCTGACCGGCATACGTAACATCTGGGGAGGAACTAAAGACAACAATACGATCGACAAAACCAATATCGTAATCAAAAGCGGACAATTCGGCTGGATCTACGGCGGCAATGCCGGTAACATCACAGGGACAACCAAGGTGACCATATCGGGCGGAACCGTGAACAACTCTGTTTTCGGTGGAAGCCATGCCGCAGGAAGCACAGTCGGCAATACCGAGTTGAACATTACCGGAGGAACTCTAAACCATATCTACGGAGGTGGCTGGAACGGGGGACGTCACCGGTACAGCCACGACGAATATCTCTGGCGAAAACACGGTTGTCAGCGGCTTTATCATCGGCAACACGGAAGGAACCGGCACGGCAGGCAACACGGATGTGACACTTGACACATCCGCAGATAATCCCATCCAGGAAGTACACGGAGCTGGTATTAACTACAATAATACAGTACACGGGAAAGTTTCGGGAAATGTCAATCTCACCGTTCTGGACGGCAGAATCACCGGGAGTCTGATCGGTTGCTCCTCAGCCGTCGAGGGGAAGATCAACATAAACGTGAAAGGAGGAGAAGTCAAAAGAATAAGTGGCATCGACTATTCCTTGTCTGCAGATTCACCAACTCCCACTTACAGCGGAATAATCCAGATCACCATAGAAAAAAGCCATACCACCATCGGACAAATAGACAGCAACAATAACCACAAAACACATGTAACCTACAGAAACTGCGGAACAGCCGACACTCCCTATCTGATTTCCGAACTGCGCTCCATCGATAAAGTCATCCTGGAAAACTCTTTTATCAAAGAAAAGGACCGGACATCGGCATTCAGGCTCGACATGGGGAACGGAGAGACTCAGGACAGCGTTGAAAGAAGGCGTGTCAGCGCTTGAAGTCGTATTGACCGTGCTCCATGCAGGAGGTAAATTCGACAAAGGCTCTTACAAGGTTTCAGGAGGTTTGCACGGCGTAGGTGTATCCTGTGTAAACGCACTTTCCACTTACCTGAGAGCAGAAGTCCGCCGCGATGGAAAAGTCCACATGCAGGAATTCTCCTGTGGTAAGCCACTTCATTCTATCGAAGTGATCGGCGAGACAGATGTGACCGGTACAACCATCATGTTCAAACCGGACGGAAGTATCTTCTCCGTGACCGAGTATAAGTACGAGATTTTAGCTGCACGTCTGCGCGAGCTGGCATTCCTGAATGCAGGCATCACACTTAGCCTGACAGATAAACGCGTCGTAAAGGAAGACGGCAGCTATAAATCTGAAATATTCCGTTCGGAAGAAGGGTTGAAAGAATTCGTTCGCTACATCGACCGCTCCAAAGAGCAACTGATCCCGGATGTGATCCACATCGTTACGGAAAAGCAGGGTATTCCGGTCGAAGTCGCCATGACTTACAACACTTCATTCAACGAAAGCGTATTTTCGTATGTAAACGATATCAACACCATAGAAGGAGGTACTCACCTGGCCGGTTTCCGCCGCGGTTTGACCCGTACGCTAAAAAAATATGCCGACGACTCCAAGCTGCTTGAAAAAGCAAAGGTTGAAATCTCCGGCGACGACTTCCGCGAAGGTCTGACAGCGGTCATCTCTATTAAAGTGGCAGAGCCACAGTTCGAAGGGCAGACCAAGACGAAGTTGGGAAACAACGAAGTAACCGGTGCCGTAGACCAGGCTATCGGCGAAGCATTGGGCTACTACCTGGAAGAACATCCTAAGGAAGCCAAGATAATCGTCGACAAAGTGATCCTTGCAGCCCAAGCACGCCAGGCAGCCCGCAAAGCTCGCGAACTGGTACAGCGCAAATCACCGATGACAGGCGGCGGTCTTCCCGGTAAACTGGCCGACTGTTCTTCAAAGGACGCCTCACTTTGCGAGCTGTTTCTCGTCGAAGGAGACTCTGCAGGCGGTACAGCCAAGCAGGGACGCGACCGTAACTTCCAGGCCATCCTGCCGCTCCGCGGTAAGATCCTGAACGTCGAAAAGGCGATGGACCACAAGGTATTCGAAAGCGAAGAAATCCAGAATATCTTCCGCGCAATGGGTGTCACCATCGGTACCGAAGAAGATCCGAAAGAATTAAACCTGAGCAAACTGCGCTACCACAAAGTGATTATCATGACCGATGCCGATGTGGACGGAAGCCACATTGCCACCCTGATTCTTACTTTCTTCTTCCGCCGTATGCGTGCGCTGATCGAAAACGGATATGTTTATCTGGCTACTCCTCCTCTCTACCTGTGCAAGAAAGGCAAAGTGGAAGAATATTGCTGGACTGACCAACAACGTCAAGCATTTATCGACAAATATGGCGGCGGTAACGAAAACCAGATCCACACACAGCGATACAAAGGTTTGGGAGAAATGAACGACCACCAGTTGTGGGATACGACCATGAACCCGGAAAACCGTACGCTGAAACAGATCACGATCGACAGTGCTGCCGAAGCTGACCAGATATTCGCCATGCTGATGGGTGAAGATGTCGGCCCGCGCCGCGAATTCATCGAAGAAAATGCAACGTACGCAAACATCGATGCGTAAAGATTTATGATTTATAATTTATGATTTATGCACCGATAATAAATCATAAATTATAAATCATAATTCAGAAATTATAAATCATAAATCATAAATACATGAAGCTCCGTCGTCCGAATTTAGAGGCCATCTACAGGGAAGTAGATCATTATATTCCGAAAAAAGAAAATCTTCAACCTCCCCGTATAGGAATATCCGCCAATCGGAAAGACGGACTTTCCTGCATAGCAGAAACCTATGTACAGGCGGTACTGAAAGCTGGAGGTGCTCCGGTTCTGATCCCGGTCATTACGGATATCGAAGCGTTGACGGCAATAGTGAACGGGTTGGACGGGCTGGTCATGAGCGGTGGTGACGATATCAACCCGCTTTACATGCAGGAAGAACCAATTCCCGCCTTGCAGGATGTTGATACCTATCGGGATGAATACGACCTGATACTGCTCCGCTTGGCGACCAACCGCCAGTTGCCGGTCATGGGAATATGCCGCGGCCACCAGATACTGAACGTCGCATTTGGCGGCAACGTATACCAGGATATCCATACCCAACACAATCAAAAGCTACTGAAACACAGCCAGACGCTTTCCCGCGAACAGGTTTCCCATTCCATCACACTGAACGAAGGCCCCTCTAAGCTCCGCACCATGCTGGACAGTGAAAAAGAACTTTTGGTCAACTCTTTTCATCACCAGGCAATCAAAGAGCCGGCTCCCGAATTTATCACTACGGCGACAGCTCCCGACGGGATCAACGAAGCGATGGAGCATCCGGAAAAAGAAATATTCAGTGTCCAGTGGCACCCCGAAGCGATGGCTGCCAATGACGATGAACAGATGTTGAAACTTTTCAAGCATCATGTCGAATCGTCCCGCCTGTTCAAAAAAGCCAAATACATCCACCACAGGAACGTGACGCTCGACTCCCATACCGACACTCCGATGATCTTTCCGGGTGAATTCAACATCGGGTTGAAAGAAGGCGGTAAGGTAAACCTCCCTTTCATGGAAGAGGGGCTGATTGACGCGACGATCATGGTTGCCTACATTCCGCAGGGACCGAGAGACGACGCTTCACTGCTGAAAGCGACGGACTTCGCCATGAACCGCCTGCAGGAAATACACCGGCAAATGGAGTTGAACCGTACACGCATGTGCATCGCCTACACGCCGCAGGAAGTCCACGTGCTGAAAGCTGCCGGAAAGAAAGCGATCATGTTAGGCGTGGAAAACGGATATGCGATAGGCAAGGACATCGAGAATATCACCCGTTTCCGGAAAATGGGAGTTTCCTATATCACTCTCTGCCACAACGGGAGCAACGACATATGCGACTCAGCAAGAGGAGACGCGGAATGGAACGGCCTCAGTCCTTTCGGGAAAGAAGTCGTCCGCAAAATGAATGAGACAGGGGTATTGGTCGATATCTCGCATGCCGCCGAAAGTACCTTTTATGACACACTTGAAACAAGCACCTACCCGATCATCGCCTCCCATTCTTCTGCCCGCGCGCTTTGCAACCATCCGCGCAACCTGACGGACGAACAACTGAAGGCGCTCGCCGAACAGGGAGGTGTCGCACAGATATGCCTCTACAAAGGATTCATCAACGAAGATGCCGAAAAAGCGTCCCTGAGCGATGCGATCCGTCATATCGACCATATCGTAGACCTGATCGGAATCGACCATGTGGGGATAGGTTCCGACTTTGACGGTGACGGCGAACTGATCGGCTGCCGGGCGAGCAATGAACTGATAAACATCACAATGCGTCTTCTAAAAGAAGGATATACAGAAAATGATATTGCTAAAATATGGGGAGGTAATCTGTTGCGCGTGATGAACAAAGCGCAATCCGCTCCCGATAACTCCTTATAAACGACAAGATATGACTAAACTGATTTTATTATTATTCTCCATGACCCTGTTCGCATGCGGTCAGAAAGGAACCAGCGAGACAACAGTTCCCGTAACGGAAGTAAAGAAAGCTCCAGCAACAACCGCCCCATTGTTTGATGCGGACAGTGCTTATGCTTATGTCGAAAAACAAGTATCATTCGGTTACCGCGTCCCGAACACGCCAGCTCATAAGGCTTGTGGCGATTACCTAGCATCCGAGCTGAAACGTTTCGGAGCACAAGTATACGAACAGGAAGCTACACTTACAGCTTACGACGGAACCCCATTGGAATCACGTAACATCATCGGTTCCTTCAATCCCGATAAAGACAAACGCATCCTGCTTTTCGCCCATTGGGACACGCGTCCTTATTCAGACCACGATCCCGACCCTGCCAACCATAAGAAACCGTTGGATGGGGCTGATGACGGTGCAAGCGGTGTAGGCGCCTTGTTGGAAATCGCCCGACAAATAGGAATGAAGGCTCCCGAAACAGGGGTAGACATCATCTTCTTTGATGCCGAAGACTACGGGACACCCGAATTTGCTAAAGACAGGTACAACGACACGAGCGACACCTGGTGCCTCGGCAGTCGCTTCTGGGGGAAGAACCCGCACAAACCGGGCTACAAAGCCGAATTCGGTATTCTACTCGACATGGTCGGCGCCAAAGATGCGGTCTTCTATAAAGAATATATTTCGATGAAATATGCCGCCCGTTATGTGGATGAAGTATGGGAAGCGGCCCGTAACTTAGGATACGGCAAATATTTCATCAACGCAAACGGCGGAGGCGTGACAGACGACCATGAAGCAGTCATCGAAGAAACCGGTATTCCTTGCCTGGATATCATCAACTATGATCCGAACTCGGACAAAGGTTTCCGTGACCATTGGCATACGCAGAACGACAACATGAGCAATATAGACAAAAACGTACTGAAAGCCGTCGGCCAGACAGTACTCGAAGTTGTATATAACAGATAAAAGATAGAAAAGAAATGACAATCAATGAACTTCAAAACAACGTCATCGAAGAGTTTGCAGACTTCGACGACTGGATGGACAAGTATGCGTTACTGATAGACTTGGGTAACTCGCTTCCCCCTTTGGAGGAAAAGTATAAAACGGAAAGCAACCTGATCGAAGGTTGCCAGAGCCGTGTTTGGCTGCAGGCGGATTACGTAGATGGCAAGATCCTGTTCAAAGGCGAGAGCGATGCGGTAATCGTCAAAGGGATCGTCTCTTTGCTGATCAGCATCCTGTCCGACCACACCCCGCAGGAAATACTGGATGCCGATCTTTACTTCATTGAAAAGATCGGCTTGAAAGAGCACCTCAGCCCTACCCGCTCGAACGGCCTGGTGGCAATGGTCAAGCAGATGCGCATGTACGCGCTGGCATTCCGTACTAAGGAACAGCAAGGGTGATCTTCAAAACACCTATGTTTAAAATCAAAAAGCTCTTTCTTTTTTTAGCAAAGACAAGCACATAATTCCGTAAACACCCCCATGTTGCCATCCTTAACACCCGGATGTACCAACTCTCTACACCCGGATGTAAAGGATGGCAACATGGGGGTGTCCGGCAACTAAAGTACCGTGCCGGACAATAAAAACCAACAGGTTTTACCTATTTTACAGCCGTTTTTTTTGGAAAATGATCGAGTGATTTGCAGGGATGGGAAAAACTGCTATTGCCGGTGATAGGGCAGTGATAGAGAAAACGGGCATGTATCACAGACGAAACAAATTGAATATCAACCTGTAAAAAGAAATCAGTGACACAGTGACAGAGGAAATGGGAAAAACCTAAAAGGCTTTCTTCAGAAGCAAAGTCTATAATGGAGATTATACCGACGAAGAAACAGTCTACTTAAATTCAAGAAGACCGATAAATGGCGAAATTCCTTCCTGGCAACATTTAGAAGCGGCAGATCTCATTCAAGATTATGAGAGAGATCGGCTAAAAGGTAAACTGAAAGAAATCGCCTCCAAATTGAAAGAAGATTCCAATCCGGTCATCATGTTGATCAAACAGAAACAAAAATAAAATTTCCGTCAGAACTGCAACTCCAACTGTTCCGGCAGCAAAGTAAATGTTTTGCGATGATAAGGGGTTATCCCGCATTCCCGGATGGCTTCACGATGGGCTTTTGTGGGATAGCCTTTGTTTTCCTTCCAATGATAGGCGGGATATTCCCGGTCGAGACTGTCCATATAATCGTCACGATAGGTTTTCGCCAGGATGGAAGCGGCGGCAATGCTTAGATATTTGCCGTCTCCTTTTACGACAGTCGTATGTTTGAGACCGGGATAAGGCGTAAAGCGGTTCCCGTCGATCAACAGATGTTCCGGCTTGACCTTCAACTGGTCAATGGCCCGGTGCATGGCAAGGAAAGAGGCTTTCAGGATATTGATCCTGTCGATTTCTTCAGGCGTAACGATACCAACAGCCCAAGCAATCGCCTCCCGCTCGATAATCGGACGGAGTGCATAACGTTTCTTTTCGCTCAATTGCTTGCTGTCATTTAAATCTTCATTATGAAAGTCCGGCGGTAAGATAACCGCAGCGGCATACACCGAACCCGCCAAACATCCACGGCCGGCCTCATCACAGCCGGCCTCTATACGATTTGCTTCTAAGTAGGATAATAACATGGTTAATCAACTTCTTCTATCAAATTCATCAAATGGCGGGATCTTGTCGGTAATCCCACAACAAATGGATAAATACATAAACTAATGAATACCAGTCTTTCTCTTCATTATCCAGGGACGGAGGACGAAGTAAGAAAACAGCGTAGCGAGAGTAACACCGCAGATATTCGCAAGGAAATCGAACCAGTCGCCACCACGGTATGTCGTACAATATTCCTGCAAAAGTTCGATTGCTCCGCTCATCAAGACCGGGCACAGGACGGCTCCGATCCAAGCATGCCACAACACATCGTCGTATTTGCGATGGTTGCGCAGGAACTCGATCCACAGCATACCGGACAAGCCGGCATACATACAGAGATGAGCCACTTTGTCTATCCCCACGATTTTTCCGACCTCCAGAGAAGGCGGTTTAAAAAAAGAGAGATAGATCACCACTGAGATAATCATCAGGGAGATCGGATATTTCTTCAGGTAATACAACATCACTATTACTCCATTCAATATATTCAGAACATCTTCCGCACCCGTTCGATACCGGCGGCAAAAGCATCTATTTCTTCTTTTGTATTATAGAACGAGAAAGAGGCTCGAACCGTCCCCTCGATACCTAAATCCTGCATCAACGGCTGGGCACAATGATGTCCCGCCCGGACCGCGATATGATCCGCATCCAAAATAGAAGCCACATCATGGGGATGCACACCGTCCAGTTTGAAGGTCACAATGCCGTGATGGTCTTCTGCTTTCTGTGAGCCCAGAATGTGTACTGCGGGAATCTCTTTCATGCCATCCATCAGCATGGCTGTCAGCTTCGCTTCTCTCTCTTCGATAAAGTCAAAACCGATCTTCTGCACATACCGGATTGCCTCTGCCAGCGCATAGGCTCCGGCACCGTTTACCGTTCCTGCTTCGAACTTATGTGGCACTTCCGCCCACACGGCTCCGGTACGGCTGACGGAATCGATCATTTCCCCGCCGCACAGGAAAGGAGGCATCTGCTCCAACAGTTCTCTCTTCGCATATAACGCACCAATTCCCATGGGAGCATACATCTTGTGTCCGGAAAATGCCAAAAAATCCACATCCAGATCCTGTACATCCACTGCCATATGGGGAACGCTCTGGGCTCCGTCCG
>OGPJ01002915.1_pt1 | contig 10560 bp, 8 predicted proteins | sample 1552831 | NCBI WGS metagenome assembly OGPJ01 (sample SAMEA2579914, study PRJEB22360) | human gut metagenome | biome: human gut; feature: human-associated habitat; material: faeces | place: Denmark | collected 2008/2010
TCGCTTCTTTGAATCCAATGTCCTACAACCTCCCGTATCTCTTCGGTATTAAAAAAGTATTCCTTTTTTCTCTTTCAGTAAACGGGCACCGCTGATAATAGAGATCACACCTGCTGCGATTCCTACTACTGTAACAACAATACCCACTGCAATTCCTGCAGCACCGGCTAATCCCATTGCTTTATATGCTTTTTCATTCATACTCGTGTTCTCCCCCGTTCCTATTTTGCTCCGTACTGTTCATAATATGCGTCGATTGCTGCTTTTAATGTATCATCGATCACAACTTTTCCATTGCATTCTTTGTTATACAGGCATTCTACAACTTCTTCCATCGTTACGATTGCTGCTGTATCGAATCCGTACAGATCTTTGATCTCATCTAACGCACACTTCTCGCCGCCTTTTCCGACTTCCATACGGTTCAGAGATACCATCAGACCTACGATTGTTACATCTGCTGCGCCTTTTACTTTCGGAACAGTCTCTTCCATGGATTTACCTGATGTTGTCACATCTTCGATCATGATCACACGATCTCCATCTTTTAATTTGCTTCCAAGAAAGCTTCCCTTATCTGCACCGTGGTCTTTCTCTTCTTTACGATCAGAACAGTAACGTACTTCTTTTCCATACAGATCACTGTAAGCGATCGCTGTTACAACTCCAAGCGGAATTCCCTTATAGGCCGGTCCGAATAATACATCAAAGTCATCTCCGTATGTATCATGGATTGCTTTTGCATAATACTGACCTAACTTCTTAAGCTGTGATCCTGTTACGTAGGCTCCGGCATTCATAAAAAACGGGGATTTTCTTCCACTCTTTAATGTAAATTCTCCAAATTTGAGCACGTCGCTCTCTACCATAAATTCAATAAACTCCTGCTTATAACTTTCCATTTTGATTACCTCCATATATTTCAGACGCTGTGTGTCTTATTATTGCATCATAATTCCATTTAATTTTATCATAAGAAAATCACTTTTTCAATTCACGCATACAGAAAAACTGTCACTGCCTGTATTTCTTATATACTTCGGCCAAAAAAGAAAGGGTTCGGAAGGCACACTCTCCTTCCGAACCCCTTTTATATACCAAAGTATGCAAGAGAAGTTGCCAGTGGCAACTTCTCTGTACTTTCGCTTTACATGATCTTCGTCTCTTCCAGTTTTTCTGCAAATGCCTCATTCATCCGGATCACCGGTTTACGAAGGAGCAATCCAAGGATCAGGGACAGGATCAAAAAGATTCCAAGCTTTCCAAGTTCTGTCCAGTAGGTCATACCATACATACCGCCAATTGTCTCCCTAAGCGCCGCCATGCTGTGAGCGAATGGCAGTAACGGATATACGGCTTTGAAGAAGGCCGGTGCGACTTCAATTGGGAAGGTTCCTCCGGAACCTGCCACTTGCATAACCAGAAGTACAACGCTGACCGCTTTTCCTATATCTCCGAATGATACTGTCAGTGTATAGATGATATTCACATATACAATGCTCGAGAACCATCCTGCCAGCATGAAGAGGAACGGATGCTTACACTGAATTCCCAGGTATAACAGATCCCCCAGACAGATCAGGGTACTCTGCAGGAGACCTACGATCAGGAAGAGGAGATATCGTCCCAGGTATTCCTGATGCGGTTTTACTTTCTTAAGACCTTCGGTGCATTTTGACGAAACGCCTGTCTTTAACATGGCAACCAGCACAATTCCACCGATCCAGATCGACAGTGTGGAATAGAACGGTGCCATCGAAGAACCATAATTTTCAATCTTATAGACCTGATTTGTCTTCAGGCTTACCGGTGCTGCCAGGAACTCTCCGATCACATTAGAATCCCCGGAGATCAGTTCTTCTAATTGTGAGAAATCACCGCTTTGCTGCATTTCTCCGATTTTTCCTGTCGTATTGCTGATTTTTTCTGCTGCTGTATTGAGCAGATTGCAAGAATGATTCAGCGCTGTGTTAATCTGTGTCAGATCAGCCGACGCTGAAGTTGACAAATCATATACCCCGTCTACACCTTCATCCAGGCGATCCATCAAAAGGTTCAGATTACTGCTTGTGTCTCCCATCGAATCTCCCAGTTCATCCAGACTGCTCTTTACATTCTTCTCAAAGTCTGTCTTGATTCCGGCAAGGCTGTCTGCACTTGATTTCACCAGTTTATCTAATTCTGCTTTATCCGTTACTGCTGTATCTGCCGCTCCCTGAAGCGAAGATGCTGTGGACTTAAGCTTATCCCGAAGCTCTGCCTGTGTCGCAATCGTCTCTCCCAGTTTTCCGGAAATACTTCCCTTTAATGCATTCAACTGCGCATTATTTCCAACGTTTATTTCATCTATTGCCGATTTCAGCGAAGTATAGGAATCAATCACTTTCTGAACTCTGGATGCCAGGGTATTCAATGTTCCCGCCACATCGTCCGCGCTCTGAGAGTTTGATGAAAATGCTGAATCAATAATTTCCGACATCTGATCATAGAATTCTTTTCCGGAATTAATTGCCGCATTTACTCCGTCTGTCGCACCGCTGACTGTCTCATCAATTCCACTGAACGATTTTTTCACCTTTTTCAGTGAATCTGTCGTGTTCTTGGAATGCTCCTGTGTTTCCTTCAGGAAACTTCCTGTTGTATCCAGAAGCTGCTGTGCAGAAGTTGTCATTCCCGAAAAAGAGCTTAATGTAGACGATGCCGCACTCAAATCCGAGCCGATCTGATTTAAATTATCCGCAAGATTTTGTGCGATTGCTTCCACTCCGTCCTGATCCGCTACATTCGTAACTGCCTTAAACGCAGTGATCACAGTATCGCTGATCGTCTCTACAAATACCTCATTAACCTGTCTCTGGATCGCACTTGCTCCTTTATCCGTTACTTTTGGTGCGATTGCATTTTCCTTGGCATTCGAATAGTATGTGATACTTGGTTTCTGGATATTTTCAGAAAAAATACTCATCATATTTGAGCTGAAGTCCTTCGGTATCACAATTGCTGCATAATATTTTCCGGACTTTACACCGTCTATGGCTTTTTTTCTTCCGGTAAAAACCCAGTCAAGCTGCGAATTGCTTCGAAGCGATGTCAGTACCTGATCTCCTATATTGATCTGTAACGGAATCAGGCTTCCCTCATATCCTTCATCAACGCTTGCGACTGCAACCTTCAGATTACCGGTATTGCCATACGGATCCCAGCTTGCTGCTATATTGAACCACGCATAAAGGCAGGGTACAACTGTAATTCCCATGATAACAATCATTGCGATTACATTATTTTTAATACGCTTTATATCTCTTCGGAAGATTTCCCATATATTTTTCATTCGCCTCTTTCCTCCTTTATCTCATGGATCAGATCTTCTGTTGTCATACCTGTCATAGCAAGCTGTCTTTGCATCTTGTCATGCAGATATTCTACAACGATCAGATATACTGCAAGTCCGATCAGCGATACGATCCACAATATCAGGAAGACCAGTTTTGACTCCAGACTGAACATCAGTATCAGGAAAACCAGTGGTATGATGATCATTCCAAGGAATCCCCATCGGATCATCTTTGGATAACGTTTTTCAAATTTTTCGGATTTCACAAGAAATTCCTGTTTCCATTCATCATCTTCCATAAGTGTCTTCATCATCATTGTCAGTTCCGGACGTTTCCGTTCGACCGACTCCGTCTCCCCAAGCATTAACTCTGTCTCAGACAGACGTTTATCGAACAAGTGATTCAGGTTCATAAGCAACGGACGTAATACCAGACCGATGAAAAGAGAGATTGGGAAAAATATCGCAAGAATCCCCAGATACTTCCAGATATTTGCTCCATACATTCCTGCAATACATTCACGCATGGCACTGATTCCATATGTGAATGGAAGAAGCGGATGCAGTCTCTGGAAAAATGCCGGTGTCATCTCAATCGGATACGTTCCTGCCGATCCAGGAATCTGCAGGATAACAAGTACAACTCCCAGCGCCTTTCCAATGTGTTTAAAGGTCAATGCCAGTGCGTAGATCAGATTAACATAAACAAACGAACAGAATACACCCACACATACAAACGCTACCGGATGTACACACTGTACTTTCAATAATAAAATATCACCGACACATACGATCAGTCCCTGTACAAGACCTACTGCAACAAATAACAGCCATCTTCCAAAGTAGGCCTGTCCGGCTGTAAACTTCCGTACCTTTTCATCTTTATCAACTTCCTGTTTCAGAATTGATACCAGAATCAGTCCTCCTACCCAAAGTGCAAGATTTGTGTAAAATGGTGTCATTCCCGAGCCATAATTTTCTACATCATATAACACATTTGATTTGATGCTCACCGGAGAAGACATAAAATCTGCAATTGAATCCGCATCAAGTCCTTCCAGTGAAGTCAGTTTCTGATACATCTCTGAACTCTGTAATGCATTTAAATCCGTCTGAACAGATGCCAGTGCCTCATCAACCTGTGTTAACACATCTCCTGTCTGTCCCAATGCAGACGCACTGCTTTTCAGGCTGTCATTTAACTGATTTAAAATCGTCTTTAATTGTTCTACTGTCGGCTCAACTCCGGTTAAAGCCGCAGAAAGATTTCCGCTCAGTGAAGCCAGACTGTCCAGTGACTGATTCAGCTGTGGCAGAATCTTCTGATCCAGATTGGTACGGTAATTTTGCAGACTGTCTTTACTTTCTTTCGCAAGTTTTTCCAGTGAAGTACGTGTATTCTTTGCTGTTGTCACTGAGTTTTGAATCCCTTGATTCCCTGTTTTCAGTGAAGATACCAGCTCCTGTAACGATGCATTCTGGTTCTCCAATTCTGTAATTTTCTGTCCGATCACGGCAGATATCTGTTGTCCCAGTTCTGTATGCCCCTGAATCTTATCATTCAATTCTTTCAGCTGTTCCAGAAGTTCCTGATTTTTATCCAGCAGAGACGAAGCCGTTGAAAGGCTGCTGTCTACTGCTGTCAGTGCCTGTCCGGCTTTCGTCTCAAACACGCCCAGTTTTGTCGATGCCGAGACATACGTGTCATTTAAAAGTGTCTCTCCGTTCGATAACCCATTAGAGAATTCTGTTGAAAACTGTCCAACCGCTGTTCTGGTATCTGCAAGCACATTTCCACTGTCTTCGATTGCTTTGGCTCCTGACTCTGCAGTAACCGTAACCTGATCCAGCATACTTACCGCACTCGCCATGATCTCATCTGACTTATCCACTGTCTTCTGGAAGTTTTCCAATACCTTATTATATTCGTCCAGATTCTTTCTGGTATCTGCGATAGCTTTGATCAGACTTGAATTTTCTTCACTTACTTTTCCGGATAATTCTCCGGCCTCTTTACTCAATAATTCAGAAATGCTCTCTGCAGCTACGGATGTGAATGTATCATTGATTTCCTGCTGAATCGTGCTCGCACCTGTATCCGTGATCTTTGGTGCTATTGCATTTTTCTTTTCATTAATATAATAATCCAGCTTCGGCTGTTTGATATCTCCTGATAAAATACTCAGAAGTGATTCACTGAAATTATCCGGTATTACGATCGCTGCGTAATATTTTCCGGATCTCACTCCCTTTTTCGCTTCTTTTGCATCTACAAACTTCCAGCCAAGCTGGTCATTTTTCTTCAGATTGTCTACAATATTTTGTCCTGCGTCCAGTGACATCTGCTCACTGTCGGCACCTTTATCCTCATTGGCAATCGCAACCTGGATTCCCTTGGTATTTCCATACGGATCCATATTGGCAGCGATGTTGAACCATGCATAAAGAGACGGCAGCACACTGATTCCAACCAGGATCAGTACTGCTGCACGGTTACGGAACAACCGGCCAAGATCTCTTTTGAAAATCTGAAATGATTTCTTCATCCACTAATCCTCCTTTGTTATTGTCATATAGACATTAGTATAACAAAAACACTTCTGAAAATCTACCCAAAAACTGACGAACGGTCATATTTTTATTGTGCTATTTGCACTTCTGAGATGAAGCGCAAAAATGCATCAGTACAGGTCAATTCCCTATATTGATGCATTTTTATCATTTATTTATTTTACAATGCCAACCATATCTTTCACAGATTCAAATCCATTTTTCTTCATATATGCTTCGATTCCGTCAATAATCTCGATCGTTGCATTCGGATTATAGAAATTCGCAGTTCCTACAGATACTGCAGACGCTCCCGCAAGGATCATCTCAATGGCATCTTCCGGTGTCGCAATACCGCCCATTCCAATAATCGGAATGTTCACTGCCTGTGCCGTCTGATATACCATACGGACTGCAATCGGATGTACAACTGGTCCCGACACACCGCCGGTCTTATTTGCTACCGCAAATGTTCTGCGGTTGATATCAATCTTCATACCCGTCAGTGTATTGATCAATGACAGGGCATCTGCTCCGCCGGCTTCTGCTGCCTTCGCAATCTCCGTAATATCCGTAACATTTGGCGTCAGTTTCATGATGATCGGCTGCTTTGCAATCTTTTTGATCTGAGCCGTCAGCTCCTCTACATGCTTTGCATCCTGCCCAAACGCCAGAAAGCCTGCATTAACATTCGGGCACGAAATATTGATCTCCATCATATCAATCGGCTCATCAGCCAGTCTTTCCACCACTGCCAGATATTCTTCCGGTGCATGACCACAGACATTGACGATGATCTTCGTATCATATTTCTTCAGAAATGGAATATCTCTTTTGCAGAACAGATCGATTCCCGGATTCTGGAGTCCGATTGCATTCATCATTCCTCCGTAAACTTCAGCTACACGTGGTGTCGGATTACCCGGCCACGGGACATTTGCCACGCCCTTGGTCGTTACCGCTCCAAGACGGTTCAAATCCACAAACTCACTGAATTCTTCTCCCGAACCAAATGTACCGGAAGCCACTGTAACCGGATTCTTCCATTCTACGCCGGCAATATTTACTTTCATGTCCATTATAAATCCACCTCCGTAGATAAGAATACTGGTCCGTCTTTACAGATTCTCTTATTGTTCACATTACTGTGTGCATCTTTTTCTTTTGTCTTGCAGACACATGCCAGACAGGCTCCGATACCGCATGCCATTCTCTCTTCCAGGGAAATATAGCATTCTATTTTCTTCTCTTCTGCATAGGCCTTGATCGCACGCAGCATTGGTGTAGGTCCGCATGCAAATATAATATCGGCATCCAGACTCTGCTCACGGATAGTATCCATGACATTTCCTTTTGTTCCCACGCTTCCATCCTCTGTGGAAATATATAAGGTTCCGTTCTGTTCAAACTCCTCTTTCAGGAACGTATGCGCATCTCTATAGCCGACAACAATCTGCTTTTCTTCACACTGCATCTGCTTTGCAAGTTCCAGAATCGGCGGAACACCAATCCCGCCTCCCATCAGGAATACTTTCTTTCCTTCTGCCTTTTCATATGGGAATCCATTTCCCAAAGGTCCGATCACTGGTACAAAATCTCCGGCCTTTAATTCTGAAAACTGTTTTGTTCCGGTCTTTTCTCCTGTCACACGATATACCAGTCTTAATCTTTTTGCTTCTTTATCAATTTCACAGATACTGATCGGGCGTGGAAGTAATTTGCTTGCATCTGTCGTGTATACAGACACAAACTGTCCCGGTCTGGCAGTCAGCGCTGCTTCTGTCTCAATCCACAGACTATAGATTCCATCTGCCAGCATCTCCTGTGACAGAACTTTTGCCTGTTCTTTTTTTCTCTCCATCTTCCTTTATCTCCTGTCAAGATTACTCTGTCTTACTTTTTTCGTTATCAGTCTTTTTTTCGTCTGTTCAGACATTATCTGTTCTCAAGTGCTCCCTTGATGTCTGCGATCATCGTCTCAACTGCTGCTCTGGATGCATCACCAAAATTCTCAGCTCCAAATTTTGCATACTGCTCCTGCTTATATGCCGCAATGATTCCTCTGGAAGAGTTTACGATTGCTCCAAGACCATCTTCATTGAAGAAATGTACCAGGTCTTTTCCTTTTCCTCCCTGTGCACCATAACCAGGAACCAGAATGTAAGCTTTTGGCATCACTTTTCTTAATACTTTTCCCATCTCCGGATAAGTTGCTCCGACTACTGCTCCGACATAGCTGTACTCATCGCCCATGACTTCAGATCCCCATGCGGCAACTTTTTCTCCAACCAGTTCATATAACGGACGGCCGTCGATCTTCTGATCCTGGAATTCACCGCTTGACGGATTTGATGTCTTAACAAGTACGAAGATTCCCTTCTTTTCTTCTTTACATACGTCCAGGAATGGATTCACTCCGTCTGAACCAAGGTATGGATTCACTGTTACAAAGTCTTCATCAAATGGTGCGTATGTCTTGCTGCCTACTTTCACCTTACCAATATGACCCACAGCATAAGCTGCTGATGTAGAACCAATGTCTCCTCTTTTAATATCGCCGATGACAACCAGTCCTTTTTCCTTACAGTAATCTACCGTTTTCTTGAATGCTGCAAGTCCCGGAAGACCAAACTGTTCATACATAGCGATCTGTGGTTTTACAGCCGGAATCAGATCATAAGTCTTGTCCACGATTTCTTTATTGAACTGCCAGATTGCTTCTGCTGCTCCTTCCAGTGTCTCACCATATTCTGCGAACGCTTTTTTCTGTACCTGCTCCGGAATATAGTTCAACATCGGATCTAATCCTACTACAATCGGTGCTCCTGTCTTCTTTATGTTGGCTACTAACTGATTAATCAATGTTTTTTCCTCCTACCTTATATGTATAATCTAAATTTCATATTGTTTATATTTTACCATAAGGCATAATAAAAGGGAATGCCAAACTGCATTCCCTTCAAAACTCTTATTTTGCTATGTCACCATCCACAAACGATTACTTCATCTGTGCTTTTACTTCCTCCACAGCTTTATCAAGCTGATTGTCTGCATCCGGATTTTCTTCATTATTTTCGTATTCGACCTTTACATCCGGTGTAATTCCTTTCCCGTTGATGCTTCTTCCCTTTGGAGTGAAATATTCTGCAATCGTAAGTTTTACGGCTGTTCCGTCATCCAGATCAAAAATCTGCTGTACGACACCCTTTCCATATGTCTGGGTTCCGACAATCTTACCGATTCCGTAATCCTGGATTGCCCCGGAGTAAATCTCTGATGCACTGGCACTGTTGCCATTTACCAGAACTGCCAGCGGTTTTGTAAACTGATGTTCTTCGTCAGATTTCATCTTTGTCTTTTTGCCATTTTTATCTTCCGTATACACGATCAGGCCCTTTGGCAGCATCAGATCCAGCATATCACATACTGTACTGAGCGAACCTCCAGGATTATTACGCAGATCCACAACCAGCCCTGTCATTCCCTGTTTTTCAAGATCATCCAATGCTTCTTTGTACTGATCATACGTCACAGTATCAAATTCAGACACTCTGATATAACCAATCTTGTCATCCATCATCTTATACTCAATTGTCTGTGCCTGTACGGTATCTCTTGTTGCAGTCACAGTTACTTCTTTGGCATCTTCACCTCTTAATACGGTGAGTTCTACCGTTGTTCCTTTTTCACCCTTTACCTTACTTACAACTTTAGAGAGATCTTTTCCTGTGACTTCTTTTCCTTCAACCTTATAAAGGATATCATTCTCCTTAAGTCCTGCTTTCTCAGCCGGAGATTCCTTATATATCTGGACCAGAGTGATCACTCCTGTCTCTGTATTCTGAGACATCACAGCACCGATTCCGGAATATTCACCACCAGTTGATTCGTATAATTCTTTTGTTTCTTTTTTGTTATAATATACCGAATACGGATCATTCAGGCCATTGATATAACCTTTATAGACCCCATCTTCCAGATTCTTTTCTTTTACATCCCCCATATAATGCTTCTCGATCAGGTTCTGCAGTTCTGATATCTTATCTTCTGTTTTTGATGTGATATCACTGTTTCCATTATTCACTTTTAATCCACAGGACACGAGTCCTGCCACTAATAACATAGCAAGGGCGCCACAAAGCGCCCCTTTCAAAAAACTTTTTCTGTTTTTCATTTATCTTGCCTCATACTATGATCTGTTTGTTTCTTACAGATAGTTTGCCGGATTTACCGGTGTTCCATTCAACATTACCTGAAAATGCAGATGTGGTCCGGTTGAATTTCCTGTAGTTCCAACCGCTGCAACATTCTGACCTCTGCTGACTTTCTGTCCCGCACTCACATAAATCGCATTGCAATGCATATAATATGTAAGCAATCCGTTTCCATGACTGATTACTAACAGGTTTCCCGCATTTCCGGCATATCCGGCTGAAATAACTGTTCCTGCCGCAGCCGCATAGATTGGCGTTCCTGTTGCTGCTGCAAAGTCAATCCCTTTATGATTCGTACTTGCACCTGCAATCGGCTGTGTTCTGTAACCAAATCCACTCGAAATATATCCACCCGGACAAGGATGTGTAAATGTTCCATTTCCCGACACCACCGATGCCCCGGCGGAACCGGCCGAAGACCCCGATGAGCTTGTATTCTTTTTGGCTGCTGCCTGAGCCTTC